>ENA-OQJH01000699-OQJH01000699.1-human-gut-metagenome-genome-assembly--contig:-NODE-699-length-16890-cov-11.412933_pt1 | contig 16890 bp, 29 predicted proteins | sample MGYA00242597_ERZ504763 | MGnify/ENA primary metagenome ERZ504763 (study PRJEB26092, sample SAMD00036359) | human gut metagenome | host: Homo sapiens | study: EMG produced TPA metagenomics assembly of... | reverse complement strand
ATCTAAACATTCCCAAAACGCAATAGAAAAACTGCACAAAAATAAAAACTTAAATTGTTGAAAATGTATAAAAAAGCTAACTAAAAAATGTGAAACTTTGCCAGCCAAACAATATAAAAACGAAACGTTGACTTTATAAAACGATGTGACTAAAATCAAGTACAACGATAGTTGCTTCTTATTAAATCAAGACCAAACAAACATCAAAGGTCAGACAAAACACATCTTGAGTTATTAAGAAACAATTTGCGTATCAAATTTCATATAGCAAAAAAGAAAGGAGGTAACGCAGATGGATGCTCTGGTAGATGGACTGTTAGAGGAACTCAATTGTGACGTGGTATTCAAGATACCGATATTCGGAGGCATACCCATATACGAGTCGGTAGTAGTCACATGGATAATAATGGTAGCGGTATTTTTACTGTGCTTTTTTCTCGGCAGAAATCTTTCAGTTGAAAATCCCGGACGCAGACAGGTAGCCGTAGAGGCAGGAGTTAAATTCCTTAATGATTTCTTCAGTGAGACACTCGGAGAAAAAGGAAAGGATTACATACCATATCTGGCAACAGTAATCATCTATATAGGAATAGCAAACCTGATAGCTTACTTGGCTTCAAACCGCCGACAAAGGATATGAACGTCACCGCAGCACTCGCTGTAATGAGTATAGTTCTTATCGAGGTGGCAGGAATCAGGGCAAAGGGCACCAAAAGGTGGCTTAAAAGCTTTGCAGAGCCAATGCCGGTAATACTACCTATCAATATCCTTGAGATCTTTATCAAACCATTATCGCTGTGTATGCGATTATTTGGAAACGTCCTTGGTTCATTCGTAATCATGGAGCTTTTAAAGATGGTCGTCCCGGCAATCGTTCCGGCAGTATTCAGTTGTTATTTTGATATCTTTGATGGACTTATACAGGCATATGTATTTGTATTCCTGACAGGACTTTTCATCAAGGAGGCAACCGAGTAAGAAGACCTGATGAGGCATGAAACACCACATCATTTAATTTCACATCGTAAGCATGGAAAATGTAACCTCGCTTACAAAAGAAACAAAATAATTGCTAACCAAAAGAAAGCATATAAGCAAGAAAAGGAGAACACATTATGTCATCAACATTATTAGTAGCAATCGGAGCTGGAATCGCAGTATTAACAGGAATCGGAGCCGGACTTGGAATCGGTAAGGCAACAAGCAGCGCAGTAGACGCAATCGCAAGACAGCCTGAGGCTGAGAGCAAAATCTCTAAATCACTTCTTTTAGGATGTGCCCTTGCAGAGGCAACAGCTATTTACGGTTTCGTTATCGCATTACTTATCATCCTCTTCCTTAAATAATCAGGCAGCGTAACTGACAGTTACAACCAGGTGAAACAGAAAGGAAGGTAGAGCAATGTTAAAAATTGATCCATGGAACATAATATGGACAGTAGTCAATCTGCTTTTCCTGTACTGGATATTTAAGAAATTTCTCTTTGACCGCGTGATGGGCGTGATCAATCAGAGAGACGAAATGATTCAGAAGCAGTTCTCGGAAGCAAAGAAGAGTCAGGACGATGCAGAAAGCTTAAAGAGCGACTATAAAAAGAAGCTCGAGAGTGCAAAGACTCAGGCAGACCAGATAATCCTTGATGCCAGGGCAAGAGCCGAGGCTGAGCAGGAGAAGGCTCTTGAGAGAACCAGACAGGAAGCAGACAGTATGCTTGAAAAAGCAAAAGCGGACATTGCTAGCGAGCAGGACAAGGCAACAAAGGCCGCTGAGGCTGAAATTGCAAAACTTGCCATCTTAGCAGCGAGAAAGATTGTAAAGACAGGTGAAGCTAATGACACAGGCAGCAGTAAATAATGCAATAGTTTTGTACAGGCTGGCTGTAGAGCGTCGTGATGTGGAGGAAGCACAGAGAGTATACTTTGTGACAGAAAAGCTTGCACAGACGCTCGCAAATCCACTTATACCGCTGACAAAAAAGTATGACATCATAGAAAAGGTATATGGATTTGAGAGTGAGCCAAAGCTTATCACAAGCTTCATAAAGGAAATGGTAAAGCTTGGATATGCCGCTGAAATGAATGAAATCTTTGAGGCATATTACAGATACTGGGATGAGAAAAACCATATCATAAGAGCTGAGCTTATCAGTGCAGAGGCCGCAACCGACGAGGAAGCAAATGACGCCAAGCGCTGCTACAAAGCAAATATCCGGAATATGAAATATCCCTTACACAGAAAGTGGACGAAACACTTTTAGGTGGATATGTGATTAAGACTCTTAATACAGAGTATGACAGAAGCTACGAAGGAAAGCTTCGTGAGCTTGAAAGAAAATTGACCAGGAGGTGACCCCTGTGGGCGCAATCAGTGCAACAGACATAATCTCCATTATCCAGAGCGAGATAGAGAATTTCGACTTCGATACCGAGAGCCGTGAGACTGGCGAGGTAATCTACGTCGCGACGGAATCGCCACAATATACGGCATCGACCATGCCATGTATGGTGAGATCGTAGTATTCGATAATGGAGTAAAAGGAATGGTTCAGGATATCCGTCAGAATGAAATCGGTGTAATCCTTTTCGGAAGAGACCACGGAATCCATGAAGGAACCAAAGTAGTAAGAACAAAGAAAAAAGCCGGAATCCCTGTAGGCAAAGGCTTTATCGGCCGAATCATCAATGCTTTAGGTGAGCCTATTGATGGAAAGGGCGATATCAAAGAGGAAGATTACAGACCAATCGAGAATGAGGCACCGGGTATCGTGGACAGAAAGTCAGTAGATACTCCACTTGAGACAGGAATCCTCTCAATCGATTCAATGTTCCCAATCGGACGTGGACAGCGAGAGCTTATCATCGGTGACCGTCAGACAGGAAAGACATCAATTGCCACAGATACAATCATCAACCAGAAGGGCAAGGATGTTATCTGTATATATGTAGCAATTGGCCAGAAAGCATCAACAGTAGCAAAAATTGTGTCAACTCTGACAAAACACGGCGCAATGGATTACTCAATCGTGCTTTCATCAACAGCGAGCGATCCTGCATCACTGCAGTACATCGCACCATACGCAGGAACAGCCATGGCAGAGCATTTCATGCATCAGGGCAAGGATGTACTTATCGTATATGATGACCTTTCAAAGCATGCGGTAGCATACAGAGCACTTTCACTGCTGCTCGAGAGATCACCGGGACGTGAGGCATATCCTGGAGACGTATTCTATCTCCACTCAAGACTGCTCGAGAGATCAAGCCGTCTGAGCGATGAGCTTGGTGGAGGCTCAATCACAGCACTCCCAATCATCGAGACACAGGCAGGAGACGTATCAGCATATATCCCTACCAACGTAATATCTATCACAGATGGACAGATATTCTTAGAGAGCAACCTCTTCAACGCAGGTATGAGACCGGCCGTAAACGTAGGTCTTTCAGTATCCCGAGTTGGTGGAGCTGCCCAGACAAAGGCCATGAAGAAGGCATCAGGAAGCATCCGTATCGACCTGGCACAGTACAGGGAGATGGAGGTCTTCACACAGTTTGCATCAGACCTTGACGATGCCACAAAAGCACAGCTTGCACATGGAAAAGCACTTATGGAGCTTTTAAAACAGCCGCTTTGCCATCCACTGTCACTGCATGAGCAGGTAATGACACTTATCATGGCAAACAATGGTGTGTTTGACACAATTGAGACAAAAGAGGTCAAGAAATATCAGGGCGATATCCTCTCATACATGGATCTTTCTTATCCGGAAATCGGACAGAAGATCGAAGAGAACAGAGCCATTGATGAAGAGCTCGTAAATAAAATCATGGATGCAGTAAAAGAGTATAAAGGGTAACAGGTAGTATTATGGCAAACACGAAGGAAATACAGGATCGAATAAAAAGTATCAATGATACGCTTAAAATCACAAATGCCATGTATATGATTTCTTCTTCGAAGCTGAAAAAGTCCAAAAAGATGCTGGCAGATACAGAGCCGTATTTCTTCACACTGCAATCAGAGATGAGCCGAATACTCAGGCATCTGCCTGATATGGAGGACATCTATTTCAAGACCAACGAGGATAAGCTGCCTGAGGACAGAAAGGTCGGATATATCGTAATCACAGCCGATAAAGGACTTGCGGGCTCATATAACCACAATATCCTGAAAATGGCTGAGGAGCACTTAAAGAATCATCCGAACCATTCACTTTTCGTACTCGGAGAGCTGGGACGTCATTATTTTGAACAGCGTGGAATTGAGATTGAAAAACAGTTCCACTACACAGTTCAGAATCCGACACTCAACCGTGCTAGAAATATTGCAGAAGAAATTTTGGAGCTATATCTACATAACGAGCTGGACGAAGTTTATATTATCTATACCAGCATGATAAATGCGATTCAGGAGGAAACACAGATGTCACAGCTTCTGCCACTGAAAAAGACAGACTTCACTGTGCAGATTCCTATAGATATACCGAGGGAGGAGCTGGCACTCAAGCCATCGCCTGAGGCAGTCATGGATCGTATCGTACCAAACTACGTTGTTGGATTTGTCTACGGTGCTCTTGTAGAGTCATTTTCATGTGAGCAGAACGCCAGAATGATGGCGATGCAGTCCGCATCAAACAGTGCGAGGGACATGCTTGCAGAGCTTGACATTCTTTACAACCGTGCCAGACAGGCAGCGATTACACAGGAGATTACAGAGGTAATAGCCGGTGCTAAATCGCAGAAGAAAAAGAGAAAGTAGGCTTTTTGATGAAAACAGGAAAAATTATCCAGGTTATGGGTCCTGTTGTCGATGTAGAGTTCGAGGATGAGAACCTGCCGGCAATCAGAGACGCACTAGAAGTTTTAAATGGTGACAAAAAAAGTGTGATGGAAGTCGCACAGCATATTGGAAATAATACAGTACGCTGTATCATGCTTGCTTCCAGTGAGGGACTTCACAGAGATATGGAAGTAACAGCCACAGCGCCGGCATCAAGACACCTGTCGGAGAGCAGACTCTCGGCAGACTGTTCAACGTGCTCGGTGAAGCTATCGACGGCGGAGCACAGCCTGATACAGAAGAAAAGTGGGAAATCCACAGAGAACCACCAACATTTGAGGAGCAGAACCCTGCAGAGGAAATCCTCGAGACAGGTATCAAGGTCATCGACCTCCTTGCCCCATATGCAAAGGGTGGAAAAATCGGACTCTTCGGAGGAGCCGGAGTAGGAAAAACAGTCCTCATCCAGGAGCTCATCAGCAATATCGCAACAGAGCACGGCGGCTACTCAATCTTTACAGGAGTCGGAGAGCGTTCCAGAGAGGGAAATGATCTCTGGACAGAAATGAAGGAATCAGGAGTTCTGGAAAAAACAGCCTTAGTGTTCGGACAGATGAACGAGCCACCAGGAGCACGTATGCGTGTAGCTGAGACAGGACTTACAATGGCAGAGTATTTCAGGGATGAGAAGCACCAGAACGTGCTGCTTTTCATCGACAACATATTCCGTTTCACACAGGCAGGTTCAGAGGTTTCAGCACTTTTAGGACGTATGCCTTCAGCCGTAGGTTATCAGCCTACACTGGCTACTGAGATGGGTGAGCTGCAGGAGCGAATCGCATCTACAAAGAACGGTTCGGTAACATCGGTACAGGCCGTATACGTACCAGCCGATGACCTCACAGACCCGGCTCCGGCTACAACCTTCGCACATCTGGATGCCACAACAGTTCTTTCAAGAAAGATTGTTGAACAGGTATTTACCCGGCAGTAGACCCACTTGAGTCTACATCACGTATCCTCGAGCCTGATATCGTAGGCGAGGAGCATTACCAGGTAGCACGAAAGGTACAGGAGATTCTCCAGAAGTACAAGGAGCTGCAGGATATCATCGCAATCCTCGGTATGGAGGAGCTGGCAGATGAGGACAAGGTACTTGTATACAGAGCAAGAAAAATCCAGAAGTTCCTCTCACAGCCATTCCACGTAGCCGAGAACTTCACAGGTATCCAGGGTGTCTATGTGCCTGTAGAGGAGACTATCAAGGGCTTCAAGGCCATCATAGATGGTGAGATGGACGAGTATCCTGAGAACGCATTTTTCAATGTCGGAACAATCGAGGACGTCAAGGAAAAAGCAAAGACTATGCAGCAGTAAAAGCATAAGGAAGGACAAATCGTATGGCAACAAATACATTTTATCTAAAGGTAATAGCTGCTAACAGAGTGTTTTACTCAGGAAGATGTCGTTCCATAATAGTCCCTGAGTTCGATGGCCAGAAGGAAATCCTCGCCCACCACGAGGATATGGTCATAGCCGTCGATGAGGGCGAGATGAGATTTCAGCCGGAGGACAGTGACAACTGGGAGTACGCGGTAGTGGGAATGGGCTTCGTAGAGATAGTCAACAACCGTGTGACACTGCTTGTCGAGACAGCCGAGCATCCGGAGGAAATCGATATAGCAAGGGCAAGAGAGGCAAAGGAGAGAGCTGAGGAGCAGCTTCGCCAGAAGCAGAGTATTCAGGAGTATTATCACTCAAGAGCTTCGCTGGCCCGTGCCATGACACGACTGAAAGCAACTTCAGGAAAATAATAAATGTTAACAAATCACAAAAAAGGGGTTATGATAACCTCTTTTTGTTTTTACATTTGTGACGGGGCACACTGTTACAGTACTTGCTTGCTTCCATGATATTTGCGGTGCTGGTATCTGAGTTTGAAGAAAAGTATCTGGTATAGCTATCATGTATATCCAATATATATTTTAGGTATTGTGCAAAATTTAATACACTGTATATATGGGGCGGGTATTGAAATATCCGCCCTTTTTTCTATAATAATAAACCGTGTGGATTGCTGTAAATATGCAATTGCTGTGGGTCACACGAGGGTGTGGCAGATAACAGCGAATATGAGAAAAAGAGGCGAAAAAATGACTGAAAAAGAAAAAATAAGGATTCAGACATCAGAGACCTTTTTGCTGAGTGCGATTCTGGCACTTTCCGGAGGATTTCAGGATGCCTACACCTACAACGTGAGAAACAAGGTGTTCTCGAATGCGCAGACAGGAAACGTGGTGCTGATGAGCCAGCATCTGATGGTAGGTGAATGGATGAAGGGACTATCGTATCTTTTTCCAATCCTTTCATTTGCACTCGGTGTGCTTGTGGCAGAGAGAATCGGGCATAGATATAAGAAGGCAAAGCGTATCCACTGGCGTCAGATAGTGGTGGCGATAGAGATAATCATACTGTTTGTGGTCGGTTTCATACCACACAGGTACGACATGATAGCGACCATGCTTGTATCATTCAGCTGTTCTATGCAGGTGCAGTCCTTCAGAAAGGTAAACGGCTACGGCTATGCCAGCACTATGTGCATCGGCAACTTAAGAAGCGGCACAGAGAGCCTGTCAATATATCTGCGTGACAGAAATATCGGGGCACTGAAAAAGACCGCGCACTACTATGGAATTATTCTGATATTTGCAATAGGAGCAGGTATAGGCGGAGTGTGCTCACTGCACATAGGAATACGCGCTATATGGGCTTCAAGCGTGCTGCTTGCCATTGTATGTACAATGATGGTCAGGGAACACAGATAAACAGTTACAAATAGTCACGAAATATATATAACGGAGATACAATATAAAATGAAATTATTAAAGCAATTTCTCATCATACTTGCGATTTCGTTTGTAGGTGAGATACTCAAATATTTACTGCCATTGCCTGTTCCGGCGAGCATATATGGCATGGTTATACTTTTCATAGGTCTGCTGACAGGCCTGATACCGCTTAACTCTGTAAGGAGTGCAGGCAAATTCATGATAGAGATAATGCCTGTCATGTTTATCTGCGGGAGTGGGGCTTATGTCATCCTGGGGCAATCTTAAGCCGGTGCTCGTACCGGTGATTGTAATCACTGTTGTGGCACTTCTTACTGTAATGATTGCTACAGGACATGTTTCACAGCTCGTAATCCGTATGCAGAAGCGCAAGAGGGCTGATGCTGGAGAAAATAAATAAGATAGAGGATAATCATAATGGATAATTTGTTTCAGACATCGCTTTTTGCCGGTGTCACGGTAAGTCTGGTTGCATATCTGATAGGTATGCTTTTAAAGAAGAAGTTTAAAGTTGCAATACTCAATCCGCTTCTCATTTCAATAGTACTGACCATAATAGTGCTTGTTGTGGCAGATGTGGATTATGACACATACAATAAGGGGGCATCGTACCTTAGCTGGTTTCTGACACCGGCACGGTATGCCTTGCGATACCGCTCTATGAGCAGTGGACACTGCTCAAGAAAAATATAGCAGCAGTCGCGCTCGGACTCACGGCAGGCGTCATAACAAGCCTTGTGACAGTGCTTGTGTTGTCAGTGCTTATGGGGCTTTCACATGAGGACTATGTCACACTGCTTCCAAAGTCCATCACGACAGCTATCGGTATGGGCGTATCAGAGGAGCTCGGCGGATATGTGACTATCACTGTCGCAGTTATCGTCGTGACAGGTGTGCTTGGAAATATACTCGGAGAGTTTGTTTGCAAAATATTCAGAATCACTGAGCCTATATCGAAGGGACTGGCGCTTGGTGCTTCATCACATGCCATCGGAACAGCGAAGGCAATCGAGATGGGCGAGATAGAGGGCGCCATGAGCTCTCTTGCTATCGCGGTGGCAGGAATACTTACGGTGGTGTTTGCATCGGTGTTTGCAACTTTTATTGATTTGTCTGAGCGCTTCCTGCGCGTTGGCTTTTTTACAGAAAGGAGCTATATTTATATGATAATTACTATTGCTAGAAAGTGCGGTTGCGATGCAGATACTATCGGTAGAGCAGTCGCTGAGAAATATCATTTACATTTCATGGACAGAGAGGCTATTGCGGCCGGTGCCAAAGAGGCAGGCTGCTACGATGAGTATGAGGAGTTTTACAGTGAGAGACCGGTTAATTCTCTGCTTTACTCTATTGTGATGGAGACGGAGGAGGATAATGTGCTGCATGATACTCCGGGGAGGCTCTTACATTTATAGACAGGCTGCCGCTTGAGGACGGCTGTGAGGGATATGTGATTCAGGGACGATGTGCAAACTTTGCCTTTCAGGGAAGAGATGATGTTGTCTCAGTTTTCCTGACAGCGAATGATGCCTTCTGCGTTGATACTGTGGCTGATACACATGGAGTCTCAGCGAGAAAGGCAAAGACTGTTGTGCGTGAGACAAATGACAACAGAAAGACCTATCACAAATACTATACCGGACAGGAGTGGGGGCAGGCAGAAAACTATGACCTGTGCCTAAATGTGGCAAAGCTCGGTGTAGATGGTGTGATTGCGATGATTGACAGCTTCATACAAAATAGAAAATAGAAGTGTATATACAAAAGCCGAATCCGTGGGAGTGTGGATTCGGCTTTTTGAGTTCGCTGATTTTAGTTCAGTTGTGCTTGAGATGGCTGTAAATATGAAGTGGAAAGATTTTGAAGATGCCATACAAAGTGCAACTGCTGAATATGTTCATGCAGACTATATTATTACGCGCAACATTAAAGACTTTACGCAAAGTAAGGTTATGGAATGGCTTCTGCTGATGAAAATAGCTTTGTAAACGAAAAAGAAACAGCTTTCAGTGCCGAAGCATAATAATCGTATGGAATGTCTTGGTAGGATCATCAAAGTAAAAAGTCATTTCACCATTATACTTCTTAACAATATTTTCTATACTACGCATACCGAATCCATGAAACTGTGGATTCGGTTTTTTAGTTGGTAAAAGATTGCCATTTTTATCAATAGGATTTACGCGGCAGGAATCAATGAGTGTGATAATGGTCATGTTATTGTTCTCTTTATGAAAAACATTGAGTTCTATAAAAGGATTAACTGTTTTTTCGGCTGACTCTACAGCATTATCCATGAGATTACCGAAAAGTACACTTAGATCATCATATGTCACGAAATCAATACACTTACTTCTTATATCAATATGCAGCGCAATCTTTTTCGTAAGACATATTTTCTGGTAACGGCAGAGTAGTGAGTTTAAAAGGTCATTATCGCATACCCGCACGGAGTGCTTTAACTCAGAAGAACCGAGTACGTGGGTAAGGTATGCTGCAATTTTTTCAGAATCGTGCTGTTCATTCAGTGAGGCTATGGCATTGAGATGCTTTTTGATGTCATGAATGAGAACTTTTTGTTTCTCATCCTGTGACACGAGGGCTTTGTAGTATTCTACAGAGTCGGCATCACGCTGGTTCTGAAGTGTGAGCTCTGCTATTTCGGAATTTTTTTGCTTAATATGTTCAAACAGACCAAAGATGAGTATGTTTATAAGCAGCATGAAAAAGCTGCTAAGGATGAGCAGATAGTTGAGTGGAGATTTTATTTCATAATTCATAAGAAAATATATCATTGTGTAGATTACAAATACGGAAATAACAGGTATTATAGCCAATGTAGTGATTTCATAGATGGAAAATCGTATATTGGATCTGGTGCTGGATAGCTTATGTGATATAAAATATATGATTACAAAGTAAAGTAATTTGCTTAAAAAACTAACTGAATAAAGCAAAACGGTATCATTCATGTTAGAATAAAAATGATATGAAAACTTGAAAAAATCCCCATAGAAGCAAGCTCACACAAAGTCATAATTACAATCATAATAGCAGAATGGAAAAAGAGAGTTGCACTATTTTCCATGGTTGAAATTTTCAAAAAAACAAAAGTAGCAACAAAAAATAAGGCAGTGTTTAATAAAGCAATGTGTGCGAATGAAATAAAATATATTGGGATAAATAGTATTGTAAGTAATATATATCGTTTTATCGAGGAAATTTTGTATTCAAAAACATTAGATGAATATTGCAACAGTATTAATGCCTCAGAAAAATAAACTAAAAATAACAAACAGCAGCACTCATAAGTATTACCTCTTACTTTCCATAAACATCAAATATGCTTTCTTAAATTCGGTGAATTTTCTTCTTGTTAAATATGCGGTGAACTGACCATCACAAAGGTATATCAGCTCGTGATCAAAGCTTGTTACCATAGCCATATTAACAATATAGCTGCGGTGTGACTGAAAAAATGTAGCCTGCGGCAGATGCTCTATCCAAAATTGAAGTGTCTGAGTGGAATCCAAATCAGCCGTGACAGTATGTACTATAACCTTTCTTCCCTTTGCCTCTACATATACGATATCGCAAGTCAAAACAGATGTAACTCCGGATTTTGTTTCAACAGCGATTTTTGATTGATAGAATAGTACAGCTCAAGTGCATCATCTAAATTTTGGAATAACCGTTGTTTATCTATTGGCTTAGATAAGTATCTGAATACATGGAATCTCATGGCGGCATCCAGATATTCGAGGTAAGATGTCACTATAAAAATAATAACGGAGTCATTCTGCTTTTTTAGTTCATTTCCCACATAGATGCCGTCAAAACCGGGCATTTCCACATCTAAAAAGACGATATCTTTTTGGGATTTATCAGAAAGAAGACTATCCCCATCATTAAAGATTATAATATCGAGATTATTTACTTTCTTTTTGTTGAAATATGTTTTGATTATCTGGGATAGTGACTGCGTGATAGATGGATCATCGTCACAAATAAGTATTCTCATTGAAGATCTCCTATAAAATCTTATTAAAATTATTATAGAGAAGTACGCAGAGTAAGGCAAGAAAAAGACGTGAAAAGACAAAAAACGGGTGGTTTTGGATATCATAAATTGACCAAAAGTGCCCGAAAAATGTTGTTCTATTCCAAATCGTGGATTTGCAATATATTAGGATGTATTATTATTACAAGAAAAGTATGGCAGATAAAAGTGGCTGAAAGATAAGGATATTATTATGAAAATGAGATATTGTGGAAGTAGAAATATAATATTAATTTGGAATATTTATTTAACGATACTTATTCCATTTGTAGTTCTTTTATCGGGGATATGCATTTGGAATCAGGTGTCAGAAATGGAAAGGCGGCAGGATTACCTATAGCTGTAATCTTAGCTTTTTACCTTTGGTACTGTTTGGATTGAAGTGGAAAATGGATAGTACATTTACAATTATTGTATCTTGTGTATGGTTTATATTCATGTGGAAAATGGCATATTACTTCTTTTATGATAAGACAAACTCACCGATTGTTTATTATAGTTCGGTGATAGTCAATATTACTGCGCTATTGTGGAGCATAATAGTAAAAGAATACAAACCATTGGAGGAGCATATTTTGAAATATAGGCAAGATCAATGGCTGGTTCCATGTTCGGAGAATTATAAAGAAAACAAAGTACTAAGAAGTATATGGTTGGTTTGTTTTATAGGAACAGTAGTATTTTCATTCGTTTGTCAGTGGGGATAAAAGTGCATTTATACAACATGTAGCACACTATTGTATTTTGTTATGTGGTACATAGGAGCCTTGATTGCGTCTGTTGTTTCAGGAGCAGAACTTTCATTTACATACAGCTGTGTTGTAGATAGATTTATAGAACTCTGGAGCAAAGATTGGTGAGCTCCGGAGTTTTTTGAATAATTTTAAGATTTTGTCACATTTCATTATATAATTCGGTTATATATAGTGAAAACACAAATCGTACGATGAACGATTTTAAAACTGCTACAGGAGGTGTAATCATTATGAATGAGAAAAGAGCATCGATTAGATTTATCGAAAGATGCTACAAGTTATATGAACAGAAAATGTATCATGTTGCATATTGCATATTAAGGGATGAGGGACTGGCAGAGGATGCGGTTCAGGAAGCATTTTTAAAGTTGATGAAGAGTAATGTGGATTTTAAGGATGTAAAATCAGATGAGTGTAAGCAGTATATTATTACGATAATAAAGCATGCATCCATTGACATATATAACCGGAAAAAGCGGGAACAGGAGTTAATATTTTTCTCGGATGAGAATAGTGATTTTGACCGGAGCAAACCAGAAGCTTTGGACGAACAACAGCAGCAGATCAGAGAAGTGATGGACAAGCTTCCTGCAAAGTATTACTCGGTAGTTAACTGCATGGTTGTAAAGGAATTGTCTGTAAAAGAAACTGCGAAGGAACTTTCAATTTCAGAAGATAATGTGCGGAAACGATTTGAAAGAGCAAAACTGTTACTTAAAACAATAATGAAAGGATGTGGCGGATATGAAGAATCAAGAGCTGTATGATATTTCGATAGAGGAGTTTGACAAAATGAATGAAAAGCATGTTTTTTCGGAAAAGTATAAGAAAAATAAGCAAAAGATGTTAAAGGATTACAGAAAGAGTGTATGGTCATCGACAGGAGCTAAAACAGCAAAAGTGGCTGTGGCATGTGCAGCAGTCCTTATAGCAAGTCCTGTTGTGGCGAATGCAGCATCAAACGGAGAACTTTTCTCAAGAATATGGGGAAAAGCAGGACACAAAGATGTGGCAGCTCATGAGGAAACGATATATTTGGGAGAGGATGAAGGAAAATTTGCTGCAAGTTATCCGGAAAGAACATATGAAGATGTGAGCCCACAGAAAGCAGAGTCTCTTATTGGAGACAGTATGTCTTATCCAAATATTACTAAGGAGATTGATGGCACAACAATCACAATTTTATCCGTTGTCAGAGATAATAATTCTGCAGTGATCGAGTATACTCTTGAAAAAGCAGGTGGGGTGGATGCTTTAAATTATAGTCAGTTGGATAATGAGGCAAAAGGAGCATGGATTTCTGAGGAATCTACTTTTAATTTTAGTATAGGAAGTGGAAGTACAATAGTAGATTTAGAAAATTCGACAGATGAAAAACTGTATTGTTATGAATATATAACATTAGATGATGATCAAAATTATGTTGAAATGAAGATAGAGGAATATCCATGTAAATTAAAGGAAATTTATGCGCTTGATTACGAAGATCCTAAACGTGAAGAATTAGAAAATCAGGTTGTATCATCATCAACCAAAATTCCATTTAGCAGTAATGTGGTAGCGGAGACAACATTTGTTAATCCTGCCGGAGGTAAAATAAAAGTTTCACCTTTATCTCTTAAAGTGGACATGACCAAAGGATTCGGGCTCAGCGAGGTTCAGGCAGCAGATCCTGTGAACTGCTATTATGTAGCTATAAATTATAAAGATGGAACAAATTATGTTGTTATGGAAAGTAATGCTGACGGACGTCATTCGTGTGACGTTGAAAAAGATAACACGGCTTACAGTTGTGGAACTCTGACGGGAGAATATGTGATGTTGTTTAATCGTCTGGTAGACACTGATCAGATTTCATCTATAACAGTTAATGATGTTGAGTATACATTAGAATAAGATAAGCTTACTATATATGAGAACTCCGGGCAGATTGCTGCTCCGGAGTTTTTTACAACTATAACACATCACAGGTTTATAATTATCATAACAATTAAACATCAGCAAGCAAAGGAGAAGAAAGAGTGTGAAGAGGAAAAAAATTACAGCAACGATAGATGGTATTTCATATAAAATTGATTCATATGAGCATACCACAGAGTTTGGAAACAGAAATAAGGATACGGTTGCAGAGTTTTTGAAAGATAGCTATGAAGGAAATATAGATGAAAATTATAATCTGAGCAATGGCTATAGTTACATTTTTGTCACTATGACATATACAAATAATACAGATGAGCAGGTTGAGATATTAAGAAATGCAGGAGCTTTTTATATTATAAATGATGATCTGGAGAGATTACAGGTTGGTGATCCCGGTGGGATTTATATAGACAACTATTGGACAGAAGGCAAAGAAAACGAGAAATATCATTATGTACTTGGTGCAGGAGAAAGTGTTAAATCAGAGGTTGGATATATTATTCAGGATGAATGGATGTCAGAAGACTCTAAGTATATATATTATGGTATAAAGGGTATAGATTCAAAAACCAATGATATGGTGCAGAAATATTTTAAACTGGAGCTGTAGTTATGAATAGAATATTTAAACTCGAAATCAAACGTGCTTTTAGAAATAGATTGTTTGCTGCCACATTGTGTGTTGCGTTTGCAATATGTGTATGGCATTTTATGGAAAATGTGTGGGTATGGAGGATGTATATTTACTCCGACACGTATCCATTGTCTGCATATGAGAAATGGATAGGTGCGGATAATGCAAGTGTGCAGCCGTTGCTGCTTTATCTGATAATGCCCGCTTTGTGTGCTATACCATATGGCAGAAGCTTTTATTTTGATGTTAAATCAGGGTATGCTGCCAGATCATATCAAGAGGAAAGAAGAGCGATTATATAAGAGCAAAATATGGGGCTGCATTTGTAAGCGGTGCGCTTATTGGAATGATACCACTGGTGTTTGACTTTCTGCTTACTGCAATGGTATTTCCGATGGTAATACCACAGGTAGGAACAGGCACATTCCCGGTAACGGCAATGGATATCATGTCAGGGGTATTTTATACACATCCACTTGTATACAATCTGATTTTTGTGCTAATTGATGGCTGCTTCTGGGGACTTTTAAATTGTGCGGTGTTGTGGGCGGTTAATTTTGTAAGAAACCGGTTCTGGATATTGCTGACACCGTTTATCATATACATATTTGTGTTCTGTATGGTTCACTTTGTAAACAGGGTAAGTTTATCACCGGTAATGTTTCTTAGACCAAGTGCGCCGTTTAGAAATGATATCTGGGTTGTGATCTGTGCGTTTATTATCCTTATAGTGGTAAATATTATATTTTACATACATGCGGTAAAGAAAGAGCTTGTTGCTTATGAATAGGAGAATTTTTGCAAATCTGATCTTATATGATATCAGAAAAGGATTTAGTGAAAACAAGATAAAATGGATAGTCGGAGTATTCATATTTGTATTTTTTCATTTATCACCGTCAGTGATTTTAGTGTAAATTCACCGGAGCTTGGATTTTTGGCATACTTTACAAATATACTTCAGGGTATGCCGCCATACATAAAGACAGATGACAGCGTATTTACCATTCCGGTGTCATGGTTTTTGTTTTATGCATTTTTATTTTTTATGGTAGGATTTTATCCATTGTCAGATCTGTATGGTGCTGGCAAAAAGACACTGATATTGTCAGGCAGCAGGTTTAAGTGGTTATGGAGTAAGTATATATGGACGGTCATAAATGTGATTATGTATTATGCTGCAATGATACTGGTTCTTGCGGCTGTGACATGTGCAATCGGGAAGTGGAGCACAAAGCCTGATGATATGCTCATGGAAATGGGAATAGATATGCAGCAGTTTTCGACCGGAAATGAAGTGCTTGTATGGCTGATACTGCCAATGCTATGCGCCTGTACAATTGCGGTGGTGCAGCTTACTATCAGTGTTTTTGCCGGTGCGATCGCTGGATATATTGTTTCCATAGTTTATCTTGTGGTGTCTGTTTACTGGGTGAGTCCGTTTCTTATGGGCAATTATCTTATGATCATCAGAAACAACAGAATCTGTGCGGGCGGAATGGATGCGGCTGCCGGAATAATAAGCTGCATTATTGTGATGGTGGTTTCTGTTGTGCTCGGAAGTGTGTATTTTAATAGAAAAAATATTTTGTGAGGTATTTTATGAAGATAGAGATAGAACATGTTTCTAAAAAGATAAAGGATGCTCTGGTACTCAATGATGTATGCATGACACTGGAAAGTGGTAATATATATGGATTTCAGGCGTAAACGGCTCCGGCAAGACAATGCTGATGAGAGCGGTAAGCGGACTTATGTATCCTACAAGCGGTACCATCAGTATTGATGGCAAGGTACTTGGGAAAAATATGGCTTTCCGGAAAAGAATAGGAATGCTTATTGAGAATCCTGCCTTTATAGATAGTTATACAGCTATGACAATCTAAAATGCTTGCC
>ENA-OQJH01000698-OQJH01000698.1-human-gut-metagenome-genome-assembly--contig:-NODE-698-length-16892-cov-1.767313_pt1 | contig 16892 bp, 27 predicted proteins | sample MGYA00242597_ERZ504763 | MGnify/ENA primary metagenome ERZ504763 (study PRJEB26092, sample SAMD00036359) | human gut metagenome | host: Homo sapiens | study: EMG produced TPA metagenomics assembly of... | reverse complement strand
CAAGGACCTTTACATCCTGGGCGATCACATTTTCCGCATATAATACAGCTTCCGGATCTTCTTCCATAAACTGCATCATTTTCGGATATCCGATCTCCAGACGTAAATAAGATAACGGGCAGAAGAATCAGATAAAATGCCAGGCACTCACCATTGATCTCTTCCATGATCTTCTTTGTACGGTTGATCTGGCCTCTGATGTGTGGATGATGGGCTCCCAACGGCTTTATATCATAAAGCTGTTTTGCAGACTGGATATCTTTTAACACAGGTGCCGGCCAGCAGAAATATTTATCTGCGGAAAGTTTGATAAAATCAACATCTGTTTCCTTGTAAAAATCCATCTGCGCCTTGATAAACAACTCATCTTTCCATAAAGTAGGCGGAATGTGTTTCCACAAACACACCGGAATATGATCCACCTCTTCCCCTTTAAATGCCCTTGTCACTCTCTCTATTTTATCCATGTAAGATTTCCTTTCTTCTGAACAGAGGCCGCTGCAATACGATCTCCTAAGATCCTGCAGCAGCCCCTGTTTAGCATCTACACTTATTATTTTCTGCTTATTTTACTTATTTGCTTGTTGCGATAATGTCATCAAACAGGGACTGAATATTGTTCAGACACTCTTCGTGAGACATCGGTTTACCTGTGCATACACTCTCGGCATAGGAAATAAGTCCTTTTCTCCATGCATTTACAAATTCTGTGTTAAATGGTTTTGTAAAGATTCCCTGGGAAATAGAGCTGTTTGCCTTCAATTCTGCCATGGATTTAACCACCGGAAGAAGCTTATCAGAAGACTCACCGGTGATCAGAGGCATCATGGTTGTTTCAGACCACGTTAAAGCACCATCTGTTACCCAATACTCTAAAAATTCAACAGCCTCTTCTGCACAATCAGAATTTGGATTCACCATAAAGGACTGGTCTACCATTGTACACAGCTTTGCGCTTCCTTCATCGTCAATCGGAGGCAGGAAGAAATCAAATTCAAAATCAGTTCCTTCGGATTTAGCAAGCATTTCACCAATATTCCAGTTACCGGTAAAGATCATTGCCCCCTGTCCGGTCACAAACAGCTCCAGAGCCTTATCCTGATTGTTTGCCATTGCATCCATACGTGGATAAGTCATTCTCTTATCCCATACGCTTAATGCTTCATCCATGTAATCGTAATCCGTCAGCTTCTTTTCACCGCTCATCAGCTTCTCATACAGATCCAGATCACCGGCAGCTACGGCTCTTGGAACAATGATACCTCTTGTTTCAATATCACCGGTAGAACCTTCTCCGTACAGGTCGATAAATGGATCAATGCCTTTGCTGTGTAATGTTTCAACTAACTGGTCAAATTCTGTAAGGGTCTTTGGAACTTCCAGACCATTTTCCTTAAACATCTTTACATTGTAGAAAAAGCCGGATGCCTTAAAGTCAATAGGTACTGCATATACTTTTCCGTTTGCGGAAGCATCATTTAGATCTTCCGGGGAAACATTTAAATTCTTGATCACATCATTATCCGTCAGATCCATTGCATATCCGTTTTCGATCAGATCCGGATAGGTAGCCGGGTTACCCATGATAATATCAGGCTGTTCTCCAGATGCCAAAGCTGTGGATAACTGTGGGAAGTAATCGGTTCCCTGATTATAGAAGATTATTTCAAAGGTAATGTTTGGATGTGTTTTCTTAATTCTTCTTCCAGTTTTCAAGACCCTGCTGTTTCACGGACTGTCCCATATAGTGGAACACAGTAAGAGTCTTTTCTTCTCCTGAACCGCCTTCTTGTTGCTGCCTCGCTTGCTGCTTCTGTTTTTCCAGTATCAGCTGCCTTGGTCTCTGTTGTGCCAGAGCCGCCGGAACAACCGGTAAGTACCTCTGCCGCCATAACCACACTCAGCCCTATTGCCAATGACTTTTTCAACATACTTTATTTCCTCCTTCTTACTATGTTCTCTCGGAATCTTTCTGTGCCTGATTTTGTGAGAAGATTTTTTTGTCAGTTGTTCCCAAATTTCTGAGGCGTACGCGGTGCGTACGTTGATGAAATTCGGGTGCGACTGGCGGAAAATCGGCCACAAAGGCAGGTGCAGTAAAGACTTCGAGAGAACATTTATTAATATTTCTGATTCTTTGATAGTTCTTATTATACAGAAAAACCATCTGTTTTAATATTTATCAGATTTCAGAAAATATATATCAGGTTTATCATGTTTTAGATACATAGCAATTCGGGGTGGCAATAAAAAAGCGTATCCAAAGTTTATATTTTCTAGGATACGCTTTTATAAGTCGCTAGATTACTATTTTACAGGATATAAACACCATGAGGATCAAAGTCCAGATATGCCTTTTCACCTACTTCATAGATCCGGCGGTTTACAGGATTGTAGTCTGTGATCTGGATCTCCATATCACCTACCATTACCTGGTAATACTGATAGGAACCCATGAAGGTTGACAGTGTAACAGTTCCTTCCAGAAGTCCTTTTTCAGAAAGAACAACTGCTTCCGGACGGAGAACCAGGCTTGCTTCCTCACCGGCAGCTTCTCACCATAGTTGTTGACTTCGATCTCTTCACCGATTACATCGATCACAGCCTTTTCTCCATTCACAGACTTAACTTTTGCCTTTAAGAAGTTGGCTTCACCAATAAAGTCTGCTACGAAACGGCTCTTTGGATGATAGTAGATCTCTCTTGGAGTACCGATCTGCTCTACTTTACCCTTGCTCATAATAATGATCTTATCAGAAATACTCATTGCCTCTGACTGGTCATGGGTTACGTAGATAGCAGTAATTCCCACCTTCTGCTGGATCTTACGGATCTCAGTACGCATGGTCACACGCAGCTTTGCATCCAGGTTACTTAAAGGCTCATCAAAAAGCAAAACACTTGGTTCAATGACCAGAGCCCGGGCCAGAGCAACTCGCTGCTGCTGTCCACCGGAAAGCTGGTTGGTCATACGGGACTCCATTCCGTCCATTTCTACCAGTTTCAGAATGTTTAAAACTCTCTCTCTGATCTCTTCCTTTGGCACCTTGCGGATCTTTAAGCCATAAGCTACGTTGTCAAATACATTGTAATGTGGTAGCAAAGCATAACTCTGGAATACCATTGCAGTATCACGTTTATTTGGTGTCAGGCTGTTGATGGCTCATCACCTAAGTAGATCTCGCCTTCATCCGGGCTTTCAAACCTGCGATCATACGCAGTGTAGTCGTTTTCCGCAGCCGGAAGGTCCCAGTAAGGTAACAAATGTACCTGGTTCAATATCCAGTGTGGTATCCTGGACTGCATAAAACTCTTTTCCTGTTTTAAGATCATTATATATTTTGGAAATATGTTCCAGACGAACACCTTTTTTTTTCTGCTTTTCCATAACCTATTCCTCCGTTTTGATTTTTCTGCTGACTCCGAAGAATTTCATCAGCGTGTTCATGATCAGCACTGCACCGTAGGTAATGATGATCAGTACGGTTGCATAAGCGCAGGCAACACCGTAGTTTCCTTTTTCTGCCTGCTCGTTGATCTGACAGGTGATCAGCAGGAAGTCAGGAGTTACTAACAGGATGATGGCTGAAATAGCGGTAATACTGCGGACAAATGCAGTTACCAGGCCGCTGAAGAAGGAATCCTTAATAAGGGGTAATGTAACAGTCATAAATACTCTTGCTGAGTTTGCACCCATGTCGTAGGCAGACTCTTCAATGGATTTATCGATCTGGCGCAGAGCGGAGATACCGCTTCGTGTACCGGTAGGAAGGCTTCGAACAATAAATACAATGATCAGGATAGCGCCGGTTCCATAAAGGCCGCTCATAAAGCCGCTTCGGAACAGACCGTTTGCATAACCACGGATATATCCGATACCAAGAACCGTACCAGGTACAGCCATTGCTAACATAGATACGAATTCAATGAAGTTTCTTCCTTTAAAGCGCTTCTTAACAACCAGATAGGAAATGACCATGGATAAGAATGCAGTAAGAGGAGCTGCGATCAGGGACAGAACAAAGGAGTCTTTAAATGCCTTCAGTCCGCTGGTCTTAAACATGTACTGGAACCATTTAAGGCTTAAGCTGTAATCTCTGCCCCAAAGGGTAAACAGTGCGCCGAAAGGAACCATGATGTACATCAAAAGTACGAAAGCTGCTACCACGCCGCAGAAAATAGTCAGCGGAACGGTTACGCTCTTATCTTCGATAAGCATTCTCATACGGGAAGCTTTACCAGTAAGAGTAGCAGCTGTTTTCTTCTCCAGGTAATATTTCTGGATCAGGAACAGAATAACAGTCAGTGAAAGCAGGACCACAGACATGGCTGCTGCACCGGTGGAGTCGTAAGCACCTGTTACCTGCAGATAAATGGTAGTTGCCAGAGTATCGTAGGAACCACCGATCAGCATCGGGTTTGCAAAGTCTGCTACAGACTCAATAAAGGTTACCAGGAATGCATTTCCAAGACCTGGAAGCAGAAGCGGGAAAGTTACGCTTGTGAATACTTTCCAACGGGTAGCTCCCATATCTCTGGTCGCTTCTTCCAGTGACGGGTCAATGTTCTTTAACAGTCCCTTTAACATCAGATAGCATACAGGGAAGAATGTAAGTGTCTGAACAACGGAGATACCTAACAGTCCGTAAATATTAGAGTCGTAGATACCTAAAAGGGAACGGGTGATGATACCGCTTCGTCCGAACAGCATGATCATGGACAGAGACAGTACGAATGGCGGAGATACAACAGGAAGCATCGATACCAGACCAAATAACTTTTCCAGTATCTTTGTTTCAATTTAACATATACTTCTACATAAGCAAATAATAAACCAATGGCTGTAGAAGCAAAACCTACGATAAATCCAAGTGTCAGTGTGTTTTTAAACGCATTGCGGAAACGTTCCAGATTTAAAACACGCTTAAATACATCCAGTGTAATGGTTCCCTCTGCATAAAAGCTGTCTACTAACAGCATTAACAGCGGATACAGGATAAACAGCGCCAGAAAAACCAGAAGGACAACAATCATTGAGACCATGATCGGGTCAGCAAAAAATTTCTTCCGTTCCAGCTGTGCACTTTGTTTTCCGGCCATTGCGAGACCCCCTTTTATAATTTACTATGAATTTTACAACCAATTCTGTCTTTGATTTGAAAATGCTGCGCAATGTTTATTCCATTACGCAGCATTTTCTGCTTAGCTTACTTTATATAAGCTTTACTTTCTTTTTAAGAATGACTTTTTGCAGTCCGTCTATTATTCTGATTACTCAGTTAAGAAACGGCTGGAGTCAGCGCCTTCAGATGTGCTTCCTAATGCTTCGAAGAAGTCTTCTACATACTTAGCACTGTTCTCTTTTGCATCTTCAAAGTCATAGTCAATGGTATTGGTCATATCCAGACCGAACTTTTCAGCTTCTTCTGGCTGAGTTGCGTTCTTTAATACCAGGAACTGATAAGAACCATTCTCTTTTGCATGGTCTACACAGTCAGGAGATAATGCATACTCGATCCACAGTTTTGCTGCATTTGGATGAGAAGCGCCCTTTAAGATAGCGGTTGCACCAACTTCGAAGGATGTTCCGTCTTCTGGAACGATCAGCTGGATGTTGTCATATCCCTGAAGGATCTGATAAATACCATCATGTAAGAAACCAATAGCGATTACACACTCGCCAGGGCCAACCATCTTGGAAGGACCGGAACCGGACTTGGTGTACTGGGCAATGTTCTTGTCCAGAGCTTGAAGTATTCCATAGCTTCGTCATGGCCCTTCATCTGAATCATGGTGTTGATGACCAGTTTAGCAGTACCAGCGGTATTCGGGTTGGACATCATGATCAGGCCCTTGTACTCTTCCTTGGTCAGATCATCCCATGTCTTAGGTGCTTCCAGACCTAAACGCTCCAGCTCTTCTGTATTGACCATGAAGCCCAGGATGCCTTTGTAGATACCATACCAGCAGTTGGTAGGATCTTTGTACTCATCACCGATCAGGTTTACAGCGTTGATCGCGTCATATGGTTCCAGCAGACCAGCTGCAACTGCTTCGTTGTAAGGATCCATGGTTCCGCCGAACCATACATCTGCTGAAGGCTTTCCAGCTTCTTCAGAAACCTTGGTGTAAACTTCTGAAGTAGAAAGTCTCTGGTATTTTGTCTTAATTCCGTAGAGTTTTTCAAAGTTCTGGCAGGCTGCTGATAAGTATTCCTCTTCGCAGGAACCATATACAGTTAATTCGCCTTCAGCCTTAGCTGCTTCGATCAGAGCATCCATATCCCCGCCGGCTGCTTCTGTCTTCTCATCAGCTTTGCTCTCTTCGCTGCTTTCTGCGGCTGCTCCGGTTGCTGCTGCAGTTGTCTCCGGAGCTGCTGCAGGTTTGGAACCGCCACATGCTGTCAGGCCTAACGCATGGTACAAGCCAGTAACAATGCAAGTTTTTTCTTCATAATAAAAACCCTCCTGTCTTTTCTGTTGACTTAAGTCTACCAGAAATCAGGAGGGGAAAAAACTGTATTTTTTGTTATTTTGTCGTATTTTCTGAACTATGTAGTTCATTATTCGTGCATTTTTGCTACTTTTTCTCAACTACCGGACTCTTTGCGTCCGTTATGAGAACTTTTTCACTACATTTCTTTGATCACAGCTTCCAGTCTCTTAACCATTTCGTCTACATCGCTCTTTTCAATGATCAGAGGCGGAACGAAACGGATAATATTGGCGCCTGCACTGATGAGCACCAGCTTCTGCTCTAATAATGCCTTGGATACGATCGAACCTACAGGAACTGTAAATTCCAGACCCTGGATCAGACCAACACCACGGTGGTCTTTTACTACATCATACTTATCCTTTAAGCCTTCCAGCTTTTCATAGAGATAAGCACCAACTTCCTTTACATGGTCTGCAATGTGGCGTTTTTTCAAAAATATCCAGAACTGCGTCTGCTGCAGCTGTTACCAGTGGATTTCCGCCATAGGTAGTTCCATGGTCACCTGGGACCATAGCAGTAGCTGCCTTACCGCAGGCTAAGAATGCACCGATCGGAACACCATTTCCCAAAGCCTTTGCAACGGTCATTACATCTGGTTTTACGCCATATTTCTGCCATGCAAACATTTCTCCGGAACGTCCCATACCACACTGGATCTCATCTAAGATAAGCAGCAGATCATGTTCATCGCAGAGAGCACGGACACCCTTTAAGAATTCTTCTGTTGCAGGATAAATTCCGCCTTCGCCCTGGATAGTCTCCATAATGATAGCGCAGGTCTTGTCTGTAATCTGTGCCTTTACGCTGTCCAGATCATTAAAGTTGGCAAAACGTACACCTGGAAGCAGTGGATTAAACGGAGTTCTGTAATGTGCATTTCCAGTTACAGACAAAGCACCTATACTTCTTCCGTGGAAGGAATGGTTCATGCAATGATCTCACCAGTCATGTCCACTTCTTTTTCCTCACAGCCATCGCAGCCGTCTCCCATTGTCTCATGAAGTTTATTATAATGATATCTCTTTGCGATCTTTAATGCGCCTTCAATAGCCTCTGTACCGCTGTTGGTAAAGAATACCTTATCCATTCCGGATACCTTTAACAGCTTTTCGCCCGCACTGATAGAAGGCTGGTTATAAAACAGATTGGAGATATGGGTCAGCTTATCCATCTGGGCCTTTACTGCATTTGTATACTCTTCATCACAGTATCCCAGTCCCATAACTGCAATACCTGCACCAAATCCAGGTATTCATTTCCTTCTGTATCCCACAAGGTTATGCCTTTTCCATGGTCAAATACTACAGGAAACCGGTTATATGTTTTATACAGGACATGTTCTGCCCGATCGATCATTTTCTCATCAGCCATGATAATACCTCACATCTTCCTTTGAATTATAAATAGCAGTACCAATACCTTTATCTGTAAAGATCTCCAGAAGCAGGCAGTGTGGAATACGTCCGTCTAAGATATGTACTCTGGAAACACCATTTTCAATGGCATCAATACAGTTCTGCAGCTTTGGAAGCATGCCGCCGCCTAAGCTTCCGCTGTCTACAAAGGCCTGAGCCTCTTCTACGGTCATTTCAGAGATAAGGGAACTCTTGTCCTCAAAATCCTTGTATACCCCTTCTACGTCTGTTAAGAAAGCCAGCTTTTCTGCTTTTACAGCTCTTGCAATGGCACAGGCTGCGTCATCTGCGTTAATGTTATAGCTTAAGAAATTCTCGTCATATCCAATTGGGCAGATGATCGGAAGGAAATCTTTCTCTAACAGATCATAGATGACCTGAGGATCTACCTCATCTACTTCCCCTACAAAGCCGATATCTCCTCCCTTGGAAAGCTTCTTGTGGCATTTTAACATCATGCCGTCTTTGCCGCTGATGCCTACTGCCTTGATGCCCAGCTCATTTACCAGCTGTACCAGGCTCTTATTGACTTTATTTAATACCATTTCTGCAATTTCCATGGTTGGCTCATCGGTTACACGAAGACCATTGACAAAATGTGGCTCCATGCCTACTTTTCCAACCCAGCGGCTGATCTCCTTGCCGCCGCCGTGTACGATGATCGGTTTAAATCCTACTAATTTCAACAGTACTACGTCCTGGATGACTTTTTTTCTTTAATTCTTCGTCTACCATGCGCTGCCGCCGTATTTTACAACGACGATCTTTCGGTTAAAACGCTGTATGTATGGCAGTGCCTCAATGAGCACCGCTGCTTTTTGCATTGGTTCAAGGTTCATGTTTGGTTCCTCCTGTATGTTTTGTGTACGTCCAAATGTTCATGGGGTACATTTCGGGATGCTTTTTTATTGTGTTTTTTATATCAAAACTGTTTATGAACGGTAATCTGCATTGATCTTTACATAATCAAAGGTCAGGTCGCAGCCCCATGCAGTTGCCTGGGCATCACCCATTTTAATGTCTGCAATGGCGGTAACTTCCGGCTCAGAAAGGATCTTGGTTGCCTCTTCTTCGCTGTAGTCCACTGCAACGCCGTCTTTGATGATCTGCATATGTCCAGCTGCGCTTTCAAAGAACAGATCTACCTTTTCCGGATCAAACTGTGCCCCTGAGTAGCCCATTGCGCAAAGGATACGGCCCCAGTTTGCGTCATGTCCGAAAATAGCTGCCTTTGTCAGGCTGGATGTGATAACAGATTTTGCTAAAACTTTCGCCTGATCCTTCGTTTCTGCGCCTACGATCTTTACTTCAAATAAAGCGGTGCAGCCTTCTCCGTCACCGGCCATTTTCTTAGCCAGAGTTTCGTTGATGTAGTTTAATGCTTCGCAGAATAATGCGTAATCTTCATTTTTCTCTGTAATTTCCTTGTTTCCTGCAAGGCCATTTGCCAGAAGGAGAACGGTATCATTGGTGGAAGTATCACCATCTACAGAAATCATATTGTAGGTATCTTTAATGTCTTCGCTTAATGCTTCCTGAAGCAGTTCTTTGCTGATGGCTGCGTCCGTAGTAACAAAGCTTAACATGGTACACATATTTGGATGGATCATGCCGGAACCTTTGCACATACCGCCAATAGTAACGGTGGTTCCGTTCATGTCGATCTGTACTGCTACCTGCTTGTTCTTTGTATCGGTAGTCATAATAGCCTTGGAAGCCTCGGTGCCTTTCTCCAGGCTGTCACCAAGCAGTGGCGCCATGGCCTTTACACCTGCTGCGATCTTGTCGATTGGAAGCTGCATACCGATGACACCGGTAGAAGCAACTAAAACGCCGTCTGCTGCCACGCCTAAGGTTTCTGCTGCAGCCTTTGCCGTCTGTGCGCAGTAGCCCATTCCTTCTTCACCGGTACATGCATTTGCAATACCTGCGTTAATGATCACTGCCTGTGCGTCAGCGCCGCTTGTTACCTGGTTCTTGTCCCATTTTACAGGAGCTGCTTTTACCAGGTTGGTGGTAAAGGTTCCTGCACTTTTACAAGGTTCTTTACTGTAGATCATCGCCATGTCCTGACGGTTTTTGTATTTAATGCCTGCTGCTGTAGATGCTGCCATAAAGCCTTTGGCTGCGGTAACGCCGCCTCGATCACTTTTATCTTTTCGTTCATAATATTATTCCCTCTTTTCGCTTCGCAACTGTTTGTTTTTCTCTGCGCCACTTTACTTCACAAACCGAATTATATTTTCTTCATTTAAAATAAACTCATAACTGTTAAAATCTTCACGCTCTGTCCAGCCGATGCCCTGCCAGAACGCATTTCCAATGTGGTTGTCTTTAAAGGCCACCAGGGAGATCTTGCTCACTCCCTCTTTCTGCATGGCCTTGATGGCTGCACGTACCATTTTGTAGCCAATTCCATGATGACGGTAGCCGTCTTCCACACATACATGATAGAAACAGCCGGTACGTCCGTCATGTCCGCAGAGGATATTTCCAACGATATGCCCGTTCTGGACTGCCACTACGCTGGTGGTTGGATTTCGCTTTAAGAAGCGTTCCACCCCTTCTCTTGAATCATCAATACTCCGGATACGGAAGCCTGATATCTTCGTCCATAATTTATATACCTGATCGTAATCTTCCATGGTCATTTCCCGAACCAGGATATCCATTGTCCCTGCCATTTTTATTCCTTTCCGGCTGCTTATCTTATGGGAACATCGGGATCTGCTTTAATCCTGTATTCTCTGGAAGACCGAACAGTAAGTTCATGTTCTGGATGGCCTGTCCTGCAGCACCTTTTACCATATTGTCAATTGCGCCCATCATAACGATGCGGTTGGTTCTTGGGTCGATCTTGAAGTTTACATCTGCAAAGTTGCTTCCTTCTACAGCGTGTCTGAGGAACTACGTCCTTGTCCAGAACACGTACAAAATATTCATCCTTATAATACTTGTCGTAAGCGGCTCTTACCTCTTCCCAGGTCACTTCTTTTGTAAGGGAAGCATAAGCAGTTACCAGGATGCCTCTGTTCATTGGAACCAGATGAGGGGTGAAGCTGATCACAACCGGCTTTCCTGCTGCATAGGACAGCTGCTCTTCGATCTCCGGTGTATGTCTGTGGGAAGCTACGCCGTATGCCTTGATATTTTCATTGACCTCGCAGAAAAGGCTGTCTACTTTCGCGCTTCTGCCTGCGCCGGAGGTACCGGATTTTGCATCAATGATAATGGTGTTTGGATCAATGAGACCTTCTTTTACTAAAGGATAAGTAGATAAGAAGGAGCAGGTTGGGAAGCATCCCGGATTTGCAATGATCCTTGCATTCTTGATCTTTTCTCTGTTTACTTCCGGAAGTCCGTATACAGCTTCCTTAATATATTCTGGTGATCCGTGGGTCAGCTTGTACCATTTTTCATAAACTGCTACATCTTTAATACGGAAGTCAGCGCTTAAGTCGATGATCTTTACTTTAGAAAGAATCTCTTCGTTTACTAATGTGGAGCAAAGGCCCTGAGGCGTTGCAGTGAAGATTACATCTACCTGGTCAGCCAGTTCCTTCATATTATCATCCATACATTTATCATCTACGATCTTGAACATGTTCTGGTAAATGGAAGCATATTTCTGATCGATATAACTTCTGGAACCATACCATTTGATCTCTACGTCATCTCTCTGCAGCAGCACTTGCCAGTTCCCCGCCTGCATAACCTGTAGATCCGATAATACCTGCTTTTATCATATCCTTACTCTCCTCTGTATATATTTTCATTATTTAGTCATTTTTATAAACTGCAACCTACTACAGTGCTAAAGCCTGTTACCTTATTATAGTTACTTTTTTCCTTAATTGAAAAGTGTGTTTTCATAAGGTTTTTTATTTTTTCTCTGTATAAGATTTCATAATTATACATCTGCAATGCATAATATGCAATACTTTTTTGAAATTTCTATTTTAAGGCTTGCATTTTCCTGTATTATGTTGTATATTTATGAAAGCTTAGTGATTAAAACATGATCAAAACAAATATCAAAGCAATTTTCAGGAGGATGTACTGATGTAAAGAGAAAGTAGTTTTAGCATATTCAGGCGGTCTGGATACCACCGCTATCATTCCGTGGTTAAAGGAGCATTTCAACTATGATGTTGTTTGCTGCTGTATCGACTGTGGACAGGGAAAAGAATTAGAGGGACTGGAAGAAAGAGCAAAGCTGTCCGGCGCTTCTAAATTATATATTGAAGATTTAGTAGATGATTTCTGCGACAACTACATTATGCCATGTGTAAAGGCAAATGCAGTTTACGAAAATGAATACTTATTAGGTACTTCCATGGCTCGTCCTGCAATCGCAAAGAGACTGGTTGATATCGCACGTAAAGAAGGCGCTGTTGCCATCTGCCACGGTGCTACCGGTAAGGGAAATGACCAGATCCGTTTTGAGCTGTCTATCAAGGCACTGGCTCCGGACATCAAGATCATCGCTCCATGGCGTATGACTGACGTATGGACCATGCAGTCCCGTGAGGATGAGATCGAATACTGCAAGCAGCATGGCATTGACCTTCCATTTGACCACAGCCACAGCTACAGCCGTGACAGCAACATCTGGCATGTAAGCACGAAGGTCTGGAACTGGAAGATCCTTCCTTAGAGCCAAACTTCTCCAACATGCTGGTTATGGGTGTCACCCCGGAACAGGCACCAGATGAGGATGAATATGTTACTATGACCTTTGAAAAAGGTGTTCCTACCAGCGTAAACGGCGTTAAGATGAAAGTTTCTGATATTATCCGCAAGTTAAATGAGCTGGGCGGAAAGCATGGTATCGGTATTGTAGATATCGTTGAGAACCGTGTAGTAGGTATGAAATCCCGTGGCGTTTATGAGACTCCAGGCGGAACTATCTTAATGGCAGCTCACAGACAGCTGGAAGAGCTGGTTCTTGACCGTGCTACTATGGAAGTTAAGAAGGATATGGGCAATAGCTGGCTCAGATCGTTTACGAAGGAAAATGGTTTACTCCTCTTTGCGACGCTGTAAAGGCATTCGTAGAGTCCACCCAGGAATATGTAACCGGTGAAGTTAAGTTCAAACTTTACAAGGGCAACATCATCAAAGCCGGAACCACTTCTCCATACTCCTTATACAGCGAGTCCTTAGCATCCTTCACAACCGGTGACCTTTACGACCACCACGATGCAGACGGCTTCATCACTCTGTTCGGACTTCCATTAAAGGTTCGCGCTATGAAGTTAGCTGAGCTGAAGAAAGAGAATAATCAGAAGTAATTTTACTGTCAGGCAAATGCCATACAGTTGGTCTGAATTGATCTGAATATGAAAATCAATACCCCGGAGCGAGATCTGAATGATCCAATCGCTCGGGGTATTTTTATGCATCGATCTTTATTTTAAATTTATTTTAATATAAAATGATTTTTTCTTAAATTCCAGGATCCCTTCTGCTTTCATTTTTCCCAGTTCACTGGACATGGCGCTGCGGTCTACGCCTAAATAGTCAGCCAGTTCCTGACGGTTATAGGGTATATCAAGCTGTAGCTGCCTTCCTGTAAAGCTTTGCGTGATAAATAGGAACGCAGTTTATCCCTGGTAGTCTTCTGGGATATATGTTCCAATTTTTCTTCTGCACGGCCTTTGTTTGCACTCATGATCCTGATCAGATTATGGACCATCATGCTGTGAAACGGGCATGCCATCGTGCAGAAAGTAAGGGAACGTTCATAATCTAAAAACAGGACTTCGCTGTTTTCTGCTGCTTTAATACCTACAGGCAATATTTTACTGCCTGCACTGGCGTAATTTTCACCAAATATCTCTCCCGGCATAATATGGATCGTCTCTTTTTGCTGATGCCAGAAATCTTCCTGAATGATCGCCAGGCGTCCCTTTAAAACAACCATGATATATCCCAGTTCTTCTCCTGCCTGAAAGATCCACTGGTCTTTTTCAAATACTGCCATCTGTCCGTCACAGCATTTGATCAGTGTATACAGCTCTTCTTCCCTGATCCCACTAAATATAGGCATCTTCCCAATACAACTTAATGCTTCTTCATGTGTCTTTTCCTCGCAGTCTTTCGCTTTTCGTTGTTTTTACAACCTTTTGGTAACATTATATAATGAGTGCAGGAGAAAAACAAGCGGGCCAAAAAATCCACCTGCAACAGCCTCGCAAGGTGGATCTCTCTTTCACTATTTATAATTTAATACTTCATCATCCGGTCAACATCCAGGAAAATACAATGGCGCCGCCTACCTTTACGCCTTTGGTAACATCTACCATAGTCATTCCATTATATTCGCAAACCTGACGTTCTTCCATTCGTTCTGTACAGCTCTGGCGGATATAATCCAGGATCTCCTCTTCCCGCTCTTTTTCAATGCATACCATCAATGTGATATTTTTCTTATTCAGATACAGTCCCTCTGTACTAACTTCCGTTGCCATCACACGATTGTGGATAAAAGTACTTGAAAGCTTTGGATAATCCTGTTCCTGAACAATAATGATCATCAACTCCATTTTGCTGCACTCCTTTCACGTTTCCGCCTTTTGCGGACGTTTAAGGAATATTATAATCTCAGTAAAATGGATAAGCAAGTTAAGCTTTTGTTATGGCAATTATGACGTTACAGTTGAACTGTAACATTATGACAGTCCGATGACAACGCCAAGGACCACTGCCAGGGAAGCAAATACAACCAGGACTGCCTGGAACTTGATCTGGAACTTTGCCCAACTCCCCCACTCCAGTTTTGCTGCAGCCAATGCGCCTAACAGACAGCCAGAAGTAGGTACGATAAAGTTTGTAAATGCATCACCAAGCTGGAATGCAAGAACAGCTACCTGACGCTCTACGCCTACCAGGTCTGCTAAAGGTGCCATGATCGGCATGGTAAGTGCTGCCTGTCCGGAACCGGATACAACGAAGAAGTTGAATACGGACTGGAATACGTACATAAGCCATGCGGAAACTACTGGCGGGAAGTTCTGCATTGCACCGCTAAGGCTGTGGAGAATGGTGTTTAATACAGTTCCGGAGGAGCATCGGTTCCACCTAAGATAATGATGATACCCTGTGCCATACCTACGCACATTGCTGCACCTAACAGATCAGCTGCACCCTGATTGAATGCTGCCGGGATATCATTTAAGTGCATATCATTCAGACGGAAGATCAGTCCGATCACACCGGCAACCAGACCCATTACGAAGAACTGGGAAGCAATCTCAGGAATATAGTATCCATCTTTACAACGCCCCAAACAGTCCATATCATACATACAAGGATATCTAAAAGAACCAGTTTGTGACCTAAAGTAAATGGCTTTTCTTCGTTTTCATTATTTTTAAAATCTTCTCTGTATTCACGGTCAGATTCATATGCAACAGACATGGTCGGATTCTTTTTAACCTTTACTGCATAGCGCATGGTAAATACAATGGTTAAACCGGTAAAGAAGATCCATAACGGAATACGGAACCATGCACCTGACATAACAGGGATACCTGCAACGCCCTGTGCAACTGCCAGACCAAATGGGTTCTGCCAGGAGCTACCGAAACCGATCTGGGTTGCCACGTAACTGCACATGATACCTACAACTGCATCATATCCCATAGCAATGAACATAGGAACCAGGATCATAACAAATGGGATCGCCTCTTCGCCCATTCCAAATACAGCACCGCCTAAGGAGAACAGTGTGATCAGGATCGGGATCAGGATGATCTCTTTACCATTTGTCAGGCTGATAACACGCATGATACCACCTTCAACAGCACCGGTTCTGAGAACGATACCAAAAGCACCGCCCACTACCAGGTAAATGCGATAATGGCTACGGCTCCGCCGCCCCTGCTTCCTGCAGTCATACCTTCAATACATAGTTGACGATACCGCCGCGGCCGCCAAAATCTTCAGTACCAAAGATCGGTGCAGCCTGGGTCACCTTGTTGCCGTTTTCATCCAGAATATACTGGAAACTGTCCGGATCAACAACGGTTCTTGTTTTTCTGATCCATTAACCGTATAGGTGATCTCTTTTGTGTCATACTTTCCTAACGGAATGAAACAGGTCAGCAATGCAGCTACCAGGATAACCCCAAAAATGATGATATAAGTATGGGGCATCTGAAACTTTTTCTTCTCCATTTTTCCTCCAATCTTACCTGGCACAGGAGAATGTACATCAGGTATTTTTCTCTTTGAAACACCCCTTCTCTGCGACTTAACAGAGGACAGCATTTCCAGTATACAGGCGCATGGTCCGATATACTTGGTATGCTTAAAGACAAAAAAAGGGAACCATCAGACACAAACCGACGGTTCCCTTACATCTATACATACCTTCAAAACCACATATTGACTAATGATCATCATTCCGAATACTTTACAACCTTTGTTATCCAACTCCGCGGCGGTCATTCGAAAAATCTTCGATTTTCCTCATGTCATTGGCTTCGCCAATGTCTGAAGTCTTCCAGATCCGACCTTATGAAAGTAAACTTTCAACGGTCTCCTCTGTAATCCTTCCGCCGCTCTTTCAGACCTTATTGGTCAAGCCCTCGACCGATTAGTATCAGTCAGCTCCATGTGTTACCACACTTCCACCTCTGACCTATCTACCTCGTCGTCTTCAAGGGGTCTTACTACTTGCGTATGAGATATCTCATCTTGAGGGGGGCTTCACGCTTAGATGCCTTCAGCGTTTATCCCGTCCGGGCTTGGCTACCCTGCCATGGAGTTGGCACTCCAACAGGTACACCAGCGGCCCGTCCATCCCGGTCCTCTCGTACTAAGGACAGCTCCTCTCAAATATCTTACGCCCGCGCCGGATAGGGACCGAACTGTCTCACGACGTTCTGAACCCAGCTCGCGTACCGCTTTAATGGGCGAACAGCCCAACCCTTGGGACCTGCTACAGCCCCAGGATGCGATGAGCCGACATCG
>ENA-OQJH01000696-OQJH01000696.1-human-gut-metagenome-genome-assembly--contig:-NODE-696-length-16918-cov-1.316717_pt1 | contig 16918 bp, 30 predicted proteins | sample MGYA00242597_ERZ504763 | MGnify/ENA primary metagenome ERZ504763 (study PRJEB26092, sample SAMD00036359) | human gut metagenome | host: Homo sapiens | study: EMG produced TPA metagenomics assembly of... | reverse complement strand
CGCTTTCCCTCTTACCATCTGCATTAATTCTTTCTTTGTCTTTTGCATGATGCCGAGAACGATCTGGTTCCCGGCTCACTGTCTAAGATGTTACCAGCACTCTGTTTTTCCCAGAGAGCCGTTTTCATGTTCTTTTGCGTAGGCGTTATCCGGATGTACCTGGATGCTTAAGTCAGATTTGGCGTCAATGATCTTAATAAGAAGGGGAAATTCTTTTCCATATTTTCCATCTTCATTTCCAAACAATTCCGGATGTTCTTCCCACAATTTTGACAGATGCTCTCCCTTATAAGTGCCTTCTGCGATCTCACAGTCTCCATTTTGTGGCTCCGATGCCCCAGCACTCCCCGGTACTGTCGCTTGGTATCTCATACCCAAAATCATCCCGAAGTTTTCTGCCTCCCCAGACAGCTTCTTTGAAAACCGGTTTCATAAACAATAATTCCTTCATATTTATATTCCCCTTTCTGCTTTGCAGTTGCTTGTTTTGCCATGCATATCAAAAACGCATTAGCAACGCGTTTGAAGATTTCCCTGCGCTCATTATATTATAGCGCATTTTGTTAGTGTCTTCGATATAAATTTGACATTTTCCCCCTTTTGCTTATAATAGAACTGCTTATGAAATACTTAAGACTTGCAACAAATGAAGAGGTGCATCATGGAATTACTACAATTACGATATTTTTTAGTTGCGGCCCAGTACCAGCATATGACAAAAGCAGCAGAACACTTACAGATCGCCCAGCCGGCTCTTTCCCAGGCCACTCCACAGGCTGGAAGCAGAACTGGGTGTTCCCCTGTTCGAGAGAAAGAACCGCAGCATTGAATTAAATGATGAAGGAAAATTTCTGCAAAAACGGCTGATCCCTATTTTAAGCAGCTTAGACCGGCTGCCGGAGGAACTGCGAAAAGGAAAGGAAGCTGCCACCCACACTGTACATCTTCGTCTCCTTTCTGCCTCTGCCTGATCACCAACCGGATCATTGCCTACAGAAGCCTCCGCCCGGATGTAAATTTCCAGCTGTACCAGATACCAGGACAGGAAGACGATTTTGACGTATGTGTTACAGCCCGGAGAGCCGATACTGCCCCAAAGGAAAATGACGATGCCACGGTTATGTTAGAAGAAGACCTGTATCTGGCAGTGCCATCCCATTCTCCCTATGGATCCAGGGAGTCCATCCGTTTAACAGACACAAAAGATGCCGATTATATCTGCTTGGCGGTTCCAAGCCCATCCGCCAGATCACAAACAGCTATTTTATGGAAGCTGGCTTTACTCCCCATATCATCTTTGAAAGCGACACTACGGAGTCTGTGCGAAACCTGATCGCAGCGGGAATGGGCATCGGTTTCTGGCCTGCCTGCTCATGGGGACCTCTTACTACTAATTTTGGTGGTTCGCCTGGTCATTTTCCGGTAAAACTTCTGCCCATCACAGACCAGAAATGCCGCCGCCAGATCATCCTGACCCGGTCCGAAAAAGGAAAGAAAAGCCCTATTGTAGCTGATTTCTGCGATTTTCTGGTAGAACATAACAACTGGCTGTAACTATAAAAAATATATAACGCAAAAACAGCGTACCTTCCGGCGCGCTGCTTATGTGATCTATAATGTGATCTATTATAATCCATGGTATTCACTGCCCTTATGCTGGCTGGCTTTCAGACGGCTGAGGCACGGGCCATGGATGCTTTTGACATATAATATTCTCTGATACTCTGTTTCTGACGAAGCTGTTCCTGGGCCCGTTCCAAAGCCTGTCTGGCCCGGACTTCGTCAATATCTTCCGGCCGTTCCGCTGTATCTACTACAACCGTTACACGGTTATTTGCTACCTGTACGATCCCAATACCTACAACCGCTTCCCGGTACTGGTTTTCCCCGGGAACGCGAAACCGCAGTTCTCCTTCCTGGATTGCCAGGATCATAGCCTCTCTGTGAGGAAGGATACCTACTTCCCCATCATGAGCCGGAACCACCAGGGACTCGCAGTTTCCATTATAAATACATGGTCACTGGCTATGACCTTAAGCCAGAATGCTGCCATTATGACGCTCCTTCCTGCATCGCCTTCGCTTTTTCCACTACTTCGTCAATGGTACCCACATTAAAGAAGCTGCTTCCGGATATTCATCCATTTCTCCGTCAATGATCGCCTTAAATCCACGGACCGTTTCCTTTACAGGTACATATTTTCCCGGAACACCGGTAAGTTCTCTGCCACATGGAATGGTTGGGATAAAAATCTCTGTATCTTTCTTGCACGGTTGACTGTCAGCTTATCTTCCTCGGAAAGTTCCTCCATACCCAGGATGGAGATGATATCCTGCAGTTCTTTATACTTCTGCAGCATCTCTTTTACTTTATTGGCTACTTCATAATGCTCTTTTCCTACAACATCCTCTTCCAGGATACGGGAAGAAGACTCCAGAGGATCCACTGCCGGATAAATACCCTGTTCTACGATCTTTCTGGAAAGGACTGTAGTTGCATCCAGATGAGCGAAAGTAGTAGCAGGCGCCGGGTCTGTTAAGTCATCTGCAGGCACATAAACAGCCTGAACAGAAGTAATAGAACCATTCTTTGTAGAAGCAATACGCTCCTGAAGTCCGCCAAGGTCCGTTGCCAGTGTCGGCTGATAACCAACTGCAGAAGGCATACGTCCAAGAAGGGCGGAAACCTCGGAACCAGCCTGTACAAAACGGAAAATATATCAATGAATAAAAGCACGTTCTGATGCTTTACATCACGGAAATACTCTGCCATGGTCAGTCCTGTTTCTGCTACTCTCATACGGGCACCCGGTGACTCGTTCATCTGTCCAAATACAAGGCTGTCTTCTTTAAAACGCCGGACTCGCTCATTTCCGTCCAAAGGTCATTTCCCTCACGGGAACGCTCTCCAACACCGGTGAAGATCGAATATCCGCCATGTTCCGTTGCAATGTTGGTGATCAGTTCCTGGATCAGCACCGTCTTACCAACACCGGCACCGCCAAACAGACCGATCTTACCGCCCTTTGCATAAGGTGCTAACAGGTCAATGACCTTGATACCTGTTTCCAGCATTTCCACAACCGGGCTCTGGTCTGCAAAACTTGGGGGATCTCTGTGGATGACCCATTTTTCTTCTCCCTCCAGGCTCTCACCGCCATCTAAGGTGTCCCCAAGGACATTAAACAGACGTCCCAGTGTCTTTTCACCAACAGGAACAGCAATTCCCTGTCCTGTTGCTTCTACTTCCATATCTTTATATAAACCTTCACTGGAGCTAACATAATACAGCGGACTACATCTCCGCCAATATGCTGGGCTACTTCCATAACGCAACGCTTTCCATTGTTCATTACAGTCAGCGCATCCTGGATATGAGGAAGGTTTCCATTTTCAAAAGCCACATCTACTACAGGTCCCATTACCTGTATGATCTTTCCTTTATTCATGATTTACTCCTTATCTCCGCTTCTTCCGCTGTGCCCTTGCACCGCCTACCACTTCCGTGATCTCCTGGGTAATGGCAGCCTGGCGCACCCGGTATATTCAATGGACAGCTCATTTAAAAGCTCTGCCGCATTGTCGCTGGCAGACTGCATTGCCATCATACGGGCATTCTGCTCACTGCAAAATGACTCTACCAGGGCACCGAAGATAAATCCTGTTACATAGTTTGGCACCACATGTCCATGACCGCGGTAGGGGATGGGACCATCTGGATCTCTTCCTGATGGATATCCGCAGGAATGACCACATTGCTGAAATCTTCCTGCTTCAGGGGAAGAAGCTGCTCCATCTGTGCTTCCACCTTCATGCTGTTTATCATCTGCGTATAAATGATCCACACCTCATCCGCGTCCTTCCAGATAATCCTCGATCAGGGAAGAGGCGATCAGACGGGCTCTGTGCATGGTAGGTTCTGCACCGTGTAGTGGAACTGTTCTTCTACCGGCACATGTCTTGCAGCAAAATACTGTCTTCCCAGCTCTCCCACGACATACAGACGGTTTTTATCACTTTTTTCCATCCATTCATGGGCAAGTTTCAGTACATTGTGGTTATAAGCACCTGCCAGACCCTTATCACCTGTAATGACTACCAGGCCACGGACACGGTCCTCTTCTTTGATCTCTTTTCTGACGTTAAAATAAGGATGCTCTGTATCCCCCATATGGCGCAGGATACGCCGGATCAGGCTCTGAAGGGTGTAAAAATAAGGTTCTGTATCTTCCAGAAGCTTTTTGCTTTTCTTCAGCTTGGTTGAAGAGATCAGATACATGGCATTGGTGATCTTACGTGTATCCTGAATACTTTTTATTCGGTTTTGGATCTCTCTTGCGTTTGCCATACTGCCTCCTTAAACTCCTTCGCTGCCTCTACGATCCGTTCTGCCAGCTCATCGCTTAAGACTTTCTTTTCCGTGATCTCATTTCCAATTTTCAGGATGTTTGTCCTCAAACCAGGCAAGCATATCCATCTGGAACTTTTGATCTGTTTTACATCCACACTTACCATTACTTTGTGGGTTGCTGTACACAGGGTAATCACCTGCTCTGCCATGGAAAGCGGACGTCCCAAAGGCTGTTTTAACAGTTCCATCAGACGTTTTCCATAAGCCAGCTGTGCTTTTGTCGCCTCATCCAGGTCAGAACTGAACTGGGTGAACACTTCCATTTCACGATACTGTGCCAGGTCGATACGGATGGTACCGCTGGCCTTCTTCATTGCCTTGGTCTGTGCAGCACCGCCTACTCGGGATACAGAAAGACCTACGTTTACTGCCGGTCTCATTCCTGAGAAAAACAGGTCGCTTTCAAGGAAGATCTGACATCTGTAATAGATATTACATTGGTAGGAATATAGGCTGATACATCTCCTGCCTGTGTTTCAATAATAGGAAGGGCTGTAATAGAACCTCCTCCCAGTTTATCTGAAAGACGGCTGGAACGCTCCAGCAGCCTGGAATGAAGATAGAAAACATCTCCTGGATATGCCTCACGTCCCGGAGAACGCTCAAGCAACAGGGACAATGCACGGTAAGCTACTGCATGCTTGGACAGGTCATCATAAACAATGAGCACATCTTTTCCCTGGCGCATGAAAAACTCTGCCATGGCAGTTCCCGCATAAGGGGCAATATATTGTAAAGGCGCCGGATCACTGGCTGTAGAAGCCATAACAATGGTGTAATCCATGGCGTCATTTTTCTTTAATGTATTTACCAGCTTTGCAATGGTAGATGCCTTCTGCCAATGGCAACATAGATACAGATCACATCCTTGCCCTTCTGGTTTAAAATAGTATCCATTGCAATGGAGGTTTTACCGGTCTGACGGTCACCGATGATCAGCTCACGCTGTCCCCGTCCGATAGGAACATAGAGTCGATGGCCAGGATACCTGTCTCCATAGGAACTCCTACGGATTTACGTTCTGCAATACCAGGTGCTTCCTGTTCAACCGGCAGGTAATCCTCTTCTTTTGCAGGTCCCATTCCGTCAATGGTCTCTCCTAAGGCATTGACAACTCTTCCTAAAAAAGCCGCTCCAACAGGAACACCTGCTTTTTTCTTTGTTCTGGTAACTTTTGTTCCCTCTGTAATACCTGTATCTTTTCCAAACAGGATACAGCCGATCTCATTTTTACGGATATCCTGGACCATGCCCTTGACTCCGTTTTCAAATATAACGATCTCTCCATACATGGCATGATCAATACCATATACAATGGCAATGCCATCGCCTACCCAGATCACAGAACCAGTCTCATTAACCTGTCCTGCATGAGCGTCATAGTCTTCGATCTCGCCTTTGATAATGGAGATGATCTCCTGAGAACTGATTGTACTCATAGTAATAACTCCTATCTGCCTGCAGTCTGAAACAGCCGCTCAAGCTGCCCTTTCAGGCTGTAATCATATTCCACATCTCCGGTCTTTAAGACGAAACCGCCCATCAGTTCCGGAGCAGCAGCCATTTCAAGCTGCACATCCTTCTTTTTATATTCCCTGCATAAAAATTCCCGGATCCCTGCAAGCTGTTCCTCATCTGGTCTGGTCACATAAAAAAGACTGGCTGATAAAATACCCGCTCCATCTAACAGACATTTCTCCCAGACCTTTATCATATCTTCCATCTGCCCGATGCAGCCTTCCTCACAGGCCTTCTTTAAAAAATGAACCATTGTACTGGAAAAATCAGGTTCTTTCCATATTTTTCCAATAATGGCTTCCTTTTTTGTTTCCTGCAATGTGGGATCATCAAGAACTGCCTTAAGTTCTGGATTTTCCTGGAAAATGCGCCCGGTCTCCCGGACCATTTTCTCAGGTACCTTTAATTCATAAAGAACGGTTCCGTATAATCTTGCCTGCTCAGTCATGTTTTTCACCTGCGCTTGCTAAAAATGCCTGATAACGTTTCTTGTCGCTTTCCGGTCCTGCCTGCTCAGACAAAAGTTTGCCGTTGCAGTCATTGCCAGACCTGTAACAGAAGCACGAAGATCATTTAATGCCTTTTCTCTTTCCAGATCGATCATTTTCTTTGCATCTTCCAGCTTTTTAGAAGCATCTGCATCTGCCTTTGACAGGATCTTCTCGTATTCCTCTCCTGCCCTTTCCTTTGCCTGGGCAACGATCCTGCCAGCCTCTTCATCTGCTTTTTCAAGGGATACTTCATACTTTTTCTTTAGCAGACCCGCATCCCTGTTAGCAGCAGCCGCTTTATCTAATTCCTTTTCCACCATCTGTTTCCTCTCTTCCAGAATAGACATCAGCGGCTTCATAAGGAAATGCTTTAAAAACAGATACAGCACAACAATGTTGATGATCGTAAAGGCAATATTCCAAAAATTAATATTTAGCATATGTACTGCCTTTCTACTTCAGGAACAGGATGATCAGAAGACCGATAACGAAACCGTAAATAGCAGTTGCCTCTGCCAGTGCGCATCCAAGAAGAAGTGCCTTTGTGATCTTGCTGTCTGCTTCAGGCTGTCTTGCAATAGCATCTACTGCTTTGGAAGTAGCCATACCAATTCCAAGTCCTGCTCCAATTCCTGTAATTACTGCAACTGCAGCTCCAAGTGCGATTAATCCTGACATGATGATTTCTCCTTTTGTTTAAAAATTTTTTGTTTATTTACTCAATTGCTTCTTTTATATATAAAGATGTAAGGAATACAAACACATAAGCCTGTATCACTCCATCGAATATATCAAAATACCCGCTAAATGGCAGTGGCACCACTAAGGCAGCAGATATTTGATCAGTGCCATGACCACTACTGCGCCAAGCACATTTCCAAACAGTCGCATGCACAGCGACAGCGGCCGGATAAACAGCTCCAGTACATTAATAGGAGCGATAATGGGGATCGGTTCCGCAAAACTTTCACCCAGCCTTACACCTTTTTTCCGGATACCTGCGGCTTCCACCAGCACAATACTCATAACAGCTAAAGACGCGGTCACATTTAAGTCTTTTGTGGGGGATTTAAAACCTAACAGACCGATCATATTGGCGATGGCTATGTAGATAACAACGGTGATCAGATAAGGAATGTAATCTTTTCCTTCTTCTCCCAGAAGATCCAGAAAGAAGTTATAAAGGAAAGAAAAACCACTTTCCAGTGCTGCCTGTTTTCCGCTTATTTTACGGATCTTAAGCCATGCACCCAGATTAGGGAACCGATCATGATAATGGCCATAATGATCCATGTGACCACCACCGATTCCAGTACATCGATCCCGCCAAATAAAGGAATGGTAAATACTGTATTACAGTTTAATTCCTCCATCAGGGAGTCTACCAGCTGGTCCATTTTTTCACTCTCCTTCCTACCTATTTTCTTGTCTTTTTTGTTTCGTCCGTTATTATAGCCACATGAATTTTCCTTTTCAATTCTGAATTTCTTATTATTTCATAACACAAATGTTATCAAACTAAATATTGCATAATTATTATGGATTATTGTTTATTTTTTTTGGAACATTTCAGAATATATGTTTAGAAGATGTTAAGACTTTTTTCTACATGTTTTTAAATGAATACAAAAAGATGCTTCTGTTCTTTCACTTTTATAAGTAAAAAACGAAGCATCTTATATCTCTTTATTCATTTTCCGGAAGAACTCTTCCACTGGCACCGGCTTTCCAAAATAGTATCCCTGAGCCAGATCACAGCCCATTTCATACAGCATTTTGGCCTGTTCCTTTGTTTCAAAAGAGCGCCGGAGGCGGTCTTTCCTATAAAGTGAAAAGAATGTGCCTTGGCACATTCTCGCGCCGAGCGCGGTCGCTTGCGACAAACTTCCTCATCGCGCGAGTGCGCATTATTGGCAGGTCGTGCCTTTTTGTGTACTAGGAGTTCCAACGGAATTTCCTAGTACATAAAACTGCCGCGAAATATTTTTCTTATTTCGCGACAGTTTCATACTTTTTTCTCTCAGATTTGCGCTATCGCGCTTTTCTATTAGAACAGTCCCGGGAACAGGTAGCCGGAATAGCCAGCCAGAAGTTCGGGAAGATTACTAACAGTAATAATACTGCGATAGAGGATAAGAAATAAGGAAGAGTTCCCTTAAATGCATCCTCGATGGTAATACCACTGATAGAAGAAGCGATTAGCAGGCACAGACCATAAGGTGGGGTTACCAGGCCAAGAGCAGGGTAACAACGATGATCAGGCCAAGGATGATCGCTGATCTGCAGTGAAGTAGCAGCCGGAAGAATGATCGGAACAAACAGGATCATTGCCGGTACAGCATCCATGAAAGTACCTACAAACATAAAGAATGCAACTACTACAAGAAGGAATACCAGTCTTCCGCCTGGCATATTAGCGAAGAAGTTCTGTACAATTACATTCAACTGATAGTATGCTAATAACTCGCCTAATGCATTTGCTGTAGCCAGAGCGAACAGAGACAGGGAAGACAGCTTCATAGTCTCGATCAGGATACGTGGCAGGTTCTTAACCTTAATGGTCTTGTAGAAGAAGATACCAACTAATAATGCATAGATACATGCAAATGCTGCAGACTCAGTAGGTGTAAACAAACCGCTGACGATACCACCGATCAGGATGATAGGAGTAAGCAGTGCTGGCAGAGACTGAAAAGTTCTGCGGCATACTTCCTTAAACGGAACACGATCACACTTAGGGAAGTTCTTTCTCTTGGAGTAGTACTTAACTACTGCCATCATAGCCAGACCAAGTAAGATACCTGGAACCAGACCGGACATGAACAGCGCACCGGTACTTACGTTAGCGATACCTGCGTATACAACCATGGTGATACTTGGAGGGATAATGGAACCTAATGTGGAAGATGCTGCGGTAACACCAACAGATGTTCCCTTGTCATATCCCTGCTTCTCCATTGCAGGAATGAAGATCTTACCAACACCAGCGGTATCAGCCTGGGAAGAACCGGAGATACCAGCGAAGATCATGGATACAAGTACGTTTGAATAAGCAAGACCACCGCGAAGGTGTCCAACTAAAGAGTTACAGCAGTCGATCAGCTTTTCAGTGATCTCACCTTCGTTCATTAGGTTTGCTGCAAGGATAAACAGCGGAACAGCTAACAGTGTAAAGCTGTTCAGACCATTAAACATTTTCTGGAATACAACTAAATTCGGATCTGTCCCAGAGATGCGATACCGGTAAAAGATACAACGCCAAGTGCGAATGAGATCGGCACACCAATGGCAACAAAAACGATAAACATTACTACTAATAAAACACCCATTACTTGTTGCCTCCTTTCATAAGAGCACCGATTTCTTCAATGATCTGCGCGATCAGATAAATAGTAGAAGTTACACCACAGATTGGAAGACAGGTCCATGTAGGTCCACGCTTAAAGGACGGAATATTGGTCCATGTATAGTTCCAGAACTTCTGTGTTAATTTATAACCATAATAAGCCATTAATACAGCAAACACCAGCATAACAAGAGAGATGATGATTGCTAATACGCTCTTAATTTTCTCGTTTTTCAGCATATCGCTGACGGAAGTAAACGCAAAGTGACGTTTTTCATAAACCATAGCGCCTGCGCCCATAAATACAGCCCAGATAAAGGAATACATAGATACGTCCTCAGTCCAGGTTGCTGCGATGCCAATGTAACGAGAGAGCATCTGGAATACAACTGTAAGAAGGAAGATGCAAAGGAAAAATCCTCCTACAGCAATCTGGATCTTCTGCATCCATTCAATTGCTTTTTTCATAATGTGTTCTCCTTTCAGGAAATCTTAACACCATATTAACACTCTTTTAAACCTAACATCAGCCATCCAGTCGCCCAGATGGCTGATATCCTCCGGATCAGGAAGACCTGACCCATTTCATTTTTCTTTCGTAAATGTTCAGAACTTTATAAGTCCCTTATGTTCCGTTCTGCTTACAGATTACTCTGCTGCTGCACGGATCATCTCTAACTCAGCAGTCATGTTGTTATCAGCTGCGAACTTATCCTGGATTGGAAGAGCCAGAGCCTTGAATGCATCGATATCAACATCTTCAAAGTTGGTAACTTCTGCGCCATCAGCGATAACTTTCTCTTTGGACTCTTTGAACATACGGTAAACTACCTGACGCTCTTCTTCTGTACAAGCCTCAACAGCCTGATCGATCCAGCCCTTCTGCTCATCAGTCAGACTATCATAGAAATCGCCGTTCATCAGTAACAGACGGGTTGTGTAGTCATGATGTGTTTCAGAGATGTAGTGGCCGTTTGGAGTCTTGTGATGCTCTTTTAACATAAAGCTGGTGTAGTCGTTCTCAGCGGAGTCAACAACGCCCTGCTGTAATGCCTGGTATAACTCGCCCCATGCTACAGATGTTGGGATAGCGCCGCAAGCTTTCCAGAAGTCCTGCTGTACCTGAGAAGACTGAGTACGGATTGTCATACCCTTTAAATCTTCTGGCTTGGTAACTGGCTTTTTACCATAGTAATCACGAACGGAGGAGCTCCAGTAAGCCATGATGCGGAAGTTGTTGTTTGTCTTTTCCTTAACAACATCTTTCATCTTGTCACCGAATTCGCCGTCTAAGCACTTCTCCCAGTGATCAAAGCTGTCAAACAGATATTCCAGTGAGAAGATATCTACTTCCGGAACACCGATAGCGGTCATGAAACCTGGGGAAGCAACTACCATAGATGCAGCGCCCATTTCCAGCTTCTCGATCAGCTCGTTCTCGTTCTCGCCTAAGGTTCCCTTATGAACAGTTACAGCGATCTTCCGCCGGAAACATCCTCAACTACCTCTTTGAACTTGTCCATACCATAGGAATATGGGTTGTCTAAAGAAGTCTGGTTGGAAGCGATGATCAGCTCTAACTCTGGAGCTGCATCAGATTTTGCTGCTTCTGTTGTGTCTGCTTTTGCATCTGCTGCTGCAGCGGTTGTCTCGCCAGCAGCTGCTGCTGTTGTTTCAGCAGGTTTGGATGATCCGCATCCAGCTAATGATGATACCATCATAACACCTGCCAGTACTAATGCTAACCTTTTTTCATACTTCTACTTCCTTCTCTCTTTTATTTTCACGGACACTTTCATGTCCGTAAATCTCGTACATTCAAAGAGGTTTTTATCCCCCTGCTGACTGATTTTCTCAATAAACTCCATTTGAGATCCGCAGCACTTCTATGCACAATTTTAACAAAAAATAACTTGATTTCAAGTTTTTGTGCGATGTTTTCTTTGTCAATCGGTTGTGTTAAGAAGCTATAAAGATATTAACATATTTTTTTTCTAATATCAACTGGTTTTACACAATAATTTCGCACAAAATACACTTCGATATTTGTACATAATTTCCAAAAGTTGTATACAAACTAAAAGCTGGCAGGAATATACTTACGATTTTTCCTGTCAGCCTTTTTATTTTTACATTTTAAGTTTTTATAGTTTTTTTATAATTAATGTTCGGTCCCTGTGCGTTTTCTATAGGCCCGCCACTGATTTTCAAAGAAGTAATCCACATCCGGAATAGGGCGCACCGGCCGTCTGGAAGAAATAACCTCTCCATCTTTTAAGACCACTTCCTGTACTTCTTTCCCATGATCCTTCCGGTCTAACTTACAACGGTAAAGTTCTCCAAAAGGTTCACAGCCTTCAAATCCCGGAAGTTCACCTTCCGGATCTGTATATAATGCAGAACCCCTGCTTGCTCCTCCTGCTTTTGCGTAATCCAGCATGGCAAACAGATAAACTTTCTGGGAAAGGAGCATATCATACAGCTTGTAAAACATTGGAAGCTGTGAAACAGAAGGAGTACATACCTTCTTTTCAAAATTCTTTACATCTTCTGAAGTTTCTTCCAGGGCTTTTTCCATCTGTGCCCGGCTGCGGATCATACCTGCAACTGCGCTCATTCTCTTAGACGCCTTTAACCAGAGAGCTGATAATGCTATATCTCCTTTTGCATTTTCAGAAAGACGGATTCTCTTAAATGCTTCTTTTCTCAGCGTTTCTTTTACATCCGCATCCCGGAAATCGTTTTCTGTATTTTCTGTCTGCGCCACTTTCTTAAGCCGGATCCCTTCTGCAGCCCGAACTGCACCTACCTGTCCTGCATTTAAGGCGGTTCCACCGGGACGGGTCACGCCATGGCTCGCACATACTTCTCCTACTGCATACAGACCGGATATTCCTGTTTCCCACCAGCTGTCAGCTGAGAGACCGCCGTTATTATGCTGGGCGCACACGGCAATTTCCAAACGCTCTTTATAAAGATCCACATGATGATCCTGATAGAAATGGATTGCAGGCTCATTCATATGCTTCAATCGCTCAATGGGTGTTCCAAAACAGGCGCCTGCCTGTTTCAAATAATCCCTGGCTTCCGGGATCAGAGCCCCATAAGGAAGCTCTTCCTTTTCTCCCAGTTTTCCCGGATTGATCCTGTAATCCAAAAAGACTCTGCGTCCTTTTACAACGGTTTCCTGGTAAACTAAAAGATCGATCACAGAAGAACCCCCAAAGATCTTATTTACATCAAAAGGCCACTGATATCCTTTCAGAAAGACCATGGAAAGCAGGTCCGGCAGTTCCTTAAAATAATCTAAAAGGAACTCTCTTTCATCCTTACCTTCCTGATCTGTGGAAATAAAAGCCGGGAGTACCTGCATATAAGTTCCGCTTACATTCCACCTTGGATTTAAAGATGCCATTCCAAACTGCCATTCTGTGAGATTTTTCCCACAGCGCCAGCTTCAAAAGCCATGCCTGTAGAACCGGTCTGGGAAACAGGATATACACTGTCATGGTACATTCCCGCAGGTCCCCCTGTTGCAAGGATCACATTTTCACACCAGATCAGCACATAAGAAGGTTCTTCCTTCTCCTTTTTATCCAGGCAGAGCACTCCTTTTATCCTTCCCTCAAAGGTAAGAAGTTTGATCACCTGCATCTTGTCTAAGATCCGGATCTCTTTTTCTTTTACTGCCTTTTCCAGAGCTTCTGTCATCAGCCTTGAAGTATAAGGGCCTGCGCTGGTAGCTCTCCTTCCCCTGTCATGGTCTGTCTTATATCCCATAAACTCGCCCTGTTCTGTACATGGAAAAGGAACCCCCAGTTCTGTAAGGGCAAAAAAACAACGTGCTGAAAGAGCTGCCTCACACAGCGCCTGATCACCGTCCACACACTGTCCTGCAAACAGATCCTCTGCCATATTTTCCACACTGTCCGGGTCTTTTCCTGACAACGTCAGTTTGTAATAAGTCTGTTTATCAGAACCGGTATTTCTGGATGTACCTGCATTTATATTTTCCGTTACAACCGTCAGGTCCCACTCCCCGTTCTGGTACAGCCTTAAGGCAGACTGAAAACCTGCCGCCCCGCTTCCGATGACCACTTGTGCGATTTTTTGCTCTTTCAGTTTCATTGTGTAAGCCCTCCTTTATAGCCTCTTGATGTGAAAACCTCCGTCTACATCCACGTAATTTCCTGTTGTATAAAGTACACTGTCGGAACAGAAAAAAGCGATCATCTCTGCCACATCTTCTGCTTTTCCCCAACGCGCAATAGGAAATACACCATTTTTGATCATTGTATCGTATTTTTCTGTAACAACACTGGTCATATCTGTGGCAATGACTCCCGGACGCACCTCATTCACCAGGATCCCTTCCGGTGCCAGACGGTCCGCAAACAGTGTGGTAAGCATGGAAACCGCTGCTTTTGAAACACAGTATTCCCCTCTGGATGTAGACGAAACTTCTGCGGAACAGGAACCACATTTACAATATGTCCCTTGCTTTTAAAGATCTGCTCCTGTTTTATCATCTGTTTTGCGGCCAGCTGGGTAAGAAACATGGTTCCCTTTGTATTGATCCCCAAAACACGGTCAAAACTTTCCTCAGACATCTCTAACAGGTCTTTTCTCTCTTTTGGCGCAACTCCCGCATTATTTACCAGAATATCTATCTTCCGAATTTTTCTACTGTTTCCCTGATCAGACGCTCCCTGTCTTCTCTACAGTCCAATGATCCTCTTACATAATGCCAGGTGATCCCTGCCTGTGTTAATCCGTCTATTGCTGCTTTATAACGTTCTTTTTCTCCTGTCGCAAAAAGGACTACCTGACATCCGTCCATTCCCAGCTTCTTTGCCGCCGCATATCCGATCCCACGGCTGGCTCCTGTTATAATCGCCGTTTTCTTCATCTTTTACCTCTTATTTCTGTTTGTTTTACAAATTTATCTTTATCCTCTGAAATTAGCAGGCTGTTTCTTTTTTATTTCCAGAAATTCTTTATAAAAAGGCATAAACGTCTTTGGATCCCGGATCACACAGCCTGTAGGCTTATGGGCACGGATCAGATCCCCACATTTTCCGCATGTCATACATACTCTTTTAGGATCAATACGGCCGTTTTTAATGATCTCATTGGCATAATCAGGGTCAGCAAAGGCCATTCTTCCAAAAAGCATCCCATCACAAAATCCTTCTTCTACTGCCCCGCTGTATACAGATCTGCAAACTGGCGCAGATAAGTAGGTGCAGAACCAAAAATGACCATTTCAGGAACTGCTTTCTTTACTTCCCCTATTCCTGCGATCATACGGCCAATGCCTGTAAAAGGATGCTCCTCCGGCTCATATTTTCCCATATCAAAAGGTCTTGTTACATGAGTGGTGGCATATGGGTTTCCCATAGTCAGGTTCATCATCTGAATACCACAGTTTCCGTAAAGTTCTTTCACCAGACGGATCGGTTCTTTCAGATCCGGCTTTAACCCGCTTCCCTCTGAAACGCCAAAGCCCCATGATATTCATATCCGTCATAAATCCCCAGGCGGCAGGTCACCTGGAAGTTTTCATCTTCCATACTTTTGCTGCTTTAATGCCATTTTTAACAGTCTTGTACGGTTCTCATAGTTTCCGCCATACTGCCCCGGACGGTCATAGGCAGATAAAAGTTCTGCCAGCAGATAACCATGACATGACTTGATATCTACTGCATCAAAACCGGCTTTTTTCGCCAGAAGTGCCGCTTTTCCAAAACTTTCTTCCAGGCTCTTTAAATAATCATCTGTAACAATACAGGAATCATCTGCTGCCCGGTACTGCTCTAACTGCGGATGACGATAGGCGATCATAGGCGCCGGACGGTTATCCGGATTAGAATAACGGCCGCTGTGGTTTGCCTGCATGATCAGATAAGGTTCAAAACCATTGGCTTTGCGTCCTGCCTCTTTGATTTTTTCATTCATCCGTTTATAACTTCCACATTTTCTTCTGTAAGAAGAAGCTGTGTTTTGGAAGAACGGCCTTCCGGCACAATAGAAATGGCTTCAAACCAGATCAGGCACTGCCGCCAATAGCTTCATTTACATAACGGCGGATGGTATAATCAGACGGTGATCCATCTTCCAAAGAGTCAGCTCCCTCCATTGGCGCGATCCCCATACGGTTATGAAATGTAACATTTCCCACTTTAAGGGAGTTTTTAAAATATCTGTACTGGAAGAAAATGGCAAATATACCTTCAGTTCTTCTGCCCGTTCCTTTACTTCTTCCAGTGTTTTATAGTGAAATCTTTCCTGTGACATAAAATCTATTCCTTTCCTGATGTTTTCCTGAACCGGCTTGGTGACATTCCAGCATATTTTTTAAAACAATTTGGAAAAATGGTTAAAATCCGTATAGCCGCACTCCACTGCTATTTCCGATATGGAACGGGCGGTTTCCGCCAAAAGGGCCTTGGCGCGGTTCATACGAAGGGAGATCACATAGTCCATAGGACTGTAACCGGTCTCTGCCTTAAATACATGAGCGATATAATGTTTATTTAAGAAAAAATGTTTCAGCTAATTTTGTAACAGAGATATCTTCCGGATAATGATGATCCAGATAGTTCAGCACTTTATAAGCAATGGCTGCGCTGGCATCCACCCGCACAGAAGCCAGAAGTTCTTCACATTCCCTGAAAATGGTAATAAACATGCGCCTTAAATCTGCACCAATATACATTTCCCAGTAAAGCCGTTTTTCACGGTATTCTTTTTCAGTTCCTGGATCACATCATACACATAATTCCAGATGGGATCTGTAAGGGCAAGAAGATGAGAGAAATTCTCAGGTCTTTTAATAAAAATGGAATAATCTCCGGCGTATTGATCTCTTTCTGAAAAAACAGAGGATTGATCTGGATGATATACCGTTCATAGGGATATTCCAGCACCTTTAATGTATGCTCCTCCAGACTGTTTAAAAGGATCATCCCGCCTTTTGACACTTCATACTGTTTTTCACCTACCTGATAAAGGATTTTTCCTTTCAGAAGAAACACAAGCTGATATGTATGCTCATAATGAGGTTCCAGCTGATAGCAGCAGGAACTGTATCTGTGTTCCATCCAGAAATCTTCCATAACTCTCCCACCTCTCTTTACCCCGCAATTTTCTA
>ENA-OQJH01000694-OQJH01000694.1-human-gut-metagenome-genome-assembly--contig:-NODE-694-length-16931-cov-2.134908_pt1 | contig 16931 bp, 22 predicted proteins | sample MGYA00242597_ERZ504763 | MGnify/ENA primary metagenome ERZ504763 (study PRJEB26092, sample SAMD00036359) | human gut metagenome | host: Homo sapiens | study: EMG produced TPA metagenomics assembly of... | reverse complement strand
CCGGAAAATCAATCCACCCGGGAAATGCCAAAGATAAAATGGTTAGTGACAATCAATGTTGCAATTGAATTTGAAAACATGCTGCCAGCTCAGCAAAAAGCATATTTTACTGATGGTTATGATGGTTTCAATCATCTTCACCATTTAGAAGGTGGTTGTGAAAAAGCTACTTTAGAATACATCATTAGAAATCACGATCTTACATTAGCCAAAAAACAAATCAATGATTTTAAACGTATTAAAAAATATTAGATGAAAATGGTTGGGTTGTTGGAAAAGACGGAATTCGAGAAAAAGACGGTATTAAGGCTGAATTTGAACTATACTATCCGACTCAAGATCAGATAAGAACGAATGTGGCAGTAGAAGCGGCAAATCAAGCAAAAGAACTTGGAATAAACATCAAGCTTGTTGGTAGCAATTGGGATGAAATGATTACTAAATCGCATGAAGTAGCTTTGCTATATGCCGGAGGAAGACACAATCCAAATCAATTTTTTTTGAATCACATCATCCTTCAACAGCAGGGAAAGGATGGACAAATATAACTTTTTATAATAATCCTAAGGTAACGGAATATTTAGAAAAGGCTATGAATTCATCAGACCTTGAAGAAGCAAATAAGTATTGGAAATTAGCACAATGGGACGGTAATGTAGGAGCCTCAGTTAAAGGTGATATAGCAAATGTATGGCTTGCGAGAATAAACCATACTTATTTAGGTGATAGTAGAATTAATGTTGGTAATCAAGGAATGCACAGCCATGGGCATGACTGGGCTTTGATTGCAAATATTAGTGAATGGAAATGGGAAGAGTCTAAATAAATAAACTATAAAAGAAAAGAGTTGATCCGCTTTGCGAAAGCTCAAAGCGGATCAAATTTTATTTAGAGGTGAAAAAATGATTAATAAAAACATAGCTTTTGTGTCAAAAAAAATGATGCGACTAATACTTTTGCTTTTGGGAGTTTCTATTTTATCTTTTTTGTTATTAAAATATTCACCAGTAGATCCTGTTATGGCTAGTGTTGATTATGATACAAGTTTAACTCCTGAACAATATAAAAAAATAGCAGAATACTATGGATTGGATAAACCTATAATAACACAATATTTTATATGGCTTAAAAACTTTATAACTGGAAATTTTGGTACATCTTTAATATACAGGAAGCCTGTTATTGATATTATTAACGAAAGGGTAGGAGCTTCAGTTGCCCTAATGGGTATATCATGGATTTTATCAGGTGTAATAGGCTTTGTTTTGGGAACTTTGGCGGCGTTTAGACGCGGGAAAATATTTGATAGAGTAATAAAATTATTTTCATATTTACAAGCAAGCGTGCCAACATTTTGGATAGGGCTTATATTTTTGTTAGTGTTTTCTGTGCAGTTAAAATGGTTTCCGATAGGCATATCATCTCCAATTGGAGTTATTAGTACTCAAGTAACATTCGCTGATAAAGTTAGACATTTAATTCTTCCAGTATTCACATTAAGTGTACTTGGAATTGCAAATGTTACCTTGCATACAAGGGAAAAAATGATAGATGTATTAAATAGTGAATATGTAACTTTTGCAAAAGCAAGAGGAGAAAATAATTTTGAGATATTTAAAAACCATTGCATAAGAAATGCGATTGTACCAGCAATAACATTACATTTTTCATATTTTGGAGAATTGTTTGGTGGTTCTGTATTGGCTGAACAAGTATTTTCATATCCGGGACTTGGTTCTACATTAACGCAAGCCGGCTTGAAGGGAGATTCACCTCTTCTTTTAGCAATTGTCATTATCGGAGCCATATTTGTCTTTGTTGGAAACATGTTAGCGGATATATTAATGGTATTTTAAATCCAAATTTAAGGAGGTAAAGATGAAATTAGATGCAAGAATACGAGTAATTACATCAATTGCCTTTTCTATATCAGTTATAGGGCTTATATTAATATTAAATATAAGTTTAAGTAATAAAGGTTTAGAGACAAATCATACTCTAAAAACTTATCGCCCTCATTAGATTTTATATTTGGAACAGATTCAATGGGAAGAGATATGTTTGTCAGAACGATAAAAGGTTTAAATTTTTCGTTATTTGTCGGAATAATAGGGGCGGTAATAGGAGTTACTATAGCTGTTATTTTGGGTATTATATCAGCTGTTGGAAATAAAAAAATTGATAAATTAATCATGTGGTTTGTAGATATGTTTATTGGAATGCCACATATGATTTTATGATTTTAATTTCTTTGCTGTTGGAAAGGGAGCCAAGGGTGTTATTATTGCTACAGCAATAACTCACTGGCCTGCATTAACAAGAGTAATTAGAATGAAGTTTATAACATAAAAAATTCAGAGTATATTATTCTTTCAAAAAATATGGGTAAAGGCAGATGGTTTATTGTACAGAAACATATTTTGCCAATGATATTTCCACAAATTTTCATCGGATTTGTATTATTATTTCCACATGTTATCTTACATGAAGCTTCTATGACTTTTTAGGGTTTGGACTATCAGCTCAAAAGCCATCTATTGGAATAATCTTATCAGAAGCGGCAAAACACATATCACTTGGAAACTGGTGGTTAGTTGTTTTACCTGGAATAGCGTTAATATTATTAGTAAAATGCTTTGACAATATAGGTGAATCATTAAGGATTTTGAATAATCCTCAAACAAGATATTTATAACAGGAGGGAAGATGAAGAATACATTATTAAAAGTTGAAAATTTATCTATTTCTTTTGAACAATACGGAAGAGGATTGAGAAAATTTATAAGCACTCCAATTAAAGATTTAAATATTGAAATAAACAGAGGTGAAATATTAGCTATTGTAGGAGCAAGTGGTTCAGGAAAAAGTCTTTTGGCTCATGCAATTATAGATATATTACCACCTAATGCAATTGTAGATGGAAAATTTATCAAGGAGAAATATTAACCAAATCAAAAATAAAAAAATATAGAGGGGAACAGATAGCTTTTATTCCTCAATCAGTAAATTATTTAGATCCGTCAATGAAAGTAAAAGATCAAGTTAAAATCGGATTAAAACATGAAAAAAAAATGGAAAAAAGAGAAATACAAGAAAAAATATTTGAACAGTTCGAATTAAAAAAAGGCAGAAGGTGAATTGTATCCATACCAATTATCTGGAGGAATGTTGAGACGAGTTTTATTTGCAACAAGTATTGGTAAAAATACAGAACTGATTATTGCAGATGAACCAACGCCCGGTATTCATCAAGCTGTGTTGGATAAAGTTTTAAAGCAATTGAGGGACTTTGCAGACTCTGGTATAAGTGTAATACTCATTACGCATGATATTATTTCTGCTGTGAAAATAGCGGATAGAATTAGTGTTTTTAAAGATGGAAAACTATAGAAACAGCCCCTAGTACATCATTTATAGAGGGTGGAGAAAGCTTAAAAGACGAGTAATTCAAAAAGGTTATGGAATTCTCTTCCTCAGAATAATTTTTTGGAGGATAGATAAAATGTCACTAAAAGTTAAAAAATTTAGGATTTTACTATGAAAAGGATAAATGGATATTTAAAGATGTGAATTTTGAACTTTCACAAGGAGAAATTCTTGGTATTTTTGGATATAGCGGATGTGGCAAAACTAGTCTGTCAAAAGTGTTGTCAGACTTTCAATCTCCAATTTGCGGTGAAATCCTTATTGATGGAAAATGCATAAAAAAAATACATTTAAGGAGGTTCAATTAATATATCAACATCCTGAAAAAATTATGAATCCACTCTGGAGAATGAAGGATATTCTTGAAGAAAGCTAATGTACGAACAAGAATTATTGGATATATTTGGAATAAAACCGGAATGGCTAGACAGGTATCCAATAGAATTGTCAGGAGGAGAATTGCAAAGATTTTCTATAGTAAGGGCATTTAATCCTAAGACAAAATACCTGATAGCAGATGAAATGACTACTATGTTAGATGGTATAACACAAGAATTTATTTGGAAAAATTTTCTAAAAATCGTTAAAAAAGAAATATAGGATTGATAATCATAAGTCATGAAAAAGATATTATAGAAAAGATTTGTGATAAGTGCTTGTATATGGATACAAACAAGATAGTAAATTTAAAAAACTAAAAACACTAAGTTAAGTATTAAAAACATACTTAACCTTTTTTATTGGAAATTAGAATGGAGGAAATAAACATGAAAGAATTAGAAAATGTAATGAGTAAATTAGAAAAAGCAACAAAGAAAAAAGAGCAGATGGACAATCAAATTAAGCTATTGAAACAAAGAGAAAAGAAGTGCTGAAACACAAAGAAAAATAAGAAAAGGTGGAGTGTTTGAAGCCTTTGAAAGAGAAATTACAGGAATGCAGGAAGAAACAAATAAATGACTTAATCTATGCCTTTTAGACTTATGTGCTATCGGATAACAGATATAGAGAAAAGCTAAATGAACTTACAGAAATCAATTTGAAAGATAGAAAAATTATATAGAAGAAACTGAAAATCATGATGATGAAAATGATAGGGTAGATAATCGGAAATATGAAAAATTAGATGAAAATATGGAAGATGATTTTTTAGAAAGTGAAGATTAAAAATAAAGATTAGATAGGTGGCTTTTATGAAAACTAAATATGAAAATTGATGGTGCAAAGTGGAGAGAAATTTTAACACTTTGCTTTTTTATTGCTCTCGAAGCACATAAAAAAACAAAGTCCACAGGGGTTTAAGGGGGAGTAGCCCCTATATAATTCAAAATGGATTTATCCTTTTGAATTCCTTGAGCGGAGCGACAGGCTTTCCGCAGGACGCAAAGCACCGAATGTAGTCGGTGTATCTTTGCGCCCTTTGAAAAAGGGAGCGAAGATACCTATCATAATAAAGATACTAAAATATAAAAAATAAATATCGGATAAAGATGCACATTTCGGATAAACGGAGCCCCTTTCCCGCGTCAGCGGTGTAAGAGGCTCGCACCAGCGGTGCGTTATCCGTTTGTTGTTACTTGTTAATAGGTTCCATATCTCTCATGTTCTTACCATTCATCTCCAAACGATAGGCTCCACTAAGCATGCGTGCAAGGCACGCCTCTGCATAAGTATGATCCTGAAACATGTCATACCAGGCAGGTACAGGGAACTGAGAGATTACAAGGATGGATTTATGAGGATCTCTGCTGTCGAATACCTCAAATAAGTTTCGGCACTTATTAACATCCATGTTCATCAATCCAAAATCGTCAACGACAAGAAGATCATAGCCAGCGAACAGATTCAGTTCTTCTTGATAAGTGTCGAGTTTTTCTGCTTTGGACAACTCATTTATCAACTGGCTAGCCTTCATGTACCGGACTGTCTTGAACTGCCGCAAGGCACAAATACAAAGTGCATTGGCAAGGTAGCTTTTACCGGAACTGGTTTTTCCTGTTATGACAAGATTTTTTCCCTGTTCAATCCATTCACATTTGGAAAGTTCCTCTATGATGCGCACATCCAGCTGTCGTTCCGGATTATAAAGCGTTTCATCCAGATCAGCAGCGGGATATTTCAAGGTTGCCTTTTTGATAAAACGATTCAGTTTCTTGGAATAGCGCAGATTCCATTCAGCATCTACGATACGCTGTATTTTTTCTCTGAATGGAAGAAGTTCTGCATTGGGATCTGCAAACACTTCCTCCAATGCTTCTGCCATACCGGAGAACCGCATACTTTTAAGCTTACTGCAGATTTCGTAGTCCTCTGTGGAAAGTTGGTTTTTATTTATCATCGATACTCCTCCTTCCCTCGTAAGTTACTATGCTCTGGAAGTGAGGATGTAGTCGGTACCGAATGATTGTCCTGCATATTTTTCAGGAGCTTTTTGAAATAAGAATACCTACAGGCATTACTTTCCACGCATGTTTTTGCGATATCTTCCAGCAAAAGTCTGGATTGATTCTTACACATATGAAGAATGCCGTTACAACTATTATAGGCTTGTTCTTCGTGCTGAGGTGTAAGAAGCACGGAATCAATAAGTTTACCCATATATGGACCGATACTCGAGGCCCATCGTCTGTAATAAGCGCCATCTTTAGAATTCACTTCTTTGTAGTATTGATGCTCTAGAGCCATGTGCTCCGGCTTGGTGATGTATTTGGGAAAGTCTTTGTAGGACCTTCTATGGGTACAAATCAGCTTGTTATTCCGGTCGCAGATTCGTACCTCTGCCATTGTAGCCTTAAGAATTGCAGGCTGATTATAATACGTGTACAATACTGAATAATAGTGGTCATCATACAACAGATGGTAATTATTCGGTACACGGGCAAAGTATTTATAATCACACAGCGAGAAGGATTCACCGGCAAGTGGCTTCATCTGTGGTTTGTCATATCGAAGGAAACTTTCCATTTTGGAAAGGGACTGGGAGGTCCTTTTCTCGTTGTTGATGTCCGCTATTTTTTGCCGTACATCACGATTGATATCTTCGATACTGTAGTAAACTTTTTCTTTCAGGTCTTCCAACAGATGTGTCTCCAGAAACTGAACGTACTTCTCCACCGTTGGTTTTCCCTTCGGCTTGCGAGGCGGTGGTGGAAGGATTACTACATCGTAGAAATTCTCTAAGTCCTGATAGACACTATTGATTACCAGTTCATCCTTGGTATGCTTGGTGATTGCAGTTTTTAAGTTGTCTGGTACGAGATATTTAGGCACTGCACCATAGGACTCCAATGCATGAACAGTACCGGCAATGAAGTTGGGCAGTTTTTCATCCTCAAAGGCTTCCGCATAAATAAGGTTGCTTACTCCAACAGTTGTAACAAAAAAATGTACCTTTTTTATTTCACCAGTTGATGAATCCACAAGAATTTCCGGTTGATCACCGACCCAGTCGATGTAAACCTTTTCTCCTGGAATCCGTTCCACGACCATGCTGACAGCTTCCGAGCCGTAATGCTTTTCAACGAAGCGTTTAAAATACAGGCAATACTGTGTATATTGATAACCGGAAGGACAGTCCTTCTTGTATTTTAGCCACAGATAAAAGAGATTTGCTTTGCTTCCTGGCATAATTAGCCGCTCATAGACGGCTTGGTAATCAGGCATAACGGAATCATCTTTTCTGCGGAGGTTTTCGGGTGGAAAGAATAGATGTTCCACTTCCTCTGCCGACATTTGTTTCAGCGTATCAAGATCTTTGCCGGATTCTTTGAAGCGGTTCATGATCAGAGTAATTGTGCTGCAGCCAACTTTGTATCGGCTACGGCAATCATCATAGGATATGCCACGTTGACGCATATCGATGATTCCAAGAATTGTAGTACAGTTTTGCATAATTGTATGCTCCTTTCTCATTTGTTTTTACCACGAGAAAACTATACCACAATAAGTCTCACACCGATATTCCGAGCAGGTACACCGGTGGAACAATGTGCTCACACCGTTTCAAACGAAATATTCACACCGGTCGGGCGAAATTTGCACTATTAACTATTAACAACGTAGCCTTATCAATTCCAATTATTATAAATAAATATGAAATATAGATATTTCTGGAACAACCCCCAACCGACCAGAAACATGTGTAGTTCCGATTCCTGTATTTACGTATATTTTTGTCTTTGAATTTAATTCATACATTCCGCTGACATAATTTTTAGCGAGGTTTGTAGAAGAGATAGCTTTTTGATTAATAGCAGGAATAAACGGGATATTAACTTGCCCGCCATGACTATGTCCGCTCAACACTAAATCATAAGGGTATTCTTGAAAAGAGTCTGCTGTATCTGGCTCATGTATTAACAGAATATTGTAATTCGAATCATATATCTTTGTAGAATCCGGCATATATACATTTCCCAGCATACTATCATCTAACCCTGTAAATAATATTTTTTTATCTGAATCAGTAGTCACATACCAATTTTCATTTTTCAGCACAGTAAATCCTGATTGCTGCATAATATTTTCATACTGTCTGGCAGCTCCACCACCGCAATCGCGATTCCCCCATATTGCTATTTTATCATATGTTGCATTGATTTTTTGTAGTTCTTTTATGATATGTTCATCATCATGATACTTGGCATAATTGTCATACAAGTCCCCTGTAAACACAACAACATCTGGATTTTGCTTATTGATATAGTTACAACCTTATCCAGGTTCATTATAATTAAATCCGCTTTTATATGCGTGTCTGAGAATTGAACAACTTTAATAAAATCAGAAGTTTTTCGTTTAAATATAATTGATTTGATGCAATACGATACGGTTCGATTTTAAAAGCATAAAACACACAACTTCCAATCAAAATAAGAAGTGTGAAGACTGTTCCAAAAAAAATTTTCAAAAATCTTATCATAAAGATCTATCCTTCCCATAAATTATCTTGCTCAAAATAAAAGCTGCTTGTGACATTTATGTTACAAAAATGTGGCATAAAGAAATATATAATCTTTAAACCACAATGTTTTTTAACTTACAATCTTCCAGTTACTTGCCTTACAAATTGTCAATTTATGCTGGACATCTGTGTGGTTTTGGCCTGATTAGTAACAAACTTTACAATTGCATTAACTATTACAGCCAACCATTGCATCTTAAATCTAAAGCTATAGCAAAGAATACTAATGTCTAAAATTACATCCAGGTAACCAACCCCAGATTCTGACATTCCATATGTATACTCACTCTACACTAATTCCAGCATATGCCCATGTCTCTCCGTTATCCTTTGACTCAAAGCGAATTCCCTGGATTTCCCCAGCTCCTGTTAAAAGCTTTATAGTCAGGATATCCTCTTTCTTTTTCGGCATCTCACAGTATTTATAATTTTCTATGGTAAAGTTAAGTTCTTTTGCCAAAGGCGGTAGCTCTGTCACAGTCTCCAAAGGTAGCTGAAGTTCCGTAAAGGTTGTACCTCCATCCCTGGTGACATAAAGGCTGGAATGGGACTGGGAAGCTCCTGTCAGCCCTGCAAACCCGAAATTTTTATCAAAGAATTCCAACCCCTCTGTTACCCCAAGATTTCCGCCAAAGGATTCTGGTTTGCCATTTCCCATGTGTCACCGCCATCCGCAGTTTTTTCCAACTGGTAAAATCTGCTTCCCGCCGCCGCATCAGCCACCACCAGACGCCATCCTATCTTATCATCTAAAAAGAAATACATACTGCCGTCTGTCTGATCTACTGTCCAGCTTTCCACATCTTTTACCTCATCCATCTGTTCTTTATCTAACACTTCCTGGCTGATATATTCTGGTTCCATCATATAGCGAACAGGAGTGATATCTTTCACAGCTGGCATGTGAAGAGAAACCTCAAATCCCACAATTTCTCCGCCATTGAAAAGTTGTGTAAATTTTCACTTCCTTGATCAACACCATCTCCGTCTGCATCACCGGGAAGATAACGCAGCCCGTCCATCACTCCGAAAGACCGGCGCCCATAATATACAAGTTCATAGGTCTCATTTTCCAAAATTGAAGACCACATTTTCACCTGATTTTCGCTGTCTGCTTTCTCCAATATCCGGAGCATTGGCTCAAAACGCATATCGGCATTATAATCGGCATTGGCTTCTCCGTTCACCCAAACAATAATCTTCTCATTTATCTTTCTGTCATAAGTAATCAGATATGTCTTTTCTGTTCCTTTTTTATTTTTTCCGTAAAGAAAGGTATCTAAGGTCTGAACTTTCCCAGTCTCATTAAAGGACATCTTAAATCCATTTACCACATAAAGATTTTTCGGCATCTCAAGCTTTTCCTCTAAATCCGTCAGAATTCCTTCGATACCATCTTCAAAGAAGTTATCGTGGACAAAATCTACTTCCCTTTTCTTCCATAATTCATCAAGCTTCCATGACAAATGCCCGTTGTACGGAATTGCTGAATAAATGATACGCCCGCCAAAATAGATTGTACCAAGCAACGCAAGAAAAATCTCTATTCGTAAAAGAACTTTATTCTCGAGCTAAGATGTTTGCTGCATCTTTTTCCTTGCAATCATCCATAGTACAGAACTAAGCAAAATTCCAGACAGACTAATCAGCAAAATCAGCAAATGCCTTCTCAGCCCACCATACTGACATACATACCATGCCTGATATAAAAACAGCAGGTAAAAACAAAGACTGGTTTTCCCACATAATTTATAAATATTCTTCATACACCCCTCGATTCTTTCATTTTTGTCTCTTCTAACATGATGTGTCAGTCATATTTTGGCAACTTATCATATTCCAAAGATAACATGTAACTGTAATCATTTGAGATATGTCCATCCATAAATCCAATAAAATGGATTTATGAATTGGAAAAGGGATTCTTATTTGATCCCTAACATTTATTTCAATCTAATAATTACTCTAAATTGATATTAATGTGATTTTTATTTTTTATAAATGTAATAAATTGCTCCTCTGTACCAAACTAAATTCATCGCCATTAATTACAAGCCCTTTATTACCATATCCTAACCAACAAAGATTCTTTTTGATATTACAACAGGTTATATTCTTCCATTCAATAATGGTTCTATCGTACTTCTTATAATTTCCAGCTTATCGTCATAAAAGTTATAAGTTACTTTCTCTTTATACCTTTTTATAAGAATAATTTGAATCTAATTTTAAAATATTTTCTTAGTATAACTTATTGTCCAATAATATAAAAATATAAAAGTTATTGCAATAAGCGGAATACTATAGATCCATTTGTCTGATCCAATCAAAGTACAAACTACAATTCCAATAAATACTTCAATGATTATAAAGTGACGACTCAGATCAGCCAATTCCCTTTTCCATTTTTATTTTCATATTTTAAATTTTGATAATAATATTCTATCACCGCCTCATCATACAATGTATGATTTTGTAAAATGACATCCATTTTAATTTCTTCCTTTCCATACTCTACTCCAATCTTCTCCAGCTAATGTGTTTAATTTAATAAATCTTTTAAAGTCTTCTATATCTCCGATACAAAATTTCTTTTCTTATAAAAATAAGTTGATTAATAACGCGAATCCAGCAATACTCTTTATGGTGCCAATTTCCATAATTTCGATAAAAGACACTATTATTTTCTTACCGCTTTCCGGAACTAAAACATTAATCTCATCTTTTTTTATTGTCATAATTCTTTTCCAGTTCCATACTGTTTTAAAGCAGTTTCCATTTGTATATAAGTCGCTAGTCTCAGATATATATTATTTATCAATATCACAGCACAAACAAATAATATCATCATAGTCATAATCATTTCTCTTCCAATTTTACTACATAGACAAAATGAAAATATAATCACTGCTCCACAAAAGAATAATAATATCCTTCTGTACTTTCTATTTTGGGTTTGATAATATAAACAAAAGAGTTCTTTGTTCCACTCATAATGTATTTGAAATAATATATCCATTATGTTTTTCTCCTCAACTTATGCACTAACTTATTCTATACCGAAATAATACTCAAAAATATTTTTTTCCGCATTCTACTGCGTTCCCTGCCTCATACCCATTTACAATTCGAACTGCTACTGCTATTTCTGGATCATCAGCAGGTGCATATCCTATAAATAGACCATGATCCGGTCTATTCTTAACTTCTTGAGCTGTACCTGATTTTCCTGCAACCGATATTGGAAATCCGTCAAATATCCCCGTGCTTTGAGTATATAATTCCATACCTGCATGGACTCCTTCCCAGCTTCTTTTATTGATTTCAATCTGGCTTTCCACTTTCGGGCTTGTTTCTACCCCGTCAATTTTGTCAATTAGTGACAATTGGAAACTAGTACCTTCGTTTGCAAGTGTTGTTACATACCTTCCCAATTGGACTGTAGAAAAGTTATTTGTTCCTTGTCCGATAGCTGATGGAATAGCATAATTATCAGTTATCTTAGGTTTACTTTCGGTTAACTCAATTCCACTTTTTTCATCTAAATCAAACATTTTCGCGTACTCTTGTATATAATTTAGTGCCTGTTTATCCGAAATTCATCATTGTCTATCATTCCTAAACGATATGACACTTCACATAAATAATCATTACATGAATTCTTCAATGCGCTATCTACACCATTAACAGCCCCATGCCCTGCATGGTTCCAGCATTTTAAAGGTGGATCTACTTTATCAAACACTCCATCGCATTCAACCATGGTTGACTCATCTATTACACCTTCTTCTAATCCCGCAATAATTGTAACAGGTTTAAATGTTGAGCCTGGTGCTGATAACTGTTGTGTTGCACGATTAAATAAGGGTAATGATGCATTATTATATATTTTATAATAATATTTGTTATCCATTTGGTTTGCTAAACGATTATTATCATATCCCGGATAAGATACACATGCTAGCACTTTTCCTGTTGCGGTATCTGTAACAACTGCTGATCCCGAACATGGATCTAACGCTAAATCCGCTGGCGTAATTTCAAGTTCTGTATTTTTTTAATTAACAATCAAAGTGGTAATTAGCCTCGATTCCAGTTTTCGTAATCCTCATCTTCAGGATTTAAAAATTGCTGTTCATATAATAGCCTAACGATATCATCTGGCAATATCTCATCGTTGAGTACCAAGTATTTATTTATTAACTCATCAAACTGACTATTTTCCTGTAATTCATTTACTATAAAAGAGACCAATGATTCATAGATTTCATCTTTGTTCAAGTATTCTTCTTCTGACGCAATTATATCTGAATTTATGTTTCCAACACCAATTTGGTCATACAAATAGTCTTTCATTGATAATTCGCCTTTTTCCCATTTTTCAACTAATTCTTCATTATTGTTCTTGTTATTTATAATGTTCAAATTATCAATGATAAAACTCTGGTATTCTTGATTTTCAATTCCCAATTCATTATATTTCGTTGACAATTCTCTTAAATCTTTTTCAATACCTTGAACCACTTCACTTTTCTTTTTCAGAAAAATTTTGAAAAAACTTTCTCTCTAATTCCGAAGCATCCTCTTCTCTTAATTGTTCTAAATCAATAACGCCATTGTTTAAAAGTGCAATATACACATCATATATTGGAATTTTTTATTTCAGTAGTATCATCTACCCCTTTTTTATCAAAAGTTTTTGTGTTAATCAGATGTTGCACTAATATATCGGCTATCTTCCTTTCTAATGCTTCATATGTTTTTTTCTGTAATTCAACATCTATGCTTAATATACGTCTTTTCCTGCTCTCGGTTGCTGTATTACTCCAAGATCTTGTGTAGTTCTCCCTGTATTATCTACATATACTTCCTTTTTCCCATCTCTTCCTTGAAGAACTTGATCTAAATATTGCTCCATTCCAGATTTACCCACTATGGAATTAATGGTTAATTTACTATCATCCCTTTCTTTTAACTCCTCGGATGATATAGTGCCTGTGTATCCTAATATAGAGGAACACGCTTCTCCTCCTTCATACACTCGTATTGTATCCTGTTTAATATCAACTCCTGAAATATCATATTGATTTTCCATAATGGCAGCAACAGTTTCATCTGATACATCTTTTACCACTGTTATCTGAAAGATATTTTGATATGCCTGTAAAGATAATGCGTAGCGTATATTTAAAATATCAAGTAGATCACTTTTTTCAAACTGTTGCGGTAATCCATAATCTTTTTTTTCTTTATCTGTATACTTCTTCTCTCCTTGCGCAAAAACACAGAACTTATCTGATAAATAAGAGACTATTTCATCTGCTGTAGAATTTCGTTCCTTAGCTTCCATATCGTCGATGTTCGCTTTTCCATATACATCTGCTTTAAATCTTTGAAGCCAAAAATCATCTACAGAAAATTGGAAATTACCGTTTGGATCTATTATAATTTTTAGACTAGTTTCTATGCTATCTCCTTTACTTTTTATAATACGAATCATCTGATAAATTTTTGAATTCAAATTCAACTGTCGCTCTCGATCTGAATTATAAGTTTCTTGATCTTCGAATGTAACCGAATTAGCTAACTTATTTGTAGCAAGTGGTTTGCCATTACGATCATAAATATTTCCTCTTGCTCCAGATAGTACAATTTCTCTTTTCGTTTGTAAAATAAAATTATTTTCGTATTCTTGTCCTTTCACAATCTGTAATTGAAACAACCGTACTATTAAAATCGAGAACATTATAAAAAAACAATTTAATAAGGACTAAACTTCTTAGGTATTTTTGAATTTCATTCATAATTTATTTTCTGAATTTCCAAAGAATAATCTCTGAAGTACTCCTTTTTAATATTTCCTCCCTGCATTTGTATGATTATAAATTTAAAAAATCATTGCGATTGTAGTTGATTATATAAATAAAAAGCATCATTTACATGAAATGGTTCTGTATTATGATTTCCTTCTGCATTTACTGTTATAGCAATATATTTTCGACCATTAACAATCGCTTCTGAGGCTAAACAAAGCCCTGCCTCATCTGTATAACCTGTTTTCCTCCCACAATTTCACCCTCATCCAACTCCCATTGATCTCGTAGTTTAAACATACTACTATAAAAAGTAAAACCACTTAAATGCTGGTCTGTCGGCGCAACAAAATAACTTTTTGACTGAAATATATCATTAAAAGTTTGATTTTTTAATGCATACTGTAAAAGAATTCCTATATCTTTCACTGTAGTATAGTGAGATTCATTATGTAATCCTGTTGCATTCATAAAATGTGTATTATTCATTCCTAAATCTTTAGCTTTCTCATTCATTAGTTCTACAAATGCTTGTTCTGAACCAGCAACATACTCCGCTAAAGCAATTGAACACTCTCCCCCTGAAGGCAAAATGTTTCCATACAATATGTCAATTATTTTTGCATTTTCACCAGGTAGAAAGCCCGCCATTGACGCATTTTGGGCATATAGTTCATCAAATATTTCTGGCTCTAATGTAATAGTTGCTTCCAAATTGTTTATATTTTCAATTGCTAGAATACATGTCATTATTTTCGTTAATGATGCTGGAAATATTTTTCATCCTGTTGAAATTGAAATATAACTTTACTGTCATCGAGACTGATTACAATTCCAGCACTACTATGTAGCTGATCTAAATCCAGTTTCCGCTGTTGTGTCTGAATAACTAATGGTTTTACTGTTTCTTCAGATTTTTCTTCTATTTTCTCCCTCTCTTGCGGATTGAAAATTTTTAATAAGACTAACAAACTGATAAGTATTATAAAAAGCAAACTTTCTATTATCCAAACTATCTTTCTTATTTTTCTTTTTTACTTTTTTTCTTCTCTTACTCATATATACCTTAATCTTCTTTCTATAACCTGATAACTAAATATTCTTTTACAAAAACCACACGCGTAAGACTTATAGCTAATAAATCTTTTTTATTTTTACAGGTGTCATATTTAGAAGTATATATATAACACCACGAATCTTACACGCGTAAGACATTTATAATATTACATACGTAAGATTGGAATGTCAATATATTTTTTTCTATTTCATATTCTACGTGATCATGTTATTTGACCTTTTGCAAATTACCTGCATTGATTTTAATTCATCAATATACCTTAACTTTAAACGAAACATGTCTATAATATAGCAGAATCGCAAAAATACGAATCTGCCTCAAATATTATAGTGCAATGCTTAGATATATAATTTAACTTGTTGAAATTCTTTTTCAATACTCTTCGTATACTGGAATATCTAATTCAATTTTCTGTACTTTATTAGACAAATATTGACAAGTTCCATCGCCATACGGTTTAATGACAATTTCATTTTTAAAGCACTAAATCAGTATCCTATCTGGCCATACAGCATCAACATATAGCGTGAGTGTTCCATCACTATTATCCAAATAATCTACTACTTCACCAAAAGGGGATGTTCCTCGATAAAAAAAAGGTTCCACTATCATAGGTATTACTTTCCATATCATATCCACAATGCTTTCGCAATTCTTCTATTGTAACAGGTAAACAAGCTATCATAACATTTTCATATATTTCTGCTGAAATTCTCCCTGAATCTTTCTTTAATTGTTCACCTGTATGTACCTGATATAAATCCTCAAACAATCTAGGTAATAATATCGTTTCTACATTACTTTCGTCCCAATTTTGAGTAAGAAATTATAGTTCAAATAGTTAAATACAGAAACATATTGATCAGTTAATATTCGCAATGTGTCCGATAACGGTTTTACACGATAATATTCTTTTAGTGCTGCATGTGCAACAATATACTCATATGAATAGATTAGATATCCTTTTGATGTGTATTTTATTTCAGCAATATTGTTCGCTGTTCCGTTTGATATTTCAGCTTGTTCTCCTTTTCCCAAGTAAGAGTCATTGTAAAAGTTTGCAACACTTTATTTCGATATATAAAAGTTTCAGAACAAAAAGAACCATCATTATTTACCTCATATATTGTAACATCTGTTTCTCTATCCTCTAAATAATCCAGATAAAATTCTTCCACTTTTTCATAATTTTCCATATTCATATTTTCAGCCACACATACCAAACCATTTTCGCCAAAACGCTTTTTTATCTTTTTTACTTCCTCTCTTGAAATACTCTGATATCCTGTTGTTTGATCAATAATTGGATGATAAATATCCTTACATTGAGTTACTATTTTTAATAATTGATTTCGAAGTTCTTGCTTCTCTTTTTCTGTTAAAATACATTTCGTTTCTTCTCTAATAAATGGATTTTGGATATTCTGTTCTTCTTTTTCTTCTAACTCTTGATATACTTTCCAATTGTCTTCATTACCTTTTTTCTTGTATCTTTTCTGTTAGTATTTCATGAGCTGTCACCAGATTGCTCACATCAGTTGACGCTCACTTGCTTAACTTTCTGTCACCAGTCAGTTAGGGCAATACCGCCTGTTTCCAGGCGGTACCTGCTTTATGAAGTTACCATCCCAAGCATCTCGTGTTCCACAAC
>ENA-OQJH01000693-OQJH01000693.1-human-gut-metagenome-genome-assembly--contig:-NODE-693-length-16939-cov-2.325244_pt1 | contig 16939 bp, 20 predicted proteins | sample MGYA00242597_ERZ504763 | MGnify/ENA primary metagenome ERZ504763 (study PRJEB26092, sample SAMD00036359) | human gut metagenome | host: Homo sapiens | study: EMG produced TPA metagenomics assembly of... | reverse complement strand
ATTGATCGGAGCAAAAGAAGAAACCGGAGCGAAGATCGAAGTGCTTCTTCTGAAAAGGAGGAGCGGATGATGTGTGGGAAACGCTCGTGAAACCCGGTCGTAAGGCAAAACCGGAACGCGGATTAGTTTCGGAGACGGGCTGCTCGTAGGAGAAGTTGTCGATATCGTGGACGAAGGAAACAGACTGATCCATTTTGAATACGAAGGTATCTTTGAAGAAATATTAGATCAGCTCGGTCAAATGCCTCTTCCGCCGTATATTACGCATCAGCTTCAGGATAAGAACAGATATAATACGGTTTATGCAGAACATTCAGGTTCAGCAGCCGCTCCGACGGCAGGACTTCATTTTACGCCGGAACTACTTAGAAAAATTGAAGAAAAAGGCGTTGATATTGCAAGAGTAACATTACATGTAGGTTTGGGAACATTTCGTCCTGTCAAAGTTGACGATGTGGAAAATCATCATATGCACTCGGAATTTTATATGATAAATGAAGAAGCGGCGGAGAAGATCAACATGCCAAAGACAGGGGCGGACGCGTGATCTGTGTCGGAACGACAAGCTGCCGCACGATTGAATCTGCGGCAGATGAAAACGGACGTTTAAAGGCTTGCAGTGGCTGGACGGAGATTTTTATTTATCCGGGTTATCGTTTTAAAACGCTGGACTGCCTGATCACAAACTTCCATTTGCCGGAGTCAACTCTTATTATGCTCGTATCCGCGCTGGCAGGAAAAGAACATGTTATGGCGGCTTATGAAGAAGCGGTGAAAGAACGATATCGTTTCTTTAGCTTTGGAGATGCCATGCTGATTTTGTAAAGTAATTCACGACAAAATAATCGGCAACCGGCCTATGGGGTTAATCCTCCCCATGCCTAAAAGTAGGAATAGAAAAACCCACGAGGTGTGCACTCGTGGGTTTTTGTTGACGCTCAACATGGATACGCCGTTTCTTTTTGCCTGCTGGCATTATAGCATATGCAAATATTGAATGCAATATTCATCTTCCTTGAGTTTCCGCAGTTTTATATAGTGTGATTTGGATTGAAGTAATCACGATGGATTAAAGTGTTGGCAAGCACTTCCTTTCAGGACTTTCTGCAAGCAGGGGGAAATTAAATGTTTAAAAGGTTTTAAAATTGTTGTTTTCAGGTGTAAGATTTGCGGATAAATCCCTAGTATATAGCTGAGAGGAGGATGATACGTTGGAAGAAGATAGTAAAATTATTGATTTGCTCTATAAGCGAGAGGAACAGGCTCTTATAGAATTGTCGGAAAAATACGGAACGGCGTGTAAACGTATTGCAGGCAACATTTTGAAAAATCATCGTGATGCAGAGGAATGTGTAAATGATACATACCTTGCCGTATGGAATACAATACCGCCTAAAAATCCAAATCCGTTAAGGCTTATATATTCCGGATTATCCGAAATATATCTATTGCGAAGTACCATGAGAACACTTGTATTAAGCGGAACAGCTATTATGATGTGGCGTTGCAGGAATTGGAGAACTGTCTTATGGCAGTAATGACTGTCGAACAGGAAATGGAAGCAAATGAATTGTCGGATTTACTTGACGGCTTTCTTGAAACGTTAGATAAGAGAAGCAGAATAATGTTTGTTCGCCGTTATTGGTATTCTGATAGTATTTCAGATCTTGCGGAAAGGTTTCAAATAAGTAATAACAATGTATCAGTCCGGCTTTCACGAATTAGAGGAAAATTAAAACGATATTTAAAAAAGGAGGGCGTTGAAGTATGAGAAAAAAGGATATATCAGATGCGATTGGCAATATTAATGATCGATATATCGAAGAAGCTGCAGATTTTCAGAGAAAAAAGAAAAGGACAGGGAAGAGTTCTATTTTACAAAAGAGCGTTGCTGCCGCGGCTTCATTTATACTTGTATTTATATTATCTGTTTCGACATTGGTAGCTGCGGATTTTTCTCCGGCTTATGAATTTCTCTATACGTTGTCTCCGTCAGCAGCCCAAAAGTTAAAGCCTGTTAGTATGATAAGTGAGGATAATGGTATTAAATAGAGGTTATTTCTGCTTATGTAGAGAGCGGAGAGGCGAAGATACTTATTTCTGTACAAGATTTGGAGGAAGACAGGATTGATGAAACGACAGATTTGTTTGATAGTTTTAGTATCAATACCTCATTTGACTGCAGTAGCTCATGTGAAAATATAAAGTATGATGCAGAGACGGAAACAGCCGTTTTTTTGATTTCTATATCGCAATGGGATAAGTATGATATTGCAGATGAGAAAATAACTTTCTCTGTGCGGGAAATATTGAGTAATAAAGAAACGTATGAAGGTTCAATATCGACATTAAATTTGGATAAGAATAGCGGTTCGGTAAAGATTTTTACTCCGTATAGTGTTTTGGGTGGGAGTGGTGCAAATAGTGAAAAGTATATGGAAGATTTTCAGGCTCTCGTATCTCAAGGAGATATAAATTCGCCTGTTTCGGGAGTTGCTCTTACGGCGATAGGATATGTGGGAGAAAAACTTCATATTCAAATCAGATATGATTCTGCGCTTGAAACGGATAATCATGGATATGTTTATTTGAAGAACAGTGATGGAGATGTTCTTGATTGTGAAGCAAGTATTTCTTTCTTTACAGATGAAGGAGAAAAAGATATGTACAGCGAATATATCTTTGACTTGTCAGATAAAAATGTTTCGGATTATGTTATTTATGGAAAGTTCACAACAAGTAATATGCACATTAAAGGGAAGTGGAGTGTTACATTTCCATTGGAAAAGGTAAGGTAATAAAAAGGTAAGATAATAAACAGCGAAAACCCGCTAACCTTCCGGCTAACGGGTTTCGTTGTTTTATAGTTATCTAAAGGAATGTTTACGCATTTACAAAGATACATGTTTACAATGTGCTTAATGGATGGTATATTATAGATATAAATAAGGCACTACTGATAGTTGGTTAGTCCAAATTTGATAAAGTTACAAAAAAGTAACCGTATTCCTTGGTCGAGGGGCGGTTACTTTTTTGATTGATTTATGTACGCTATCAGAATCGTTACAACAATACTAAGTATCATTAGTACGATGGAGAGCATTTCAAAATCACTCATAAGTCAAGCCCTCCTTTCCAAGATTTCCTGCAAACAGGATTTCTATGTAATCAGAGAGTTCGGTCTCTCTGTTGAAGGACTAACCGCCTACCATTCTCATGTAGTGCCTTGTCTTATTTTAGCAAAAGTTTCTTTTTATAACAACATATTTATCGTGAAATACAGTCGATTAAAAATCGTAAAAGTTTCTGCAAACAGCGAAAACCCGCTAACCTTCCGGCTAACGGGTTTCGTTGTTTTATAGTTATCTAAAGGAATGAGAGTAAAGCGTGATATCCTTGTTCAGGGGATATCATTACTTTTATGAGGGGGATAGTTGTTTATCAACTATCTGATACTTAGTATAAAGAGAAAATATGTCTAAGTATGTTGAAAGAATAAAAGAATACGAAAATTTCTAAACAGAAGATTAATAAAACGGAAAAAGAGTTCTATACATTTGCGGTATTTATGGTATAATAGGCACGTTGTGCCTGCGAGCCGGGGCGGTATCGTCGGGTTTTATACAACATTTAATTAAGAATACTTACAATTTTAGAAGAAAAAGAACGAGGTGAGGTATGGAATATTTATCAGCTTTAAAAAAATCTGTTGTTGCCGGGTTGATGATCGGGATCGGCTGTACTGTTTTTTTGAATATGGACAATTCAATCGTGGCGTCATTTTTATTCGGATTAGGACTTTTTTACGATTATCAATTGGAATTGAATTTGTTTACCGGCAAGATCGGATATATCTGTAAAGAAAATTGTGCCGAGACATTGATTACTTTGGTCGGAAACGGAATCGGTGTTAATATTATGGCGTTTCTTATGAAACAAACCCGTGTCGGAGTAAGATTGGTTGAGAAGGCGGGCCCGATCGTAGAAACGAAATTGTCAGATACATATATTAGTTTGTTTTTGCTGGCTGTTTGTTGTGGAATGCTGATGTATATTGCCGTGGCAACATTTAAAAAACAGCCGAATATTTTAGGCACGATCGCAGTCTTTCTTTGCGTTTCGGTCTTTATTTTGGCAGGATTCGAGCACTGTATTGCAAATATGTTTTATTTTGGTCTTGTAAGTACACCGACAAAATATGCTGTTCCGCTTCTTATTATGATTCTCGGAAACAGTACGGGAGGTATTTTGCTGTGTAAGCTTACGCAGCATGTGCAGATTCAGAAAAACTCGGAAAATGCGTAATGCAGACAGTGATTTTCTTTGAGAATACATTTCCTGAAAAAGGCGGATTTCAACCTGAACATACGATTTGTTCAGGTTGATTTTTTATATACGATACAATATAATGAAGCGGAGCAAAAGGAAAGGGGGTACGAAAATGTTAAAAGACAAAACAGTTTTGCTCGGAGTTACCGGAAGTATCGCTGCGTATAAGATCGCGTATCTTGCCAGTGCGCTGAAAAAGCTTCATGCGGACGTACATGTGCTTATGACGAAAAATGCGGTTAATTTTATCAATCCGATCACGTTTGAAACGCTGACGGGAAATAAGTGTCTTGTAGACACGTTTGACCGTAATTTTGAGTATAGCGTGGAGCATGTGTCTCTGGCAAAGAAAGCGGATATCGTAATGATCGCACCGGCAAGCGCCAACGTGATCGGGAAAGTCGCCCACGGCATAGCGGACGATATGCTGACAACAACGGTTATGGCATGCAGATGTAAGAAATTTATCGCGCCTGCGATGAACACGAACATGTATGAAAATCCTATCGTGCAGGACAACTTAAAGATCTTGCAGGTATACGGATACGGTGTTGTAGATCCGGCAGTGGGATACCTTGCATGCGGAGATACCGGAGCCGGAAAGATGGTTGAGCCGGACGTTCTGCTCGATGTCATTTTGCAGGAAATCGCATATGAAAAAGATCTGGCAGGTTTGAAGATCCTTGTAACGGCAGGCCCGACACAGGAAGCGGTCGATCCGGTACGGTATATTACAAACCATTCTACCGGAAAGATGGGTTATGCTATTGCAAAAATCGCATCAAGGAGAGGCGCTGAGGTGACGCTCGTATCAGGGCCAACTGCCGAGGAAGAACCTGCATTTGTAAATGTTGTAAATGTATGTTCCGCAAAGGAGATGTTCGAGGCAGTTAAGGAACGGGCGCAGGAACAGGATATCATTATCAAAGCGGCAGCAGTGGCGGATTACAGACCGAAACACATAAGAGGCAGCAAGATGAAAAAGACAGAAGACGGATCGGATCTGACGCTTGAGCTGGAACGCACAGACGATATTTTGGCTTATCTCGGAGCACACAAAAAGCAGGGGCAGTTTTTATGCGGGTTTGCAATGGAAACGGAAGACTTGATTGCAAATGCAAAAAGAAAACTGGAAAAGAAGCGGCTTGACATGATCGCCGCAAACAGTCTTCGTGTGGAAGGCGCAGGATTCGGCGGAAATACAAATGTCGTAACGGTCATCACGAAAGAGAAGGAAGTTTCACTCGGAAAAATGACAAAAGAGGAGACAGCCGCAGAACTTTTGACGATGATTGCAGAAGCCAGAAAAGTCTGATAAGAAACAGACAAAAAGCAAATGTATTGTATCCCGAAAGGAACGATAAGAAGCAGACAAAAAGCAAATGTATTGTATCCCGAAAGGGAATGATAACAAGGAGGCAGACATGGAAAACAAAACAGTAACAGAAAACAGCACAGTATCATGTGCGGAAGAAATGAATACGGCAGAAGTATACGGCTCAGATCAGTATGCAGCGGATCTAAAGACCGCGAGCAAAGATCGGCAGACGTCGGGGAAACAGCGCTCGTCAAGTAAATTCAGTACAATGAGTATGGTTCAGGTGGCAATATTCGGAGCTGTCATATGTGTGATGGCTTTTACCCCTTTCCTCGGATATATCCCGCTTGGATTTACCCGTGCGACGATCATACATATCCCGGTTATTATCGCTTCGCTTTTGATGGGACCGAAAAAAGGCGGAGCTTTAGGATTCCTTTTTGGATTGACAAGTTTTATTAACAATACGATGAATCCGACACCGACATCGTTTGTATTTACTCCGTTTTACAGTATTGCAGGCGTAAGCGGCGGATGGGGAAGTGTGATTATCTGTTTTCTTCCCCGCATACTTGTGGGAATTATACCGTATTATGTATATAAGCTTATCATTCGTTTTTTCAAATGAAAAAACAAAAAAGACCGGTGTGTCAAGCATTGGACTTGTGACTGCAGGCGTGGCGGGCGCAATGACAAATACGCTGCTTGTTATGAATCTGATTTTTCTGTTTTTCAGGGAAGCATATGCATCGGCAAATAATGTGGCGGTATCGGGCGTATACACATTTATTCTTTCTATTATCGGGATAAACGGCGTTCCGGAAGCAATCGTGGCAGGTGTGCTGACTTTATGTATCGGAAGAGCGCTTTTGAAAAAGAATGTAAGAGAAAGGCTTGGTTTTAGAAATGATATTGGCTATTAATATCGGAAATACAAACACCGTGCTCGGCTGCATTGACGGCTCAAAATGCGTGTTCGTAGAACGGATTTCAACTGTTAAGACAAAGACGGAACTGGAGTATGCGATCGATATTAAAAACGTACTCGACATCTACCATATTAAAAAGGCAGATTTAGAAGGCGGTATCATTTCGTCGGTTGTTCCGCAGATTACGATGGTTGTAAAAGCTGCGGTTGAAAAGATTTTAAAAAAGGAAGTCCTTATCGTAGGCGCGGGGATCAAGACCGGATTAAATATCAGGATCGACAATCCGGCGCAGCTTGGCAGCGACCTTGTTGTCGGAGCGGTGGCAGGGATTGCGGAATATCCGACGCCTCTTCTTATTTTTGATATGGGTACGGCAAACACGGTTTGTGTTATAGATAAAAACCGAAACTATATCGGCGGCATGATTTATCCGGGGATCGGAGTTTCTCTTGATTCCCTTACAGCCAATGCGTCTCAGCTTGGCGGGATCAGTCTGGAAGAACCGGGGCATATTATAGGAAAAAAATACGGTGGACTGTATGAAAAGCGGTATCGTTTACAGCAGCGCTGCGGCGATCGACGGGTTGATCGATCGACTGTCAGAAGAAGTGGACGGCGATGTAACGGTAGTTGCGACAGGGGGAGTGGCGGAAAAAATCATTCCTCATTGCAGAAGAAAGATTATTCGAGACGATGATCTTGTTTTGAAAGGACTGGAAATCATCTATCGGAAGAACTGCAGGTGACAGATCGGAGAAAATCGACCTGTGTATAAGGTAAATATAACGTAAAAAGAGAAAAGGATAGACGCGGTATAGACTATATATACAAAAAATGGCTGCGGCTATCCTTGAATTTATGTGTAAAAAAGCGAAAATATAAAAACTTACTATTTTAAATCATAAAAATATAACAAAATATAATAAAAGTGTGATATGATAAACAGTACAACGTAGCATCGGAGTATTCGGCTTAATTTATTTATGGCTGTACTTCTGTGCGAATTTAAAGGAGGAAAAAGATGAAAAGGAAGCTTTCAAAAGCAGGCGGGAAAGCGTTATCTGTCGCACTTGCGATGGCGACTGTTGTATCGGCAGCTCCTTTCTCTGTAGCGGCCGAGGATAACGTTGCTTTGGCACAGACACAGGAAACGGAGGGAAATGCTTTGCGTTTGTGGTATGATGAAGAGGCGCCCAATTCGTATACGGGGTGGGAGCAGTGGGCTCTTCCGCTTGGAAACAGCGCGATTGGAGCCAGTGTGTTTGGCGGTGTTCAGACAGAGCGAATTCAGTTGAATGAAAAGTCGCTTTGGTCCGGCGGTCCTTCAGACAGCGACCGGAATATAACGGCGGTAATATTGAATCAAAAGGTCAGAACGGCAAGGTTATGGCACAACTGAAAGAGAAACTGAAAAGCGGACAAGGGTTTGACAGTAATCTTGCAGGACAGCTTATCGGAGTCAGTGATGACGCCGGAGTACAGGGATACGGATATTATTTAAGTTATGGCAATATGTATCTGGATTTCAAAAATGTTACAAAGAATAACGTTTCGGGATATTCGCGCGATCTGGATCTTCGCACGGCGGTAGCCGGAGTGAATTATGATCTCAACGGAGCGCACTATACAAGAGAAAACTTCGTAAGCTATCCTGACAACGTTCTTGTAACACGTCTGACTGCAACAGACGGAGGAACGCTTGATTTTGACGTTCGTGTAGAACCGGATGAGGAAAAAGGCGGAAGTCAAAACCAGCCGGGAGCAGATTCTTACGCGAGAATGTTTGACAAAAAAGTATCCGACAATGCAATCGCAATCGACGGACAGCTTAAAGATAACCAGTTGAAGTTCAGTCTTATACGAAGGTAATCAAAGACGATGGAACAGCAGGGCAGATCAAAGACGATTCGACAAACGGTAAGATCACGGTAAGCGGTGCGAAGGCGATCACGATCATACTTCCATCGGAACGGATTATAAAAACGATTATCCGAAATACCGTACAGGCGAGACAAAAGAACAGCTCGCTGCTTTGGTAAAAGGATATGTATCCGGAGCTGAGGCGAAAGTAAAAGCCGGCGGATATGAGACGTTAAAAGAAGATCATGTAAATGATTACGATCATATTTTCGGAAGATTAGATCTTAACATCGGACAGGCAGTGTCTGACAAGACAACGGATAAGCTGTTGGAGGCATATAAAAAAGGAACGGCTTCCGAAACAGAAAAACGTTATCTGGAATTGATGCTCTTCCAGTACGGACGTTATCTGACGATGGGATCATCGAGAGAGACTCCTGTGAACGAAGACGGAACGAAGAATGAAAGAAGAGCAACTCTTCCGTCGAACTTGCAGGGAATCTGGGTCGGAGCGAATAACTCCGCATGGCATTCGGACTATCATATGAATGTCAATCTGCAGATGAACTACTGGCCGACATATACGACGAATATGGCGGAATGCGCAGAACCGCTGATTAATTACGTAGACTCTCTTAGAGAGCCTGGACGTATTACGGCGAAGATTTACGCGGGCGTTGAGAGTACGGAAGCAAATCCTGAAAATGGATTTATGGCGCATACACAGAACAACCCGTACGGATGGACGAACCCGGGCTGGGTATTTGACTGGGGATGGTCTCCGGCAGGCGTTCCGTGGATTCTTCAGAACTGTTGGGAATATTATGAGTTTACGGGAGATACAGAGTACATGCAGACTCATATTTACCCGATGATGAAAGAAGAAGCGACGCTCTACGATCAAATGTTGATGCGCGATAATGATGGAAAGCTTGTATCTGTTCCGAGTTATTCACCGGAGCACGGACCGAGAACTGCAGGTAATACATATGAGCATTCGTTGATCTGGCAGTTATATGAAGATACGATCACAGCGGCAGAGACTTTGGGAGTTGACGAAGCGAAAGTCGCACAGTGGAAAAAGAATCAGGCTGACTTAAAAGGACCGATCGAGGTCGGTGCCAGCGGACAGATCAAAGAGTGGTATAACGAGACAACGTTAAATACAGATGAGAACGGTAATCAAATGGGACAAGGATATGGTCATCGTCATATTTCCCATATGCTCGGATTATATCCGGGAGACTTGATCGCTCAGAGCGACGAATGGCTGGCGGCAGCGAAAGTATCGATGCAGAATAGAACTGATGAAACGACAGGATGGGCAATGGCTCAGCGTGTCGCAACATGGGCGAGACTTGCAGAAGGCGATAAAGCATACGACGTATTGTCCAAAATGGTCACGAGCGGCAAGATCATGACAAACCTGTGGGATACACACGCTCCGTTCCAGATCGACGGAAACTTCGGTTACACAGCGGCAGTTGCGGAAATGCTTGTTCAGAGCAACATGGGTCACATCGACCTGATGCCTGCAGTTCCGAAAGCATGGGGAACAGGTAATGTGAAAGGTCTGCTTGCCCGCGGTAATTTTGCGGTTGATATGGCATGGGCAGACAACAAACTGACAGAAGCTTCGATCCACTCTAATAACGGCGGAGAAGCGGTTGTTCAGTACGCAAATCTTTCACTTGCAACTGTAAAAGACAGTGACGGAAACCTCGTTGAGATCACACCGGTGACTTCAGATCGTATTTCCTTCAATACAGAAGCAGGAAAGACATATACGATCACTGCTATCCCTGATAATACATTAGCTGCAGCTCCTACAGGTCTTAAGGTAACGAAGATCAAAGACGGAGAGACAGTTCTTACATGGGATGCGGTCAAAGCCAGAACAGAAGTATCTTATAATGTATACCGTCAGATTGAAGGCGGCGAGTGGGTACAGGTTCAGACAGAACTGAAAGCGACAGAATGGACAGACACAGACGCTTGGGATGTGCTCGGAACATTGAAGTACAAAGTTACGGCTGTGATCGACGGAAAAGAAAGTGAGTTCAGTTCGGAAGCAACGGTAGATGACTGCCGTAACATGATCGGCATGATCGACGATCAGGACGAACGTATCAAATATACAGGAAGCTGGGGCAACTGGATCAGCCAGGAAGGAAACTACGGCGGTTCAGTGAAATACTTAGAAGACCCGACAGGAACAGAGACAGCGGAACTTACATTCTGCGGAACGGGTATCGAAGTATTCTCCTGTACACAAAACGACAGAGGTAAAGTTGAAATCTCTATCGACGGAGAAGTATGGGCAACAGCAGATACTTATTCGGCAACTCAAAAAAGACAGGCAAAAATATTCTCTACAGAAGAGCATAAAGATAAGACGCTTGAATACGGAATCCATACGGTTAAGTTCGGGCGATGGGCGAGAAAAATGCATCTGCAAGCAGAGATAAGTAGAGCTTGACGCGTTTAATGTATTGAATACAGAAGCGGCGCGGGTTGAAAAAGTAGAGGTAACGTCTGCAAGCGGAATGACGACGGTGAGCAAAGCCGGATCGACGCTTCAGATGAAAGCGGCAGTAACTCCTGCAGAGGCGATCAATAAAGGTGTTACGTGGTCTGTTACAACAAAATCAGGCAGCGCGGCAGCTACGATCGATGAAAACGGTCTTCTGTCAGCAGGAACAGCAAACGGTGTTGTGACAGTAAAAGCGACATCGAAAGAAAATGCCGAAATCTCAGGCACATGCGAGATTACAGTTGCAATCCCGGATGTGACAGCGCAGTCAGAGATCATCGAGGACTGCTCGGATGATAAGAACTCCAAGAATCCGAAGATCACATGGAGTGAAACAGGCTGGAGTAATCCGTACACAGGAGAAGCTGATAAGCATCACGGCGGAACTAAGACGGAGACAAGTACAGAAGGAGCATGGTTCAGCTATACATTTACAGGAACAGGCATTAAGTTCTATGCTCAGAAAATAATACGGCAAGGCAAATTTACTGTAGAACTGGACGGAAAGGCAGAAAGCGACGCAGTTCTTTGGGAAGAAAAATCCGGCGGATCACCGCAGCAGTGCGTATTTGAAAAGACAGATCTGGAAAATACAGAACATACAATCAAGTTTACAGCGGCAACAGATCATGGAAACATTAACGTAAACATTGATTATCTTGAAGTATTCACTCCGGCAGCGGCTTCTGTTGATAAATCGGCGCTTCAGGCTGCGATTGAAAAATACAGCGGTTTGAATAAAGACGATTACGCAGAAAATCTGTGGAACGAGTTTAAGACAGCATACGACAATGCCGTTAAGGGAATGAATGACGACAAGACGACAAAAGAGCAGGCTGATAAGCTTGCAGCAGACTTGAACGCAGCAGGTGCAAAACTTGAAGCGGCAGAAATTCCGGCTCCGACGATTCCGGAAGATGCAAAAGCAACTGTAATGGGAGTTACAAGTACAGAAGCAACTGTTTCATGGACGAAACTTCCAAGGGCAGAGTCTTATAAAGTATATGCTGTAGAACATGAAGAACAGCAAAAGCGCTGAAAGCAATTACAGATACTGTTCCGGATAATGCAGGAGAACCTGTGACAACAACAGAGACAACGGTGCGGTTTACGAATCTGAAACCGGGTACATCTTATGTATTTATGATCGTAGGAGTAAACCATAATAAAGTAGAGTCGGAAAAAGCTCTTTGCAGCGAGCCGTTCACGACAGTGGCGGCGGCAGATGAAAAAGCTCCGGCACAGGTAAGTGGAATCAGCGTAGTAAAAGAAGGTGAAAAAGATGTGAAGATCACATGGGCTCCGTCAGAAGATCCGGAAGGAAGCGAAGTTACATATATTGTATATGTAGACGGCGTGATCGTATCTGAAAGCGATAAGACAGAATATACATTGAAAAACGCGGATGAAAGCAAAGGCTACAGTATCCGTATCGTAGCTGTAGATGCATCAGGAAACAAAGCTGTACCTGCAGTAATTAACCTGACGGTAGACGACTGGAATGCAAAGACAGTTGTAGGCGTAGAGAAACCTGCCGATCTTAAAGTGAAGAAAGGAACTGCTGCTGATAAACTGGATCTTCCAAAAACAGTAAATGTTACACTGGAAGGCGGTCGTGTTGCAGATGTACTTGAAGTAAAATGGACGACAGATAATTACAAAGCAGATCAGATCGGAACACAGACGCTGTCAGGAGAACTTCAGAAGAAGAAAGGCGTTAAGATTCCTGATAAGTTTAAGACAGTAACGATCAATGTAATTGTAGAAGAGAGCGAAGTAAATCCGCCGCAGCCGGAAGACAAAGTAGTTACAAAAGTAGAAGAACTTACTGATCTTACGGTTGAGTTCGGAACTTCAGTTGAGAAACTCGCTCTTCCGACAGAAGTAAAAGTAACATTAGATAACGAGACAGAAGACAAACTGTCAGTAGAGTGGAACACAGATGCGTATAAAGCAGACGAAGCGGGAACGTACGAACTGACAGGAACACTTCAGGCAAAAGAAGGAATTAAACTTCCTGACAACTTCAAGACAGTAACGATCAACGTAACTGTAGAAGAAAAAGGCGGAGAAGTAGACCCGCCGCAGCCGGAAGACAAAGTGGTTATAGCAGTAGAAAAACTTGCTGACCTTACTGTGAAATTCGGAACTCCGGCAGAGAAACTTGCCCTTCCGAAAGAAGTGAAAGTGACACTTGATAACAAGGCGAAAGATAAACTGTCAATCGTATGGAACACAGATGTGTATAAAGCAGACAAAGCAGGAACATATAAACTGACAGGAACACTTCAGACAAAAGAAGGAATCACAATTCCGGAAGAATTCAGGAAAGTAACGGTCAACGTGACTGTTGAAGAGAAAGGAAAGTTCCTCCGACATCCGGCAAAGAGGAAGGAAAGAACAATTCCGGTGCGGTACAGACAGGCGACGATAAGAACGTATGGCTTCCGATCGCGGGTCTTGTGGCTGCAATCGCCGTTGTGGCGGCAGTTCTTATTATCAAAAATAAAAAGAAAAAATAAGAACAAAAATAAGAATAAAGTTTTCATAATATAATATTGTGAGGCGATATAAAAGAACCGATTCTCTTTTGGGAATCGGTTCTTTTGAAGTTGTAAAAAGAGAGTAAAGAGAAAAATTGGAAAACAGGAGAAAAAACTTGACAAATATTGTATAGAATATTAACATGAACAATGTTCATATTAAAAAAACTGAAAAGGGAAAGCGGGAAAGGAGAATAGAATAAAGAGGACGGTGATAAGAGTTGAGCAGAGCGGTTACGTCGGAAGAAGAAATATTGAAAGTAAGCTGTGGGATTGTGGCAAAAAAAGGAATTGCCGCAGTAAATATGAGAACCGTTGCATCTGAATGCGGAATTGCACTAGGTTCTTTGTATAATTATTTTTCTTCAAAATCAGAACTTTGTCTGCTACAATAGAGGCAGTGTGGAAAGATATATTTCAAATGGGAAAAACTTTAGAAAAATGCGAGAATATTGTGGAATACTTAAACCTGTTGTTTGAAGGTGTTGAAAATAGCCGAAGCCGTTATCCGAAATTTTTTTCCATGCATGCATTGGGGTTTACGGCAGGAGAAAGACAAGAAGGAAAAAAGGCGATGGAAGTATATTTTCTGAGGTTAAAAAATCAAATGGCACATTTTTTGGAAAATGATGAAAAAATACGTCAAGGGATATTACAGAAAATCTGACTGCCGAAATTTTTACGGACTATATATTACCTTGTTTTTATCAATATTACTGGAAAAACAAAATGAAAAAGAGTCCTTTTTGGAATTTGTAAAAAATTATTTGTATTAAGAGAAAGAGTTGATGTGGAACGGAGATGGGTTATGAAGATAAAGAAACAGAATCTTTTGCTTTTGGCAAGTCTTGTCTGGATGATCGCAGGATTTAACGTTTTGAGGATCGGGATTGAAACTTATGCTGAATATCAGACTGTAATAAATTATATCGTGACAATTATCGTGTTTCTTCTCTTTTGGTTCATGGTATTTTATAAGTTGACAAATAAACATACAATAAGAATTCAAGGATATGAAGAAGAAAAGCAACTGTTTTATAAATTTTTTGATTTGAAATCATTTTTAATTATGGCGTTTATGATAAGTTTCGGGATTATTATTCGTTCATTCCATTTACTGCCGGAGCGGTTTATAGCTGTATTTTACACAGGATTGGGAGCGGCACTTTTCATGGCAGGCGTTTTATTTGGAAGAAATTATATACAGGCTTACAGGAAGAAAGCATAAGTAAACGAAAAAGCATAGAGAAAGTATAGAGGAAGTATAGAGAAAGTATAGATGCATAAAGATGAGGAGTAAAAACTAAGGAGAAGATACATATAGAAAGAATTATAAATACAGCGATTGTTTATTTTATATTTGCAATGGCGGGAGGCGTATTTTATCGGGAATTTACAAAATGGAACGGATATACAGAGCCGACTACATTAGGAGTGCTGCATGTTCATCTGTTGGTGATGGGAACATTGTTATTTCTTATAACGGCTCTTTTCGCAAAAGTAACAATGTTGGCGGAAAATCTTTTGTTTAAGAAATTTTTTGTTCTCTATAATATCGCATTGCCTGCCATGGTGGTGATGATGCTTATTCGCGGAATTGTGCAGGTTCTCGGAATAGAGCTTGGAAAAATGGGGAATGGGATGCTGTCCGGTCTGGCAGGATTGTCTCATATCGGAATGATGATTGCATTTTTCTTACTGCTGTTTGCGATAAAAAGGGAATTGATACGAAAACAATAGGAATAATGATTTTTAGAGTTATAGTGAATTGTCTAAGAACTATCCACAGACGAGATGAACAGTTCTATAAACAGCGAAAACCCGCTAACCTTCCGGCTAACGGGTTTCGTTGTTTTTATAGTTATCTAAAGGAATGAGAGTAAAGTGCGACATCCCGGTTATCCGGGATGTCTTTACTTTATGAGGGGGGAGATAGTTGTTTTATCAACTATCTGTTGAACAGTATATCTTCAAAATGTGTCTAAAGTATGTTTAATGTCTAAAAGAAAACGAAAAAAAGTTATGAAATTCTTAAATTTAGATAGTTAAAGAAACCGCGCTTTATTGAAAAGAAAAGATAAAAAAATCTATCGGTACTGAAAGTTATTGAGAAATTAGAAGTGTATTTCCCGCATAAATTAAGTTGGGATCAGAAATACCGTTCAAGGCAGAAAGAGAAGCGACGGTCGTTCCGAATCTTTCGGCAATTTCGCTTAATGTGTCTCCCGGCTGAATGGTGTAATAAACCGAAGCAGAATTCCCGCCTTGTGGAATGCGGAGTGTATTTCCGGCGTAAATAAGATTGGGATCGGAAATACCGTTCAGAGCGGAAAGAGAAGAGACGGTTGTTCCGAATCTTTCCGGCAATTTCACTTAATGTATCACCGGGTTGAATCGTATAAGTGATATATGTCGGAGCGGAGGGAGGAGCGGGCGGCGGAGCAGTTTCAGACAGGTGATTAAGTCCTGCCCGGCGGATGATGCCGGGATAATCGATGTAGCCGATATCAAGGTCTACATTTCCGCCGATACCGGGAACACTTCCTTCGTTTGTATACTGCCACATACCGCAGTCTGTTCCGTCGAAGGAAGACGCATAGCGGGCGTACCAGAATGCATATCGTTTTGCAGATCATTTCCGAGATAATTGTCTAAAAAAACTGCGGTTTGTGTAAAACATCGCATAGTAGCCCCTGCTTCAATACGATTGCAGAAAGAAGAAACGAGTTGTTTTGCAAGAGCCGGAGTGATAGTGACACCTTCTCCGAGAGCATAAGCGGCGGACGCCTGTTCAATATCATAGCAGACAGGATAATCAATTCTATAATTACGAATGGTGCGCAGACAGCCGTCGGCTTCCTGAATAGCCGTTTCAGGACTGACAGCATAGCAGAACCAGTAAACTCCGATCGGAAGACCGATTCTGTTGCATTCAGAAGCATTTCTCTGAAATTGTTTGTCAATCGTATTGAATCCATAACCTGCACGAATCATAGCAAACTGATAGCCTGCGTTTTTAACCCGTTCCCAGTTGATTTCTCCTTGAAATTCGCTGACATCAAGTCCTTTTATATTCATAATGCCTCCATAAATAATATATTGATGTAAATATTTTAGTTTCTTTTGTGAAAAACAAATTAAATACTGAAAAAGCAAGCGCGTATAGAGGGGCATTACGGCTCGTTTTTTCTATGATTATTGTATGTATTGCCGAAGAAAATGTGTGTGCGCCCCCTGATTTTTGCAATAAAATGTATAAAATAGATAAATAAAAGAAGCAGAGGTAAATATTCATTTATATGTAGGTTTGTCAAACATATGTTACACCCCGATCAATAAATTCCCTCAGAACAGTTTGTGGTGATTTCCACCCCAGAGGTCTCATGGGAAACTGGTTATAATCCTACGGTTATAGGTTTGAAGCTGC
>ENA-OQJH01000691-OQJH01000691.1-human-gut-metagenome-genome-assembly--contig:-NODE-691-length-16968-cov-1.890980_pt1 | contig 16968 bp, 20 predicted proteins | sample MGYA00242597_ERZ504763 | MGnify/ENA primary metagenome ERZ504763 (study PRJEB26092, sample SAMD00036359) | human gut metagenome | host: Homo sapiens | study: EMG produced TPA metagenomics assembly of... | reverse complement strand
CCCGAACAGGCAGAGACAAGCCAGACATTGGCCCAGGAATTAGGGATTAGCCGATTCTTGGACAACTTTGGTGCAGCGGGGAATAACGAAGGCAGGAGATGCCAAGAAGTTTTCCGCCCGCAATTGCCCGACCTGCACGATCCGTTCCTGATGAAGGACATGGACATTGCAGTAGAACGTCTGAACAAGGCGATGGGAAAGAAAGAGCGTATTCTGATTTATGGAGATTATGATGTAGACGGTACTACTGCCGTAGCACTGGTCTACAAGTTTATTCAACAGTTCTATTCGAACATTGACTATTACATACCCGACCGCTACAACGAAGGGTATGGCATTTCTAAAAAAGGAGTTGACTATGCCTCAGAGACCGGCGTAGGATTGATCATCGTACTCGACTGCGGAATCAAAGCAGTGGAGGAAATAACGTATGCGAAAGAAAAGGGAATCGACTTTATCATCTGCGACCATCATGTGCCGGACGATATCCTCCCCCCTGCCGTCGCAATCCTGAATGCCAAACGCCTGGACAACACTTATCCATACACCCACCTTTCCGGTTGCGGAGTTGGTTTTAAGTTTATGCAGGCATTTGCTATCAACAATGGTATTGAATTTCATCATCTGATTCCATTGCTCGACCTCGTAGCGGTGAGCATTGCATCGGACATCGTCCCGATCATGGGCGAAAACCGTATTCTCGCCTATCACGGCCTGAAGCAACTGAACAGCAACCCCAGCGTCGGCATGAAAGCCATCATCGATGTATGCGGACTCTCCGAAAAGGAGATCACCGTCAGCGATATCGTGTTCAAAATCGGACCACGTATCAACGCATCGGGACGCATCCAGAACGGTAAGGAAGCGGTGGACCTCCTCACAGAGAAGGACTTTTCTGCCGCACTGGAGAAAGCGGGACAGATCAATCAGTACAACGAAACCCGGAAAGACCTCGACAAGAGCATGACAGAAGAAGCTAACAATATTGTGGCCAATCTGGAAGGCTGTCCGAACGCCGTTCCATCGTGCTTTATAATGAGGAATGGCACAAAGGTGTCATCGGCATCGTAGCATCCCGTCTGACAGAAGTTTACTACCGCCCGGCAGTAGTACTCACACGGACGGATGATATGGCCACCGGTTCCGCACGTTCCGTCTCCGGATTTGATGTGTACAAAGCGATTGAACATTGCCGCGACCTGTTGGAGAACTTCGGCGGACATACCTATGCAGCGGGGTTATCCATGAAAGTGGAGAATGTGGAAGCCTTTACCCGACGATTTGAAGAATATGTGTCACAACATATTCTGCCGGAACAAACCAGCGCCGTCATCAATATAGATGCGGAGATCGACTTCAGAGACATCACATCGAAATTCTTCAATGACCTGAAGAAATTCAACCCTTTCGGTCCGGACAATATCAAACCGATCTTCTGTACGCATCACGTCTATGACTACGGAACCAGCAAAGTAGTGGGACGCGATCAGGAACATATCAAGCTGGAACTGGTTGACAACAAGTCGAATAACGTCATGAACGGCATCGCATTCGGACAGAGTTCTCATGTGCGCTATATCAAGACGAAGCGTTCATTCGACATCTGCTATACGATCGAGGAGAACACGCACAAGCGTGGCGAAGTCCAACTTCAAATCGAGGATATAAAGCCGATTGAATAAGTATCAGGAGATATTAAAACAATACTGGGGTTATGACTCCTTCCGCGACTTGCAGGAGGAGATCATCACCAGTATCGGCGAAGGCAAAGACACACTGGGACTGATGCCTACCGGAGGCGGTAAGTCTATTACATTTCAAGTGCCCGCTCTCGCCCAAGAGGGCATTTGTATCGTCATCACCCCGCTTATCGCCCTGATGAAAGATCAGGTGCAGAATCTGCGGAAGCGGGAAATCAAAGCTCTTGCCATCTATTCGGGCATGACGCGGCAGGAAATACTTACCGCACTCGAAAACTGCATCTTCGGCAATTACAAATTCCTTTATATTTCTCCGGAACGGCTGGATACGGAAATATTCCGCACCAAGTTGCGTTCGATGAAAGTCTCCATGATTACGGTAGACGAAAGCCACTGTATCTCACAATGGGGATACGACTTCCGCCCGGCATATCTGAAAATTGCAGAGATACGGGAACTATTGCCGGAAGTTCCGGTACTGGCACTGACAGCTACGGCCACTCCGGAAGTCGTAACAGATATTCAGGCCCGTCTGAAATTCCGGGAAGGAAATGTCTTCCGAATGAGCTTTGAACGGAAGAATCTGGCATATATCGTGCGCAAAACCGACAACAAAACGAAAGAACTCCTATATATCCTGCAACGAATATCAGGCAGTGCCATCATCTATGTCCGCAACAGACGCCGTACCAAAGAAATCACTGAACTGCTGATGAACGAAGGTATAACCGCCGACTTCTATCATGCCGGACTGGATAACGCCGTCAAAGACCTCCGGCAGAAACGCTGGCAAAGCGGAGAAGTCCGCGTCATGGTGGCAACCAATGCCTTCGGCATGGGTATCGACAAGCCGGATGTCCGCATCGTGCTGCATCTCGACCTGCCTGACTCTCCCGAAGCCTACTTTCAGGAAGCCGGACGTGCCGGAAGAGACGGAGAGAAAGCCTATGCCGTCATCCTGTACTCCAAATCGGACAAGACAACACTCCATAAACGAGTGGTCGACACCTTCCCCGACAAAGAGTACATTCTGAATGTCTACGAACATCTCCAGTACTATTACCAAATGGCGATGGGCGACGGTTTTCAATGTATCCGTGAATTCAATCTGGAAGAGTTCTGCCGGAAGTTCAAATACTTTCCGGTGCCGGTAGACAGTGCCTTGAAAATACTGACTCAGGCAGGCTATCTGGAATACACGGACGAACAGGATAATTCATCACGGATTCTCTTTACCATCCGTCGGGACGAACTATACAAGTTGCGGGAGATGGGAAAGGAGGCGGAAGCTCTGATACAGAGTATTCTTCGCTCATACACAGGAGTTTTCACCGATTATGCTACATCAGCGAAGAGTCTCTTGCCGTCCGCACCGGACTGACACGCCAGCAAATCTATAATATATTGGTGACGTTAACCAACGCCGTATCGTGGACTACATTCCCCGCAAAAAGACACCTTATATTATATATACGCGCGAACGACTGGAATTACGCTTCCTGCATATTCCCGCCAGCGTCTACGAAGAGCGCAAAGCCCGCTATGAAGCACGCATCAAGCAATGGAAGAATACGTCACCACCGAAAACATATGCCGGAGCCGGATGCTTCTCCGCTACTTCGGAGAGAAAAACGAACACAACTGCGGGCAATGCGATGTCTGCCTCAGCAAGCGTGCCACCGACAACTTATCCGAGGAATCTTACGAAGAAGTGAAAAGGCAAATACTCGACTTACTCAGCCACAGCCCTCTCACTCCTGCCGAAACAGCCGATCAGATAAAGGCGGAAAAAGAGGATATCGGACAAGTAATCCGATATTTATTGGACGAAGGCGAGCTGAAGATGCAGGACGGAATGCTACATATTTCAAAATAAGTTATTACATTTGCAGATAAACTCTAAAACAACACTATCATGCCGAACTTTTTTAAGTCTTTTTTCTCCGGTAAGTCCGAAACTCCGGAGAGTGAAAAACAGAAAAACGATCAGAAAAACTTCGAGATATTCAAATATGACGGTTTGCGTGCACAACGCATGGGACGTCCGGATTATGCCATAAAGTGCTTTACCGAGCGCTTGCCATCGAAGAGGATTTCGAAACGATGGCTATCTCAGCCAACTTACATCCCGATGGGAGAAACCGAAAAAGCCCGCGAACTTCTGGAGAAAATGGCAGTAATGGAACCTCATGTGACCAGCACATTCCTCACACTGGCCAATGTCTGCTACATCCAAGAAGATTACAAAGCAATGGAAGAGGCTGCCGGCAAAGCAATCGCCATCGAAGAGGGAAATGCAGTCGCACACTTTCTCCTCGGAAAAGCCCGCAAAGGACAGGATGACGAAATCATGACCATCGCTCATCTGACGAAAGCCATCACTCTGAAAGACGACTTCATCGAAGCCCGTCTGATGCGTGCGGAAGCTCTGCTGAAAATGAAGCAATACAAGGAAACAATGGAAGACATAGACGCCGTACTCGCCCAGAATCCGGAAGAAGAGACCGCCATCCTGCTGCGTGGCAAGGTGAAAGAAGCCAACGGACAGGAAGAAGAAGCGGAAACGGACTACAAGTTCGTAACGGAAATAAACCCATTCAACGAACAAGCCTATCTCTATCTAGGACAGCTTTATATCAATCAGAAGAAACTGGCGGAAGCAATCGCCCTGTTTGACGAAGCCATCGAGTTGAACCCGAACTTCGCCGAAGCCTATAAAGAACGCGGACGCGCCAAACTACTGAACGGTGATAAAGACGGTTCCGTAGAAGACATGAAGAAGTCACTGGAGCTGAATCCAAAAGACGAAGCTAGTCTGAACGGAGAATTCAAGAACCTGGGACCGAAACCGGAAGCACTCCCGGGAATCTTCTAGCAGACGGCGGTATATACTCATTTTAACTGAAACATTACTGTCATATCAGGTGACCTTTTCATCTTTTTTAGAGAAGAAAACAAAAAAGTATCGCTTTTTGTTCGCATCTAACAGAAAATTATTACTTTTGCCCCAGAATTAGAAACCAAAGCAGAAACAAAGATTCGTATGAAATCATTTTCTTATGCATATTACTTCTTTTTTACTTTTACTTTAGCCAGAAAGTAGAGCGGGAGTTTGTATGTATCAAGTGACAGTGATGCTTAAGGACTGAATAGAGAAATCAATCATATGAATCCCGCTCCAATATGGACGCGGGATTTTTTTTTATATAATACATTAGAACAATGAAAAAGATAGCAATTCAAGGAACACTCGCTCATATCATGATATCGCCGCACACAAGTACTTCGAGGGAGAAGAAATAGAGTTAATCTGTTGTGCCAACTTCGAAGACGTGTTTACTTCGATACGAAAAGACAGCCAGGTTATCGGAATGCTAGCCATCGAGAATACGATTGCAGGAAGCTTGCTGCACAACAATGAGTTGCTGCGACAAAGCGGCACACAGATCATTGGTGAATACAAACTGCGTATCTCGCACAGCTTCGTCTGTCTCCCTGATGAGAGTTGGGAAGATCTGACTGAAGTCAACTCCCACCCTATCGCCCTGATGCAATGTCGCGAATTTCTGAATCAGCACCCACAGTTGAAAGTAGTGGAAGGTGAAGATACTGCCCGTAGCGCGGAAATCATCAAGAATGAAAACCTGAAAGGCCACGCCGCTATCTGCTCCAAAGCAGCAGCCGAACGTTATGGCATGAAAATCCTTCAGGAAGGCATTGAAACGAACAAACACAACTTCACCCGTTTTCTGGTAGTTGCCGATCCCTGGCAAGTGGACGAACTCCGCCAACATCATGTCAACGCAACCAACAAAGCGAGTATGGTATTCACTCTTCCGCACACAGAAGGTAGTCTGTCACAGGTTTTGTCTATTCTATCGTTCTATAATATCAATCTGACAAAAATCCAATCGTTACCAATCATCGGACGGGAATGGGAATACCAATTTTACGTAGATGTGGCTTTCAACGATTATCTAAGATACAAGCAATCTATTGCCGCAATCACTCCATTAACCAAAGAACTTAAATTATTAGGCGAATATGCAGAAGGAAAGTCAAACGTATAAAATCGCTCCTGCCGACAGATTGGCAAGTGTTAGCGAATACTACTTCTCAAAGAAACTTAAAGAGGTAGCACAGATGAATGCTGAAGGAAAAGATGTCATCAGCCTCGGTATCGGAAGCCCCGATATGCCTCCTTCGAAGGAAACCATCGAAACATTGTGCAACAATGCTCATGATCCCAACGGACACGGTTATCAACCGTATGTAGGTATCCCCGAACTGCGCAAAGGTTTCGCCAATTGGTATCAACGCTGGTACGGAGTGGAACTGAATCCGAATACGGAAATACAACCATTGATCGGTTCAAAAGAAGGAATCCTCATGTTACGCTGGCATTTGTCAATCCGGGTGAGCAGGTGTTAGTCCCGAATCCGGGATACCCCACCTATACTTCTTTAAGTAAAATACTTGGCGCGGAAGTTATCAACTATGACCTGAAAGAAGAAGACGGCTGGATGCCCGACTTTGAGGCACTGGAAAAGATGGATCTTAGTCGTGTAAAACTGATGTGGACCAACTACCCGAATATGCCGACAGGAGCCAATGCTACTCCGGAAATCTATGAGCGTCTTGTTGATTTTGCCCGCCAAAAGAATATCGTGATTGTGAACGACAATCCGTACAGCTTTATCCTGAACGATAAGCTATCAGTATTCTAAGTGTGCCGGAAGCCAAAGACTGTTGCATCGAGTTCAACTCTATGAGCAAGAGTCACAATATGCCCGGCTGGCGTATCGGTATGCTGGCATCGAACGCAGAATTCGTACAATGGATATTGAAAGTGAAAAGTAATATCGACAGCGGTATGTTCCGTGCCATGCAACTGGCTGCAGCAACTGCTCTTGAAGCAGAAGCAGACTGGTATGAAGGCAATAACGAAAACTATCGCAACCGTCGTCACCTCGCCGGTGAAATTATGAAAACATTGGGATGCACCTACGACGAAAAACAAGTAGGAATGTTCCTTTGGGGAAAGATTCCCGCTTCCTGCAAGGATGTAGAGGAACTGACGGAAAAGGTGCTGCATGAAGCAAGAGTGTTTATCACTCCGGGATTTATTTTCGGCAGTAACGGAGCAAGATATATTCGTATCTCTCTTTGTTGTAAAGACAATAAACTGGCGGAAGCACTGGAAAGAATAAAAAGAATATAGGTTTCTGTTGTTCTCTCTTCAAAGAAAAAGAGAAGAAAACAGCAGCATAATGAGACAGAACAAATTCAACGAAAACAAGTTATTAAAAGAATAAAAACAAATAAGAATATGGAACTCGAATCAATTTTATTACCGGGCATTGAAGCTAAAAGACCGATTGTCATTGCCGGCCCTTGTAGCGCAGAAACTGAAGAACAAGTAATGGATACAGCCAAACAACTGGCTGCAAAAGGACAGAAAATATACCGTGCCGGCATCTGGAAACCGCGTACCAAACCGGGAGGTTTCGAAGGTATCGGCGTAGAAGGTCTTGCCTGGTTGAAAGAGGTAAAGAAAGAAACAGGAATGTATGTTTCTACGGAAGTAGCAACAGCCAAACATGTTTACGAATGTCTGAAAGCGGGAATCGATATTCTTTGGGTAGGTGCACGTACACTGCCAATCCCTTCGCCGTACAGGAAATCGCCGATGCGCTGAAAGGTGTTGATATCCCCGTATTGGTTAAGAACCCGGTGAACCCGGATCTCGAATTATGGATCGGAGCACTGGAACGTATCAACAACGCTGGTTTGAAACGCCTGGGTGCTATCCATCGTGGTTTCAGCAGCTATGACAAGAAGATCTACCGTAATCTTCCCCAATGGCATATTCCTATCGAACTGCGCCGCCGTATCCCTAATCTTCCGATTTTCTGTGATCCGAGCCATATCGGTGGAAAACGTGAATTAGTAGCTCCGCTTTGCCAACAGGCGATGGACTTGAACTTCGACGGTCTGATCGTAGAAAGCCACTGCAATCCGGACTGTGCTTGGAGTGATGCGTCTCAACAGGTTACTCCGGACGTACTCGACTATATCCTCAATCTACTGGTGATCCGTACTGAAACGCAATCTACCGAAAGTCTGGCACAACTCCGTAAACAAATTGACGAATGTGACGACAATATCATTCAGGAACTATCAAAAAGAATGCGCGTAGCCCGCGAAATCGGTACTTACAAAAAAGAGCATGGAATCACCGTTCTTCAAGCCGGACGTTACAATGAAATCTTGGAAAACGTGGCGCGCAGGGCGAACAGTGTGGTATGGACAGCGAGTTTATGAAGAAAATTTTCGAAGCCATCCACGAAGAATCGGTTCGTCAACAGATGGAAATTATTAATAAATAAAAAGCAGCCTCTCCACTAACCCTCTTCCAAAGAGAGGAAAGAAAGTAACCTTACTGTTCATATTGACAAGAGTAACTTTTAGTCTGTTCTCCTTGGGAGAAGGTTAGGGAAAGGATTTTTAAATAAACATTATGAGAATATTAATCCTTGGAGCCGGCAAAATGGGCTCTTTCTTTACTGATATATTAAGCTTTCAACATGAAACGGCCGTGTTCGACGTCAACCCGCACCAGTTGCGTTTTGTCTATAACACGTATCGTTTCACCACATTGGAGGAGATTAAGGACTTTGAACCGGAACTGGTTATTAACGCCGTTACAGTGAAGTACACGCTGGATGCCTTTCATAAAGTATTGCCTGTGTTACCGAAAGACTGTATCATTAGTGACATTGCCTCTGTAAAAACAGGACTGAAGAAGTTTTATGAAGAAAGCGGTTTCCGTTATGTCTCCAGCCACCCGATGTTTGGCCCTACTTTTGCTAGTCTTAGTAATCTAAGCAGCGAAAATGCCATCATCATCAGTGAAGGAGACCACCTGGGAAAAATATTCTTCAAAGATCTCTATCAGACATTGCGTTTGAACATCTTCGAATATACGTTCGACGAACACGACGAAACAGTAGCTTACTCGCTTCTATTCCGTTCGTATCGACTTTTGTATTTGCTGCCGTAATGAAACATCAGGAAGCTCCGGGAACTACGTTCAAAAAGCACATGGCAATTGCCAAAGGCTATTAAGCGAAGACGACTACCTGCTTCAGGAAATTCTATTCAACCCACGCACTCCGGGACAGGTAGCCAATATCCGCACGGAGTTGAAGAATCTTCTCGAAATTATCGAGAACAAAGATGCGGAAGGAATGAAAAAGTATCTGACTAAGATTCGGGAGAAGATTAAATAATCCATTATATAGAGAGGGATCAGGGGAAATAATAATCTTCCGTGTGCCTCTCCGGTTACAGAACCATCCCTTATATAGGCAAGATTTTACGATCCTCTGCATACTTTTTTGTTTGCAGGGGATTTTTTATGTGTACCTTTGTATCCGCAAAAACGGATTCACAGGAGAAGAATGATAGATCAAGTTACCATAGACCGAATATTGGACGCGGCACAAATTATGGATGTCGTTTCAGATTTTGTCACCCTGCGCAAACGTGGTGTCAATTACGTCGGTTTGTGTCCGTTCCATAGTGATAAAACCCCTTCTTTTTATGTCTCTCCCGCCAAGGGATTATGCAAATGTTTTGCTTGTGGAAAAGGTGGAAACGCAGTGCATTTCATTATGGAGCACGAGCAGATGTCATATCCGGAAGCGCTGAAGTACCTTGCCAAGAAATACAATATTGAAATCAAGGAGCGGGAATTAAGCGATGAAGAGAAGTTTGTGCAAAGCGAACGTGAAAGTCTGTTTATCGTCAATAACTTTGCGCGCGATTATTTCCAAAACATACTAAAAAATCATATAGACGGGCGTAGCATCGGTATGGCTTATTTCCGCAACCGTGGTTTTCGCGATGACATTATTGAGAAATTCCAACTAGGCTACTGTACTGAAAGTCACGATGCATTCGCCAAAGAGGCAATCCAAAAAGGATATAAAAAAGAGTATCTGGTAAAAACCGGACTTTGCTACGAAACGGACGACCACCGATTGCGAGATCGTTTTTGGGGACGTGTAATTTTCCCTGTCCATACGCTTTCCGGTAAGTGGTGGCTTTTGGCGGACGTGTACTTGCCAGTGCAACGAAAGGGGTTAAAGTAAAATACGTCAATTCACCCGAATCGGAAATCTATCATAAAAGTAACGAATTATACGGTATATATTTTGCCAAACAGGCTATTGTAAAACAAGACCGTTGTTTTTTGGTTGAAGGTTACACGGATGTAATCTCCATGCATCAATCCGGTATAGAGAATGTGGTTGCTTCTTCGGGAACAGCCCTTACACCGGGACAAATCCGTATGATTCACCGGTTCACCAACAATATGACTGTGCTTTACGATGGTGACGCAGCGGGTATCAAGGCCTCTATCCGGGGAATTGACATGTTATTGGAGGAAGGTATGAATATCAAAGTCTGTCTTCTTCCGATGGGACGACCCGGACTCTTTTGCCCGCAAACATAACTCAACGGAATTCCAGGCTTTCATCTCTGAACATGAAACGGACTTTATCCGCTTCAAAACAAACTTGCTGCTGGAGGATGCAGGAAAAGATCCCATCAAGCGTGCGGAACTGATTGGTAACTTGGTGCAAAGTATTTCTGTTATCCCGGAAGCGATTGTCAGAGATGTCTATATCAAAGAATGTGCACAGCTACTTCATGTAGAAGATAAGCTGTTGGTATCGGAAGTTGCCAAAAGACGGGAAACTCAAGCAGAGAAACGAGCTGAACAGACGGAACGGGAACGCCGGATGGCTGAAAGAACAGCTACAATGTCTCAAGGGACACCGTCTGAAAATGCTCCGATGCCCAACGGAGATATTCCGTTGCCTCCTGAAATAGATAACGGATATACAGAGGTTCCTCCCGCTCTGCAGGAAGACAACTATGCATCTTTTATCCCCCAGGAAGGAAAGGAAGGACAAGAATTCTACAAATTCGAACGGCTGATATTACAAGCGGTAGTTCGTTATGGAGAAAAATCATGTGTAACCTGACTGATGAAGAAGGAAACGAGATTCCGGTAACCGTTATAGAATATGTGATTAATGATTTGAAAGAAGATGAGTTAGCTTTTCATAATCCGTTGCACCGCCAAATGTTATCGGAAGCTGCTGCACACATGCATGATTCCAATTTCATTGCTGAACGTTATTTCCTGGCACATCCTGATCCGGTAATCAGTAAATTGAGTGTGGATTTGATTAATGTGCGGTATCAGCTTAGTAAATACCACTCCAAATCCCAAAAGATCGTAACGGATGAAGAGCGTCTCTATGAAATGGTTCCGATGTTAATGATTAACTTCAAATATGCAATCGTAACGGAGGAATTGAAGCACATGCTTTATGCCCTGCAAGATCCTGCTCTTGCCCATGATAATGAAAAATGTGACTCGCTTATGAAACGCTTTAATGAGTTGAAGACCGTACAAAGCATCATGGCAAAACGATTGGGTGACAGGGTTGTTCTGCGATGATTCCTCATCGGTGCCGAGAGATGTCTTCATCGGTGCCCCCCTCTTCATCGGTACCGAAGCCTGCCTTCCCCGATACCGAAACCCAATAGCGTTTCTTACCAGCTTTTCTCTACAAAGTCCCGTGTTGAATCAGATTCATAAACTCTTCACGAGTTTTTGCCTGATTGAAAGCCCCGGTAAAATCCGAAGTAGTAGTAATAGAGTTTTGTTTTTCTACACCACGCATCTGCATACACATGTGTTTGGCTTCCACTACCACCATTACACCCAATGGATTCAGTGTTTCCTGAATACACTCTTTGATTTGCAGTGTCATGCGTTCCTGCACTTGCAGGCGATGAGAGAATATATCGACTACACGGGCTATCTTGCTCAACCCGGTGATATAGCCGTTAGGAATATAAGCCACGTGTGCCTTCCCGTAGAACGGCAACATGTGATGTTCGCAAAGGGAGAAGAAATCGATATCTTTCACAATCACCATCTGACTGTATTCTTCCTGGAATTTAGCAGAGCGAAGCACTTCATGAGGATCCATGTGATACCCTTTCGTCAAGCTTAACATTGCTTTAGCCACCCGTTCCGGAGTTTTCAGCAACCCTTCCCGTTCGGCATCTTCACCCAACAAAGTTATAATACTACGATAATGACTCTTCAACTCCTCCAGATTCGGAGAAACAATTTCTTCTTTTTCTAACATGATACGATTATAAAGGAATATTGATCTGGTCTCTTACAATAGAAACCTCTTTGAACACACCGGTAGACTTCAACCGACGCATCATTGCGTCCGCCTCTTCAATGCTCCGGAAATCACCCACACGACAAAGCCAGCGGGGAGGATTGAACGAAGTGTAAATCTCAGTTCGGGGAAATACGTCTTTGATGCGGGAAGCTACACGATAAGCATCATTCTTTGCCTCACGGGTATTATTACCGGCATACGCCTGTATTCTGAATCCGGCTGCCTTCAACACTTCTGTTCGCCCATAGAAGGACGTTCCACGCCTATCAATGCCTCTATCTTAGGGTCTTGATGAATCGTCACCTTTCCCTGTCCCGGCACTGTACGTTCCAGACTCTTGATGATGTTCTGCGCCTGTGCACCAACAGCGGTAAAAGCCAGCATCCATAAAAGTAAACCTAGTTTCTCATTCGATAAAAGTTTAATTTCAGGAAGTGGCTAAAAAGTCGATACTATCTGCAATTCCCCTCCTTCTGGAAGGAGGAGAGTTTAGAGTTACTATCTACTTTTTAGTCAGTTCCCGAAAGATATTCTAATTATGCATTGAACGCATCGATGATACCTTGAAGTCAGAAACTTCAGAGCAGCACCACCAATCAGTCCACCGTCTACGTCGGGGTTAGAGAACAGTTCTTTAGCGTTAGAAGGCTTGCAGCTACCACCGTAAAGGATAGAAGTGTTGTCAGCGATTTCCTTGCCATACTTGTCAGCCACGATTGAACGGATGAAAGCGTGGATTTCCTGAGCTTGCTCGGGAGAAGCTGTTTTACCTGTACCGATAGCCAAACCGGTTCGTAAGCAAGGATGATCTTAGAGAAGTCTTCAGCCGACAGAGAGAATACAGATTCCATCTGAGCAGCTACTACTTCGTTCTGCTTGTTAGCTTCGCGTTCTTCCAGCACTTCACCGATACAGAAGATCGGAGTCAGACCGTTAGCCAGAGCCAATTTTACTTTTTCTTCGAGGATAGCAACAGTTTCACCGTAGTAAGCACGACGTTCTGAGTGACCCAGGATTACATATTTTGCACCTGTAGAAGCTACCATTTCAGCAGAAACTTCACCTGTATATGCACCGGATGCCTTGTCTGCACAGTTTTCAGCACCTACACCGATCTTAGCAGCGTCTACCAACGGAGTAACAGATGCCAAGTGGATAAACGGAGTACAGATGATTACATCACAGTTGGGCTTTTCGTTAGCCAATGCTTCGTTCAGTTCTTTTGCCAAAGCGATACCCTCTTGAAGGGTTTTGTTCATTTTCCAGTTTCCTGCAACAATGTTCTTTCTCATTTTGTTCTTTATTTAAAGGGTTAATAAATTTATTGTTCTTTTACTTCCTGTTGCTGCTTCCGCTTTTCGTTCTTCCGTTCGCGTCGGCGGACAATCAGAATGTCCACTCCCAACACCAGCAACAGCGGAATGACAAACCACAGGAATACGTATCCAATCGTATGTACGTCACTCCGGACCTTCTGCTGACCGAGTTCCAGATTCTCCAGTTTGTCAGTCAGTACATATTCATCCGGAATGTCTTCATCACTCCATTTGTTCAGAATCGTACCGTTCTTTATCAGCATCAGTCCCGGATTGGAGCGAATCATCGTCTTCAGCGTAATGTCGTCCATCTGGCAGAAAGGATATTCCGCACCGGTCTTGTCCTTCCACAATTCTATCTGCTCTTCCGGTGAGGAAGTAAGGCAGTAGAATCTGTAACCATGCTCTACCGAGTAGTCATATATCTCATTAATCAAATCAATGTTACTGTCGTCCGCCTCTTCAATACGATGTGCCACCAGCAGGAAGGTATATCCCATATCCGTCAGCACGTCTTCCGTGATATCATCACCCGTGCTCAGATCCATCATGGAGAAGTCGTGAATCGAAGGTTCGTATCCTTTTTCTTTCAGAATGGTACGCGTATCGACAAAGGTCCATGTGCTGTCCGGATAATTGTCCAGTGTAAACTCTTTCTTTTCCCCGTTCTTTTCCAGGATAAAGACACTTTCATATACACTCGGCTTCGCTCCTTCGGGGATACTCATGCCTTTCATGATATTCTGTCCGATCTTGTAAGGACGGAAGTCCAGCACAGGCAGACGGTCCAGACAATAGAACGACAGTGTAAATACAAAGAATATCGTGTACAGAGAAATCAGCCATTCCATCTTTCGGGTCACGAATCTGATCAGCATTTTCCTCCACTGGAATGTAGCAATCGCGGCAAGCAGCAGTACGATGTTCTTTGCAAATGTCTCCCAGTTAGTCAATACCCAGGCATCGCCGAAACAACCGCAGTCCGACACCGGATCGAAAATCGCCAGATACAGCGTCAGCGGTGTCATGAAGATCATCAGACCAACGCCAATGTGGTGGAGATTGTTTTCTTGATACCGAAGAACAGGAAGATACCGATTGAAAATTCGATGGCGGATAATATTATGCCTCCCAACAACGGGAAGAAAGAAGGAAACCATGAAATCACCCCGAAGGCGGTCAGATAGTCCTGTATCTTATACTGGAAGCCCAGCGGGTCGACAGCCTTCACAAAACCGGAAAAGATGAACGATGCCGCTAAAAGGAAACGGCAGACATTCGCTCCTGTCTTCTGGATGATATGTAAGTTCTTTATCCTTCAAATTCTATCTTAATCAATCCGAATACTGAATAATTAATCATATCCATATAGTTAGCATCGATACCTTCCGACACCAACGTGTTCCCTGCCAGACTTCAATCTGCTTGGTACGGTATATCTTCATCAGAATCAAGTCTGTGTAGGAACTCACACGCATACTGCGCCAAGCCTCATCATAGTCATGATTTTTGGCAAGCATCAGCTCCAGCGCTTCCTTTGCATGCTTGTCATATAAAGCCAAAGCCTCCTCATTGCTGATGTCGCAGATTCGGCGTAGCCCAGTTCCAGCTGGATCAGACCGATAATGCCATAATGACTATCGCAATAAATTCCGAACGGATTCCTTCGTTAACCAGAGTCACCCCTTTGGTTTCGATACTGCGAATCCTGTTAGCTTTGATAAAAATCTGATCAGTAACCGAAGCCGGACGCAGGATACGCCATGCAGGCCCGTAATCGTGCAGCTTCTTGGAGAATAAGTCACGGCACAAGGCAATGACATGTTCAAATTGTTGCTTGGTATCTTTCATCTTCTTCCAAATAGTGCGCAAAGGTAACAATAATTAAGTAAAAACAGAAAGAGGGCACTCTAAATTATATTAAAGTGCCCTCTTCCAAAGCTATTATTGTATTACATCTTTACGAACAACGTAAAACTTGTCCGATACGCAAGGTGGTCGTCGGCTTGATACGGTTCAGCTTACAAAGCGTACTGACCGATACTCCACGCACTTTAGCGATACGTGACAATGTATCTCCGCTCTTCACTTTATGATAACGGATCGTTCCGTCGGCTACCTGAGTGTCGTGAGAACCGGCACTACGCACACCTTTCGTCTTGCGGAAAGTATAAGTATCGGCTACGATATCCTGTTTCGGGAAGTCGAACATATAAATCGGGTTGATGGCGATTCCCAGGAAGCGGGTTTCAAAGTGGAGATGAGAACCGGTAGAACGTCCGGTGTTACCACCCAGACCGATCACTTCGCCGGCTTTTACCAATTGATTTTCTTCAACGAGTTGTTTGGACAAGTGTCCGTATATGGTTTCCAATCCATTGTCATGACGAATCACTACATATTTACCATATCCTCTGCGTTCATACTTCACGATACGTACTTTACCGTCAAAGGCAGCTACAATCGTGTCACCGATGTTCACCTTCAGGTCCAGACCATTGTGCATTCTTCTCCAGCGGGGACCGAAAGGCGAAGTAATCTTCGTACTCGGAGTCGGCATACAGAAGCCTGTGAGGTCGATGGTATAAGTGTCGGGGATGATAGCATTGCCGTAAGCATGTGCATACTGGTTGTTCCAGTTTGGATAAAGACTTAAGGCGGGATATTCCGACTGTTCGGCACGGATCTGTTTCTGAAGTGCCAAAGAGTCTACGGTTTTTAATTTCTTGTCTATCGGAGCTTGGCGGGCAATCAGGTCTTGAGAGAAAGAACTCAGGCTGACCATAGCTGCTACAGCTACCAATCCTGTTTTAATAATGCAATTGAAATTCATTCGTTCTTGTCAATTCAATTAATATTCGTCGTTCGCATACAGGTAGTCAAAAGTCGCCTGTTTGTAGTCGAATATCTCTTCAGGTTTAAAAATCTCGTTAATTCGATAGCCGCAGTTTCCGGAGAATCGGAAGTATGAACGATGTTTTCTTGAAAACTCATACTATAATCCCCACGAATGGTTCCCGGCGCAGCCAGACGTCCATTAGTTGGTCCCGCCAACGTACGGACTGCTTGAATAGCATCCACACCTTCGTAACAACAAACAATGACAGGAGTTGCCATCATCGAATCTTTCACGCGCTGAAAGAAAGGCTTGCTGCTCAGGTGAGCATAATGCTCGCTTAATAATTCATCCGTCAGTTGCATCATTTTCATGCCGGCCAACCGTAGTCCTTTACGTTCAAAGAGATGAGTGATCTCACCAACAATCCCCGTTGAAGGGTACACGGCTTCAAAATAACCAGCGTTTTTTTCGATCATGATGTGTGACTTTCAAAAGATTAAACTATACATTTACTATAAAAAATTCCCCCAAAGATAGTAATTTTCCGATGAAAGGGCAAGTAAGTCATTAACTATTTTTCAGAAGTACGGAGATGAAAAGAACAGAAAAAGCGGCGTTAAAGCCCTATAAATAGGAGGAATAGAAACGAAACATGTTTTGCAACACATTCCCGCAAATAAACTGCATGTTTAACCGTTTTTCAACTTATGGCAGCCCAGTTAACATTCGTTTTCCGGAGAGATTTCAGTTGCCGCCACAAGATCTCGTTCTCCGGACTTTGAGCCGACGGGTCGTTATCTACGATATCTTCGGCTATCGAACGGACGTAC
>ENA-OQJH01000690-OQJH01000690.1-human-gut-metagenome-genome-assembly--contig:-NODE-690-length-16993-cov-1.857939_pt1 | contig 16993 bp, 20 predicted proteins | sample MGYA00242597_ERZ504763 | MGnify/ENA primary metagenome ERZ504763 (study PRJEB26092, sample SAMD00036359) | human gut metagenome | host: Homo sapiens | study: EMG produced TPA metagenomics assembly of... | reverse complement strand
CCAAGCTTGCCGAACACATGTCGAAACACAATTCACCGTATTCCGGTGGTGTCATCAAGGTGTACTTCTGACATGGTAGACTGCATCAAAGAATTGCTGCTCGACGGCAAATGCGTGAAAATCGACGACCTTGCCATCTTGGGGTAGCATCCGCAGTAAGGCGGCTGATACGCTGGAAGATTTTTCGTTAGAGAAAAACATCACAGGTATGCGTCTTAAAGCTCGTGCCACCGGTAATTTGTCGACTACCAACCTGAAACTCGACAGTCAACTGAAGCAGCAAGCGGAGTATCAGAAACCAACTACCCCTGGTGGAGATTCCGATTCAGGCAATACGCCGAATCCAAATCCGGGCGGAAGCGGTGAAGCGCCTGACCCGGCTGCCTAAGGTAGATTCACCACAGAGGACGCAGAGGACACAGAGAAAAGGAATAATCTATGGTGAAAAAATTCTGTGTACTCTGTGGTGAATAAGAAAACTATTATTAATTTATTTAAAACCTCTTATTTATGAGTAATTCATCTTCTCCCCGCTCCGTGTGGAGCTTCATTATCAAAGTGATTATCACCGTTGCCACCGCTATCGGAGGCCTGATTGGAGTACAAAGTTGTATGTAGCCCCATGCGCACCATTACGCTGATTATCATTCATTGCAGTGCCACGCCGGAAGGAAAATTCCTTTCGGCGGAGGCTTGCCGACAAGATCATATCCAACACCGTGGGTTCCGTGACATCGGTTACCATTTCTATATCACTCGCGATGGAGAAATTTGCCAGGGCCGTCCTCTGGAAAAGGTCGGGGCACACTGCCGTGACCATAACACCCATTCGATAGGTATTTGTTACGAAGGAGGGCTGGATATTGCCGGACGTCCCCAAGACACACGTACATTGGCGCAACGAGGTTCTTTGCTCGCTTTGCTCCGCGAATTGAGGAAAAGATTCCCCAAAGCATTGATTGTAGGCCATCATGATTTAAATCCGATGAAGAAATGTCCGTGTTTTAACTGTATCAAAGAATATGGAGAGTTGTAAGGATCATCTAAGTATATTAACCAGCAGACTGGCAATAGACACTAAGATGGAAAATCCCGAAATCCACATCGTGGTACTTGTTCCGATGTCCGCGCTCTGTGCTTTGGTTTTATTGGGAGTGACATACAGGATGTCATTCTGTTGCAACTGATAGTAAGGAGATAATAACAAATCCGCGTCGTTCAGATTGAGTGTAACAAACTGTTTATGCCCGTTCTTGTCTTCGCGGATTAGTTTCACATTATCACGAACACCATAAATAGTCAAATCTCCTGCCATGGCAAGGGCTTCGAGTACATTGATCTGCTCATTCACCACCGGATAAACACCCGGAGAGGCCACTTCTCCCAAAACCGAAACTTTAAAACCGGACATACGGACTACTACCGTAGGTCTTTCTTTCACGTAAGATTTCAGTCGCTCCGTTATCAGGTTTTCAGCTTCGCGACTCGTTAATCCGTTTAAAGGGAGTTTACCTAAAACCGGATAATTGATATTTCCCTGGTCATCCAACAAAAAGGTACTGCCTTGTGCATTGAATGGCTGCGAAACAACCGGATCGGAAGTAGAAACAAGAATGGAAACCTCATCTCCCGGTATCAACCTTGCGTCCTGAACAGGGGAAACTTGCGTATTCACCTGTTTCAAAACCTCCGCATCCTGCAAATAAGGTACTTTCTTATAGGATTGACAAGCTGAAAAGAAGAAGAAAGAGAATATCAGTGCAAAGCACAAGAAAACTTCATATTCATGTAATTTGTGGATAAATGATGACGAGTACTAGTTTTTCTCGCAGATAGCTTCGACATAACCAATAGGCATATTCACGCAAGCGCATCCCAGCATATTCAACCGGACGGCAATCTTGCTTTTGCCATCTACATTAACCAGTTCACCAACCAGCCCGGTCAGAGGTCCTTTCACAACACGAACCTTCTCACCACGTGCCAAAGGAGAGCTGTTCATACAAATAGCTTCCTCTGAATAGTCGAGCATGAAACGAAAACGAGCCATCTGCTCATCTGGAATCACCGCTGGAGAGCTCTCACCACGCATCACCATATAACGGCTCACTGTAGAAAAACTTAGAACTTCTTTGCGTTCTTTCGGATTAACGTGTACAAACACCATCATTGGAAGAAGGACAGACTCAACCATCTTGCGCCGGTCACTCCACTGATGAATTTCCTGCTGAACAGGAACAAAATTCTCAATCCCTATTTTATCTAAACGTTCGGCTACTTTCTTCTCATGATGCATACGAACCAGAGCAACATACCAGCGTTTAGAGTGTGCTACGCCTTCCCCTGTCCCATCGCTAGGCCCAGCACTAATTGATTTCGGCTTTGTTAAAATCATGTTTTTTTACCTCATGTTCTTCCGTTACTTCTTAGGTAACGGACAATACATACACAAGGCACACATCTCAACAAAAAATGGAAATCACATATAGAAATAGGGCATAAGAAGGAAACAGCCTAATACTCAACGGGAAGAATCCAGAGATTAGGCAATAAAAAGTATAGGGCATGAAAATAATCTTATTTCATGTTCGGATAGTTTTTTGCTCTATGTTTCAGATAAAACGAAAAAAATGGAAGAATATTTGCTTACTATTTATGTTTTTGTCTATCTTTGCGTCAAATTTAAGTTCCGTTACCTAAGAAGTAACACACATATATCAGTTCTGATTATTAGAACTTTACGCTTTTATTTCTGCCTACACAGCAGTTTCTAACGTAAGATAAATTCCCTTTATTTACCTCCGTACGTTCTTTAAGCTCAAAGCCTTTCAAATAGATTTGTGTGGTTTTTATAGATTTATGGCCCAATGATTCACTAATCATTTCAATGGAGACTCCCCGATACTTCGCAGTCGTTGCCCAGGAATGACGAAGCGTATAGGAAGTGACGGGAGATTGCAAATGCAAGGTTCTTGCCAGGTCCTTCAGAGAATTATTAAATCGACGGAGAGCGGACTGATATTCCCGGTAACCTCTTTCATCCGTCCGTTTTTTATCCCCACGAAGAATATCAAACAGATAATCCGGACAGTCAGGATGAGAATCTTCTTTGCTACGGAGCTGGTTAATCATTTCCTTTGCCGTATTCAGCACTTCCACGCTCATTGGAGTTTTAGTTTTGATACGATTGTATCGCAACACATTCTGATCGAGTGCCGATTTCTCCAGATGGCTAAATCAGCGAATGACATTCCGCAAAACTGGAACATCAGGGCGGCAATAGCTTGCGTACGACGTAAACGTTCCGATTTGGGATCCTCATACAGAAGCTTATACAATTCCGTAGCAGGCAAAGCCTTTTTCTGGCGGACATCCACACCTGTATAGACATCATGAAACAGTCGCGGAACGTATGGCGCACTGCCCGCTTCCACTCCACGGTTATAGATACTACGAAGCATACGCATATACGTAGAAATCGTATTGGGCTTCAAGCCACACTCATAAAGATACTGACCGTAACGCCGTAAACGCTCACGGGTGATCTGTCTGAACGACACGTTAGACGTGCCGCAAAATTTGCTGAAAGAAAAGAGGGCATTCTTGTAGACATGCGCCGTAGAATACCGTCCCTCCTTCCGCAAACGACCGATGTAGAATTCCGCACACCGGTTAAATCCATTTTTGTTCATCATTTGCATCACTAATAATTTTATATATTATACCATTTGGCAAGCAACAAAAAACAAATCTTTTGCAGAATTGAAGCACACTTGACAAATGCGATATTATTTTTTCAGATTATTAACCTATAAAAAAATATCCGGATGCCCACTAAACGGACATCCGGATATCACTCTCTTTCTACCTTCTGACTAATTACCTCTCTGAATAGTTTGCCAGATTGTAACATACCGGCTTCGTGCTATTACCTACGCGGTAGATACCGAACTTAAAGTAATAACCATCATCGTCGTTACGTCCAATCATGATTTCTCATTGTCTACAATGTGTTTATTAACCTTTTTCCCTTTTTCCTGATAGTCCATCTGTACATCGAGCATACCCGGCTTTACAATTGTTTCCGCCTCTTTGCCATAGACTGTCCAATCGATATGAATACGGAATGTAATCCAACAATCTTTCGGAAAATCGGCGAAAGGCATTTTGTAAGCAATGGTCGATGCTTTATATGTAGATGTCACAGGTTTCATAACCGGTGTCTTTTCCGGATTTGCGTTGCAACGGTCGTCTTTATCAGTCAGCCATTTACGGTCGGAATTTGCTTGATGTAAAACCATCCGCCTGAAAATCCGAATGCCAATGGAGGATAGCCACCTTGTTCCACCAGCCATCCGTTGGCCTTTCCGGCTTGATAAACGGGATTGCCTTGTTTGTCATTCACCGGATTACCTTGCTTGTCCAACTTGAGTTTCTTTTCGTATCCCATGTTTTTCTTAAAAATAGTAGTCTTGTCCAGTTCCATGAACTCATCAGCTGTCAGTTTCTTCACTTCACCCTGTGGAGTCTGTACCAAAGTACGATCCGGCATTCCATGCCATTGAGCAAAAATGGTGGAAACATCACTGCCTAATGTAGAAGGGATATATACCGAAAACTCATAATCGCGGGAAGCACCTTGCGGACAAATACCTTTTCCATGATGATATACAGTTTTCATTATTTGTGCTTTCTTATATGTATCGGCTGGTTTGCCTTTGAAATCATCGGAAGTTGCATAACAATAAGAAAATTCCGCACGCCCTTTTGTTTCCCCCGCTGCATATCCGGATAATGTGTTATCATCTTCTTTCAGTTCAAAACGATAAGAAGGTTTTCCGTTGAACATAAGGTTGAAATCACGTTGAATGGCATGCGCTTTTTTAGCTCCGACTGCTACCCAGCAACCATCTATAATCTGATTGACACATGCCGAATCTGCCTGTACATTTACACGCTCGGTCAGTGGCACCAAGTCTGTGTTTCTATAGCCGGACCGGGTTTCTCGACTTGTTCAGCCATCGCCGTGCATCCTGATGCCAGCACGCAAATAATAAAAATGCTTTTCTTCATTCTATTCGATATTAAGTTTGTTGACGGTGCAAAAATACGAAAGGCAACCTCATCGGTTGCCTTTCGTTTGTCTCAAATGTTTTCACATTTGTGTAATTTTGCTGTCAACACCTGCCTGGAGGCTTAATTGGGTGCTTCATCGTTCAAATCTTCTTCAAGCATATCGACTTTCTGTATGCTCATTTTTCCATCAGCAGTGATCGTTATAGAAAGCGGCATATACAAATCTGTCTGCGGATAACAAACACTTGCGGCATATACAATGCCCTGCGGAGTGGTCTTGTCGTATACAATTCCTTCCAATATAGATTTCGAGAGAAATTTTGCATCGACTACGGATGAAAATCATTCTTGGTAAATGTCTTGTTCAATACCGTTTCGTTACCGCGTGTCAGGTGCAGCACTATTTTATTATCGACATAAGTATCTCCCATCTCATTTGTTACATGAGGCAGACTTTCGTCCGGAGTACGTGAAACAAAGGAATGATAATCTTTTCCTTTGAATTTAAAGTTAGTTTCGCTCTTAGACGTCTGCATACGCTGCAATCCGTGAGCATCTATACTGTCTATTCTTGCCAGCAGCGACTGATTATCTGAAGATCCTTTTTTACCGCCACATGCAGTCACAGCCACCGCCAACGGCAACAAAAGCAAATAAATTAGTTTTCTCATACGTAAGTTTTCTGTTTATAAATAGATGGCAAAGGAACAAAAAGAGCGGGATATTTACAAGTGTAACCGACATTTTTCCTACATTTGAAGGAAAGAAGGAATGGAAAGGCTATCACAAAGGGGGGCTTGACAACAGTGGCAAACCGGCCAGTGCATTTAATGCTTTCAAGAGATAAGATTATTGAATCCTTTTTTATAACTTACGCCGAATCCAAAATATTTTATACCTGAAAAGTAAAAATGAACATGAAACACCCCAAACAGTTATTAGCTGTACTTTTGATGGCCGCCGCCTGCACTATGCAAGCGCAACGCAGTGAGGCACTGCTGGAGAAGAACTGGAAATTCAGTAAAGGAGATTTTAAAGAGGCCAGTCAGCCGGAGTTCAATGACACTAAATGGGAATCGGTTGTTATTCCACACGACTGGGCGATTTTTGGTCCATTCGACATGAACAATGATCTTCAGAATGTGGCAGTGACACAGAACTTTGAGAAAAAAGCTTCCTTGAAGACAGGACGTACCGGCGGTCTTCCTTATGTAGGTACCGGATGGTATCGTACCAGTTTTGACGCCCCTGCCGACAAAGAAGTGACACTACTCTTTGACGGTGCCATGAGTGAAGCGCGTGTCTACATCAACGGAAAAGAAGCTTGTTTCTGGCCTTTCGGCTACAATTCTTTTCACTGTAATGTGACTTCCTTATTGAATAAAAACGGTAAAAACAATACGCTTGCCGTGCGTTTGGAAAACCGTCCGCAATCTTCGCGCTGGTATCCGGGAGCAGGTCTGTATCGCAATGTACACCTGATTGTGACTGACAAAATCCATGTGCCTGTATGGGGAACGCAAATCACAACTCCTCACGTCAACAAGGATTTTGCAGCCGTACGTCTCCAAACGAAGATAGACAATGCCGGTGAGAAAACAGCCATCCGTGTAGAGACGGAAATTCTTTCTCCGGAAGGTAAAGTTGTTACCCGGAAAGAGAATACAAGCCGCATCAATCACGGACAACCTTTTGAACAAAATTTTATTGTAAACGCGCCCGAACTCTGGTCGCCGGAAAGTCCGTCGCTTTACAAGGCTGTCTCTAAAATTTATGCGGATGATAACTGGTAGATACTTACACCACACGTTTCGGTATCCGCAGCATTGAATACATTGCCGACAAAGGATTCTACCTGAACGGGGAGCACCGCAAATTTCAGGGTGTATGCAATCACCACGATTTAGGTCCGTTGGGCGCCGCTATCAATGTAGCAGCACTGCGTCATCAGCTTACGCTATTGAAAGATATGGGATGCGACGCGATCCGTACTTCTCATAATATGCCGACTCCCGAACTCGTTGCATTGTGTGACGAAATGGGATTTATGATGATGATCGAACCGTTCGATGAATGGGATATCGCCAAATGTGAAAATGGTTATCACCGCTACTTCGATGAATGGGCGGAACGTGATATGATAAATATGCTTCATAATTACCGGAATAACCCTTGCGTCGTTATGTGGAGTATCGGCAACGAAGTACCGACTCAATGCAGTCCTGTCGGTTATAAAGTGGCCAAATTCCTGCAGGATATCTGCATCGTGAAGATCCTACCCGTCCTGTCACTTGCGGAATGGACCAGGTGACTTGTGTACTTGCCAACGGATTTGCAGCAATGATTGATATTCCGGGACTTAATTACCGTACGCAACGCTATCAGGAGTCATACGACCAACTCCCGCAGAATCTGATTCTGGGAAGCGAAACGGCTTCTACTGTCAGCTCACGCGGCGTGTACAAGTTCCCGGTGGAGGATAAGAAAGGGGCCAAATATGAAGATCATCAATGCTCTTCATACGATGTGGAGGTTTGTCCCTGGTCGAATATTCCGGACGAGGACTTTGCATTAGCTGACGATCATCATTGGACCATCGGACAGTTCGTATGGACCGGATTTGATTATCTGGGTGAACCGTCACCATACGATACGGATTCATGGCCTAACCACAGTTCAATGTTTGGTATCATCGACCTTGCAGTTTACCCAAAGACCGCTATTATCTTTACCGTAGCGTGTGGAACAAGGAAGCGGAAACCTTACATATCCTGCCTCACTGGACCTGGCCGGGACGTGAAGGTGAAGTGACTCCCATTTTTGTGTACACTAATTATCCTACTGCCGAATTGTTTATCAATGGCAAAAGTTATGGAAAACAAAGCAAGAATAATAGTTCGCTAAAGAACCGCTATCGTCTGATGTGGATGGATACAAAGTACGAACCGGGGGAAGTGAAGTAGTAGCCTACGACAAAAACGGAAAAGCGGTAGCTGAAAAGTAGTCCATACTGCCGGAAAGCCTCATCACATCGACTGGTAAGCAACCGTAACGAACTGACTGCAGATGGAAAAGACCTGGCTTATGTGACTGTTAAAGTAGTAGACAAAGACGGTAACCTCTGCCCAGCCGATAATCGTCAGATAAATTTCTCGGTAAAGGGAACAGGTAAATATCGTGCTGCCGCCAATGGCGATCCGACGAACCTTGAACAATTCCATCTTCCAAAAATGCATGCTTTCAACGGTATGTTGACAGCTATTCTGCAAGCCGGTGAAACTGTCGGAGAGATTGTGTTTACAGCAAAAGCAAACGGAGTGAAAGCCGGAAATATTCGTATTCAGACGAAATAAGGCATACGCTTCAGCATATAACAAACCCACCGGATTTCTTCACTGAAAAGAAGTCCGATGGGTTTCTTCATACAACTATCTCTGAAACTTGCTCACTTGTGCTCAATAAAAGCGACGTTATAAGTACTCTAGCTAAATAGCTTTCCAGAAGGCCTGAAAATCACGATACCTGCCGTAGCAGACCAATTCGTCTCCTTCTTCCACTTTCTCATTTCCCGGTAATTCATTCTTCACATGAAGCTCGGTCAGAGAGATACCCAGCAGTTGGTGATCTTATTCGCCCGTTTCAATCCTATCATTTTTAAATGAAACTCTTCATCCAGGTTTAACTCATTCACAAAATATCCTACAAATTTCTCCGGAACCGTGAACTTCACAACATAATAATCCTGATCGATGCGGAATCCTTCCATGTTAGTACCGAAGTCGAGCAGTTGTACCAGGCTGCGGGCAGCATCTTCTTCCGGGGTCAGGATTCGTTCCAGATCAAAAGCTTCAAGCACCGCTTTATGTACGGCATCAATAGCACGGGCAAAAATACGGGGAACCTTTTTCTGCTTCAACAGGGCAACGACTCGTATCGACGCACCAAAATTCTCTCCAATCGCTACAATAACTATATCCACACTATTCAAGGGCAACACTGATAATGATTGTTCGTCAGTGGCATCAATGACAAAAGCTGTAGCAACCTTATCTTTGATGGAGTCTACACGACTTTCGCTTATATCCGCACCTATAATTTCGTGTCCCAAGGCGGACAGTTCTTCCGCCAACACATGGCCGTAATTTCCTAAACCAATAATAATATACTTCATAGCTTTAGTTTATTATGATGTTATCACTCGGATAACGGTATTTTGTATTCTTTTTCTGTTTGACGATTCCCAACATCAATGTTATCAATCCCACACGACCAATAAACATCAACAAAGACACCAATAGTTTGCTTGCGTCGCACAAATGAGGGGTCAGATTCAGACTGGAACCTACGGTACTAAGCGCAGAGACACATTCGAAAGTTAATGCCATAATGGAAACACCCGGTTCGAGTATGCTCAATGTGAAAATGAAAATGAATAAGACTCCCAATGACATGACTACTGTTGCATTGGAACGCCGGATTGAATCGTAAGACAATTCTCTGCCGAACACTTCCACTCGTTCAGTGCCACGCAATACGGCCACAAGATTCAGAACTACGACCGCAAAAGCATTCACTTTCACACCACCTGCCGTGGACTGTGATCCACCGCCCACCCACATCAGGAATAGATAAACCAATAGCGTCTGCACACTCAATGATGCCAGGTCGACACTACTGAAACCGGCTGTTCGCGGACAAGTGGCATTAAAGAAAGCTTGCGTCCACTTATCTGCCACAGGCATACCGGCAAAAGAACCATTCCACTCAAAAGCAGCAATAGCCAATGTGCCGATTAATAAAAGCAGGAAAGTCATGATTAACACGATTTTCGTATTCAGGTTATAGAGGTGCTGCATTTTATGCCGATCCAGTTTGCGGGTACGAATCAATTTCCAGAAACGACGGAGGTGATACAATACAATATCCTTGAAATTGACAAGGATGGGGAAACCGATACCACCAAATATAATCAATAGAGAAACGGTAATAAACAGCCAATTGTGGTTAGTCATCACCATCGGATTTCCTAAATTGCCGGAAAGTGTAGAAAAGCCCGCATTGCAAAAAGCTGAAATAGAATGGAAAGCAGCAAAACCCAACTCTCCTTCCAGGGTCATTCCCAACGTTCCGTGAATACTAAACCAAATCGAAACCATGCCGATCCCTTCAATCACTAAGGTGAAGCCTAATATATATAATAAAGTAGACAGCAAAGAACCTAATGAATTGGAACTAACCATATCACGCACAACAAGCTGATTGTAAATGGAGGTATTCCCCATAAAGAACATGGCGAAGAAACTGGTTAATGTCATCACTCCCAATCCGCCAATCTGAATCAACAGGATAATGACAACTAATCCCGAAGTAGTGAATGTAGTAGACACGTCTACCGGTACCAAGCCTGTAACGCATACGGCACTGGTAGCGGTAAATAAAGAGTCTACCCAGGTGATACCATTTACCGTGCAGCGCGGAAGCATCAACAAGCCTGCTCCAATCAGAATAATAGCCATAAAACTGACTGCCAATATCAAAGACGGATTGGTACGCCGTCCCAACAGACGCACCAGCCATTAGACAGATTGAGGAAAGAAAGAACTAACAATAACAAAAGATGATAAAACTTCCCATGTAAGAATTCCCAAATATGCAAAATAGCTCCTTCTTCTTCCGGACGATGGAATATAACAGGTACTAAAGTGAGATATAACAACCCACTCAAGATCCAGCTAATCGCCGGTATTGCTTTTTGGTATTCCGGTATTCTAGCGAGATATGTAAAGTTACATCAATCAGAAAGATGATCCAAACAGTTTTATACAATGTCTGTAAATTCGCCACTTCATCAATAGACAAGGGAAAGCCATGTTCATATACTACTCCGACAATCAATAATAATGACGCCAGATAGGTGAGTGCTTCTACCAGCTAACAAGATACGTACATAGGGTTTAGCAGTTTATTCTGATACAATAAAAACTTATGATAAATCTTCATATCATCTTTTTTAACGGGGTCGTGCAAACTTAACTAAAATAACAATCAAATGCGATTCTTTGTTGACAAAATTTTCCGAATATTAAAAATTTGAGTACTTTTGGCAACAGAAAACTAAAAAACTACAATATTATGAGTGAAAAAAGAAAACGGTATATTCTACCGGAAGAAGAAATTCCACATTACTGGTACAACATTCAGGCTGATATGGTGAACAAACCTATGCCTCCGTTGCACCCGGGAACCAAACAACCGCTGAAAGCAGAAGATTTATATCCGATTTTCGCAAAAGAGCTGTGTCATCAGGAGCTGAATCAGACGGATGCATGGATCGAAATACCGGAAGAAGTGCGTGAAATGTACAAGTACTATCGCAGCACTCCGCTGGTTCGTGCTTATGGTTTGGAAAAAGCACTCGGCACTCCGGCTCATATCTATTTTAAGAACGAAAGCGTAAGCCCTATCGGTTCGCATAAATTGAACTCTGCATTGGCACAAGCTTATTATTGCAAAGAAGAAGGGGTGACCAACATCACCACTGAAACCGGTGCCGGACAATGGGGAGCCGCTCTTTCTTACGCAGCCAAGGTTTTCGGTCTGGAAGCTGCCGTTTATCAGGTAAAAATCAGTTATGAACAAAAACCATACCGCCGCAGCATCATGCAGACTTTCGGAGCACAGGTCACTCCTTCTCCATCTATGTCTACCCGTGCCGGTAAGGATATTCTGACTAAACACCCCACTTATCAAGGTTCATTGGGAACTGCTATTTCGGAAGCTATCGAACTGGCACAAATGACTCCCAACTGTAAATATACGCTCGGTTCCGTACTTAGCCACGTGACTCTCCACCAGACTATTATCGGACTGGAAGCTGAAAAACAGATGGAAATGGCAGGCGAGTATCCGGATATCGTGATCGGTTGTTTCGGAGGTGGTTCCAACTTCGGAGGTATCTCTTTCCCGTTCATGCGCCACACCATACAGGAAGGGAAAAAGACTCGTTTCGTTGCTGCCGAACCTGCTTCTTGTCCGAAACTGACACGTGGTAAGTTCCAATATGACTTCGGTGATGAAGCCGGATATACTCCATTGCTGCCGATGTTCACTTTGGGACATAATTTTGCTCCTGCTCATATCCATGCTGGTGGGCTTCGTTATCACGGCGCAGGTGTAATCGTTTCACAGTTGCTCAAAGATAATCTGATGGAAGCGGTAGATATACAGCAACTGGAGTCTTTCGAAGCCGGTTGTCTGTTTGCGCAGTCTGAAGGTATTATTCCGGCTCCCGAATCCAGCCACGCTATTGCGGCGGCTATCCGCGAAGCTAACAAATGTAAGGAGACAGGAGAAGAGAAAGTGATTCTTTCAATCTTTCGGGTCATGGTCTGATCGATATGGCTTCTTATGATAAGTATTTGGCCGGTGATCTGGTGAATTATACATTGAATGACGAAGATATTCAGAAGAATTTAGACGAGATAGGAGATTTAGCTAAATAAATTACCTACCAGTTTCAAGTTTCACCACCGATTACACAGATTAACACAGATTTAATTGTAATTCGAAGATTGTCGATATAAAAATCCGTGCTAATCTGTATAATCGGTGGTATTTTTCATTCCCTATATTTACTTTCTCTCTATTGAATACCTCCATATAAAAGATTTTGCTATCTTTGATGCCATTATTAATCTTATGAACTAATAATGAACAGCCTTAAAAAAACAACAATCTGTCTACTCTTTCTATGTATAGGGGTTAATTGCGTTTTTTCTGAAGTTCCGGAGCAAATTAACTTCTCTTATATTTCTATTAACGAAGGATTGTCACAAAGCACCGTATTTTCTATCGATCAGGACCAAAGAGGTAATATGTGGTTCGCGACCTATGATGGAGTAAACAAGTATGACGGGTATTCATTTACAGTTTATCAACATAATGAAGAGGATCCGAACAGTATTGCTAATGACATTTCACGAATCGTAAAAACTGACAGTCAGGGACGTGTCTGGATCGGTACGCGGGATGGTTTGTCATATTATGACGAAGAAAAAGACAAATTCAGAAATTTCTTCTACGAGAAAAAAGGCAAACGGCAACAAATCAATGGTATTGCAGAAATCTCACCGGAACAGTTGCTTATAAGCACACAAGAAGGTCTGACTATGTTCGATATTAAAGAATCACGATTCGTTGATGATTCTTTTAGTACCGCTATGCACAAGCTTATAGCTTCAGCTCTTTACAGACAGGGGGATATTATCTATATCGGTACCCCGGTCGACGGGCTTTACAGCTATTCCATTCCTCAAAAGAAACTGGAAAAGATTACTCCGATAACGGAAACAAAACAGATTCAAGCCATTTTGCAGCAATCTCCTACCCGTATATGGGTAGCTACCGAAGGAGCCGGTCTGCTTCTGCTCAACCCGAAAACGAAAGAGGTCAAGGCTTACCATCATTCTTCTTCCAATCCTAAAAGTATCAGTTCCAATTATATCCGCTCTCTGGCACTGGATTCGCAAAATCGCTTATGGATAGGAACGTTCAATGATCTAAACATTTATCATGAAGGAAGCGATTCTTTCGTTTCCTACAGTAGCAGTCCGGTAGAAAACGGCAGTTTGTCACAACGTTCGGTTCGCAGTATCTTTATGGATTCGCAAGGAGGTATGTGGCTTGGAACCTATTTCGGGGGATTGAACTATTACCATCCTATCCGCAACAGATTCAAGAATATCCAGCGTATTCCCTATAAGAATTCTCTAAGCGATAACGTAGTCAGCTGCATTACGGAAGATAAGGATAAGAATTTATGGATAGGAACGAATGATGGCGGTTTGAATCTATATAATACAAAGACGCAACAGTTTACGCACTATATCTTACAGGAAGACGAACGGGAAATCGGTATTGGTTCCAATAATATCAAAGCCGTATATGTAGATGAACAAAAATCACTTGTATATATAGGGACACATGCCGGCGGACTGACTGTTCTCCATCGAAACAGTGGAAAAATGGAAAGTTTCAATCAGCTGAACAGCCAGTTGGTGAATGAGAATGTATATGCAATTCTTCCTGACAAAGGAGGGAATCTCTTATTGGGGACATTAAGTGCTCTGGTTAGTTTTAACCCGGAAAAAAGAGTTTTACCACCATTGATAAGGAAAAGGACGGTACTCCATTTACTTCACAACGAATCACAATCCTGTTCAGAGATTCCCATAAACGGCTTTGGGTCGGAGGTGAGGAAGGTATATCTGTCTTTCAGCAGGAAGGAATCGAGATAGAAAAGGTGCCTATTCTGCCGGAATCATCTGTAACAAAGACGTTTACCAATTGCATTTACGAGGCTGCCAACGGTATCATTTGGGTAGGTACGCGTGAAGGCTTCTACTGTTTTAATGAGAAAGAAAAGAAAATCAAACGATATACTACGGCTAACGGTTTACCTAACAATGTGGTATATGGTATTCTGGAAGATACTTCGGACGTCTTTGGGTAAGTACCAACCGTGGTATTTCCTGTTTCAATCCGGAAACAGAGAGGTTCCGTAATTTTACGGAATCCGACGGATTACAGAGTAATCAGTTTAATACTTCTTCGTTCTGCCGTACTTCAAGCGGCCAAATGTATTTCGGAGGTATCAACGGGATCACTACTTTCCGCCCGGAACTGTTGCTGGATAACCCTTATACGCCTCCGGTAGTTATCACTAAACTTCAACTGTTTAACAAGACAGTCGCCCGGATGATGAAACCGGTATCCTGACTAAGAATATCAATGAGACAGAAGTATCACCCTGAAATCATGGCAAACTGCTTTCACGATTGAATTTGTAGTATCCAATTATATTTCGGGACAACATAATACTTTCGCTTATAAACTGGAAGGATATGACAAAGAGTGGTATTATCTGACAGATAAACGTACTGTCTCCTACTCCAACCTGCCACAAGGCACTTATCACTTTTTGGTAAAAGCTGCCAATAGTGACGGAAAATGGAATACTATACCTACAATGTTGGAAATCATAGTTCTCCCTATCTGGTACAAGACCTGGTGGGCAATCATGATTTTCCTCGCCACTTTTATCGGGTTTATCACTTTCGTCTTCCGCTTCTTCTGGATGCGTAAGAGTATGGAAGCGGAACTGGAACTTGAACGCAGGGACAAGGAGCATCAAGAAGAAATCAACCAGATGAAGATGCGTTTCTTCATCAATATTTCGCACGAGCTTCGCACGCCGTTAACTCTCATCTTAGCTCCTTTACAAGAAATAATCAATAAGATTAGTGATCGCTGGACTCGTAACCAACTGGAATATATCCAACGCAACGCCAATCGTCTGTTGCATCTTGTCAACCAGTTGATGGATTATCGCCGTGCCGAATTGGGAGTTTTTGAGCTGAAAGTAAAGAAAGAGAATGCGCATCAACTGATACAGGATAATTTCTTGTTCTACGATAAACTGGCACGCCACAAGAAGATTACTTATACTCTCCACTCCGAACTGGAAGAAAAAGAGGAACTTTTCGATCCGAATTATCTGGAACTGATTGTTAATAACCTGCTTTCAAATGCTTTCAAATATACAGAAAGCGGGCAAAGCATTACTGTTACGTTGAAAGAGGAAAACAATTGGCTGGTACTGCAAGTTAGTGATACCGGTATTGGTATTCCTATCAACAAGCAGGGGAAAATATTCGAACGTTTCTATCAGATAGAGAGTGAGCACGTAGGAAGTGGTATCGGGCTGTCACTGGTACAACGTTTGGTGGAACTGCATCACGGACGTATTGAGTTAGACAGTGAAGAAGGCAAAGGCAGTACTTTCTCTGTTTATCTGCCACAGGATATAAATATCTATAAATCTTCCGAATTAGCTTCTAATGACGCTAAAAATGAGGAGGACCAAGTTTATTCTACCAATCGAAAGAAGATGTATTTCATTTGATACGGAAAAAAGTAGAAAACGAAAACGATCGAAACTGGTGACAAGAAACGTGGTACGATTCTTATCGTAGAAGACAATAATGAAATCCGCCATTATCTAAGTAGCGGACTTGCCGAACTTTTCAATACACTGGAAGCCGGAAATGGTGAAGAAGCCTGGAAAAGCTGAAAGAGAATGAAGTGGACATTATTGTGACTGATGTCATGATGCCTGTGATGGATGGTATCAAGCTATGCAAGAATGTGAAGCAGAATATCCGTACCTGTCACATTCCTGTGATTATCCTGTCTGCCAAAAGCGAAACCAAAGATCAGATGGAAGGCCTGCAAATGGGAGCGGATGATTATATCCCGAAACCGTTCTCACTGGCTATCCTGACTACGAAGATACAGAATATGATGCGGACCCGCAGGCGTATGCTTGAACGGTATTCCAAATCTCTGGAAGTGGAACCGGAAAAGATTACGTTCAACGCCATGGATGAAGCTTTATTGAAACGTGCCGTTGCCATCGTAGAAAAGAATATGGATAATATTGAATTCTCTACCGACGAGTTCGCCAGAGAAATGAATATGAGCCGTTCTAATCTGCACCTCAAATTGAAAGCTATCACAGGTGAATCGACTATCGACTTTATACGCAAGATTCGTTTCAATGAAGCGGCAAAACTACTGAAGGATGGCCGCTATACAATAGCAGAGGTCAGTACAATGGTAGGATTTAATACGCCGTCTTACTTTGCTACGAGTTTCAAAAAGTATTTCGGATGCTTGCCTACGGAGTATATTAAGAAAGCAAGGGATAAACAACTAGAGAGGTAAATCCAAAAATATTATGATTTTACGGATTGGATTCCATAAAAATCATAATATTTTGATTTACAGAGAGTTTATACATAACAAACAACCTCAATGTATAAAACAGTACTTTTCTTTTTTCAGTAGGGTTTTGAGC
>ENA-OQJH01000689-OQJH01000689.1-human-gut-metagenome-genome-assembly--contig:-NODE-689-length-17015-cov-1.547312_pt1 | contig 17015 bp, 27 predicted proteins | sample MGYA00242597_ERZ504763 | MGnify/ENA primary metagenome ERZ504763 (study PRJEB26092, sample SAMD00036359) | human gut metagenome | host: Homo sapiens | study: EMG produced TPA metagenomics assembly of... | reverse complement strand
GGATCTTCGGAGTACGGACACTGATTATGAAAAGTCTGCATGAGAGGGATGAGCGCTGCAAATATTTATCGTTTTCAAGAAATTTTGGGAAAAGAGGCGGCGATTTATGCGGGACTTAGCAATGTCAGGAGGGAATTATGTGGCAATTATGGATGTGGATTTACAGGATCCGCTGAGTCTGCTGCCGAGATGTATCGAACTCTTATTGAAGAGCCGTACGACAGTGTGGCGACAAAGCGGTCTACACGGACAGGGGAGCCAAAAATCCGTTCCTTTTATTCCAATCGCTTTTATAAATTTATCAATAAGATTCCAAGACAGAGATTGTAAGCGGAGCCAGAGATTATCGATTGATGAAACGAAATGTAGATGCGATTTTGGAGATGAGCGAATATAACCGATTCTCGAAGGGCATCTTTGAGTGGGTCGGATTCCGCACAAAATGGATGGAGTTTGAGAATGTAGAACGGTCAGCAGGAGAGACAAAGTGGTCGCTGCGCAAATTATTTTTCTATTCGTTGGAAGGGATTACAGGGTTTTCGGTTGCCCCGCTTTCCTTGGCGTCCGTTGTCGGAATTTTGTTCTGTATCCTTTCTTTTTTGATAATTGTGTTTATTATTGTGCGCACGATCGTGTGGGGGGATCCGGTAGCAGGCTGGCCTTCACTTGTGTGTATCATTTTTATGGTGAGCGGAGTACAACTGCTTTGTACCGGAATTGTTGGGCAGTACTTGTCTAAGACATATTTGGAGACGAAGCATCGTCCGATTTACATATTGAAAGATTCCAGCGAGGAGAACCAATATGAACAGGCAGAAGTTTAAACAAACGATTCCGTATCTGCTACTGGGAATGTTCACACTGTTTTTTGCTGGTTTTTTTGCGGAAGATATGGTGTATTTGGCTCGAAGGTAGATGGATCAGTCAGCACAGCGTACTGCCGGATTATTTCCGGCAGCAGTTTATAATACAGGACAGCTATTTCCGGAGTTTGCAGCAAATATCGGAGGAGGGCAAAATATTTATAACTTTGCCTATTATGGGTTGTATAGCCCTGTTGTTTTGATCTCGTATTTTCTGCCTTTTGTAAAAATGAGCGATTATATGATGGCTGCAGGCGTTATAAGTCTTTTAGCAGCTGTCTTATTGTTTTATAAATGGCTTTTGCGAAGAGGGATTACGAGCAGGCTTAGTTTTCTGACGGCGTTGCTTTTTTTATTGTCCGGACCGATGATCTACCATTCTTATAATCAGATTATGTTTGTCAATTATATGCCGTTTTTGTGTCTGGCATTTTTAGGTGTAGATCGGTATTTTGAGAAACAGAAAGCAGGACTCTACACGATAAGTGTATTTCTTATGATTCTGACAAGTTTCTACTTTAGCATAGGTGGAATGTTTGCGCTTGTATTGTATGTTATTTATCGGTATACCGAGGGCAAAGAGAAACTTGGAGAAAATATAAAGATTTTAGGGTTTGTGTCAGATGGATTTCGCTTCCTTTTACCGATGCTGACGGCAGTTTGATGAGTGCCGTACTTCTTGTGCCGACGGCGATGGCGCTTGCGGGAGGACGAGAAGGAGGACATAAGACGGCACTGTCTGCGCTTTTGATTCCGGAAATTCCGATTTTCCGGGTTGTATATACGCCGTACGGTATCGGATTGACAACACTTGCGATCACGGTCCTGATTACCGGATTGACATATCGGAAGCTATATGAGAAATTTTTGCACATTGCCTGTATCGTTATTTTGGCAGTACCTTTGTTTGCCTATTTGCTTAATGGAGGACTTTATATTCGGGATAAAGTGATGATTCCATTTTTGCCGTTTTTATGTTATCTGATTGCAACTTATTTGGAAAAGCAAAAACGGCGTGAAATCTCTTTTTGGGCAGGAGCCTTGCCGTTTTTACTGACAATTGTGTTGGTGTATATGGGACGTGAACAAGGAAAATATTCAGAATATCTGGGCTGGGTGCTGGTGGATGCGCTGGTGATGCTTGTCTGCTATCTTATTTTTTATTGGAAGAAATTCGATTGGGTTCTCATCGTTGTTCCAATTGGCTTTTTGGCGCTGTATGGAGTGGTGCTGCACAAAAGTGCCGACAAGATGATCGAACCGGCATTTTACGAAGAGGTGACAAATAAGCAGATTCGAACTGAGATTGAAGAGTTAACAGAAAAAGAGAACGGATTTTACCGAATGGAGCAAAGCGGCACGACAAGTGAAAATGCCGCAAATTTGAACCGTATTTGGAATATGCAGCAGTATGTATCATCGATTTATTCGTCTTCCTACAATCCGGCGTACCAGAAATTCGAACCGAAACATTTCTGGTGGAACAGCCATTTCGAAATGTATTGATGCAGTCTGTGACAGAAAACCCGATTTATCAGAAATTGATGGGGATAAAATACATTCTTTCTGAACAAGAAATCACAGGGTATCAACAGGAGAAGAAAGTCGGAGATGTGACAGTCTATAAAAATGAAGAAGTTCTTCCGATTGCGTATGTGACAAATCAGATGATTTCGGAAAAAGCGTATGAAGATTTGGAATTTCCGTACAGTCAGCTCGCTTTTTGCGATTTGCTGTAGGAAATCAGTAAATGATACAGTGAATCCGAAAGAGGTGTTGAACAGTCAGGTGAAAGAGACTGGGGCAGAGATTCCGATGGAAGATACGAAGGCGATTGAAAAGATAGAAGATGGATACCATATTAAGTCAAAAAAATTCAGAATGTGAAATTAAAAATCAGTGAGGAGGCACAGAAGGAAGAGATTCTGTTTGTGCAGTTTGAACTAAAAAATTACAAGACATCCAAGGATGTTTCTGTGTGGCTTGCAGGTGTGAAAAATAAACTAAGCGCAGGATCGCATATTTACTATAATGGCAACACAACCTTTACTTATGCGGTAAACCTAAAGGCGGGACAAACGGAAGTGAATCTGGGACTAGGAGCAGGAAACTATGAAATCCGAAACCTTCGATGCTATATCGGAAATACTGACGAATCCTTAAAGACGCTGTGCCAAAGCGAATTTAGGGTGGACAAAGCACAGACAAAAGGAAACCGAATTGTAGGAAGTGTGGACGGCGTGAAAGATGGGTATCTGATTACATCGATTCCATATGATGAGACTTTGAAGTGAAGATAGATGGAAAAGACGTGAAGTATGAAAAAGTCAATACGGCATTTTTAGGAGTAAAGATGCCGGTCGGAACACATGAGGTAGAGATTGTGTATCATGCACCGGGATTGAAGATGGGAAAAGTATTGTCTGTGACGGGCTTGCTGCTCTTGGCTGGAATGATGCTTTGGAACAAGAAAAAGGCGTATAAGCCTTGACAAATATCATTTTATGGGGTAGTATTTCCTCAGAATAAGAAACGGCGAAGAAAAGAAAAAGTAATAATTGAGACGCCATACAGAAAGCTGCCGGTTGATGAGAGGCGCATGGAAAGTCGATTATGAATACATCTTGGAGCTTTGCACCGAACAGTGACATAATTCTAAGTAGGCTGCAACGGGATGGCACACGTTATCGTGCCTGAGTATTGATAGATACTTGCAGAGGCGTTTGCTGTGAAGTGAATGCGAATGAAGGTGGTACCGCGGGATTACACTCGCCCTTTATGTTAGATAAGGGGCGGGTTTTTTTAATTATAGAAAATTATATGTCATGCAATAAAACGCTCCGAAAAGTAATAAAACCGACAGACAAGAAGGAGAATGAAAAATGAAGATTTATGATGAATTGAAAGCAAGAGGATTGATTGCGCAGGTAACAGACGAAGAGCTGATCAGCAACTTGATTAATGAAGGAAAGGCAACATTTTACATCGGATTTGACCCGACAGCAGACAGTCTTCATGTGGGACATTTTATGGCACTGTGCCTGATGAAACGTCTTCAGATGGCAGGGAATAAACCAATCGCATTGATCGGGGGAGGAACAGGATACATCGGAGATCCATCTGGAAGAACAGATATGCGATCTATGATGACCCGGAGCAGATTCAGCACAACTGCGACTGCTTTAAAGAGCAGATGAGCAAATTCATTGATTTCTCAGAAGGAAAAGCAATGATGGTAAACAATGCAGACTGGCTTTTGGATCTGAACTACATTGAATTGCTTCGCGAAGTAGGGGCGCACTTTAGCGTGAACCGTATGCTGACAGCAGAGTGCTACAAACAGAGAATGGAAAAAGGACTGAGCTTCTTAGAGTTTAACTACATGATCATGCAGGCGTATGATTTCTACGCATTGTACCAGAAATACGGATGTAATCTTCAGTTCGGTGGAGATGACCAGTGGAGCAATATGCTGGCAGGTACAGAATTGATCCGCCGTAAGCTTGGAAAAGATGCAAGTGCGATGACAATCACATTACTTTTGAACTCTGAAGGAAAGAAAATGGGAAAAACACAGTCTGGTGCAGTTTGGCTTGACCCGAATAAGACATCACCATTTGAATTTTATCAGTACTGGAGAAATGTCGCAGATGCAGATGTTCTGAAATGTATCCGTATGCTTACATTCCTTCCGTTGGAAGAGATTGACAAGATGGATGACTGGGAAGGAAGCCAGCTGAATCAGGCAAAAGAGATTCTCGCATTTGAGTTGACAAAACTTGTTCATGGAGAAGAGGAAGCGACAAAAGCACAGGAAAGTGCAAGAGCATTGTTCTCAAGTGGTGCAGCAGCAAACATGCCGACAGCAGAACTTACAGAAGAAGATCTTGTGAACGGAAGTATCGATATTTTGACAATGCTTGTAAAGAGCGGATTAGTTCCATCTAAATCTGAAGCAAGACGTGCTGTAGATCAGGGCGGTGTTGCTGTAGATGGAGACAAAGTTACTGATATTAAAGCGGTATTTGCAAAAGACGTGTTTGCAGGAGAAGGTATCGTGCTGAGAAGAGGGAAAAAGAACTTTAGAAAAGTAATCATGAAATAAGGTTCTGAAACATAGACTTATGACAGCTGCCTTATGTGGCGCAGGTGAAAGGAGTGTATAAGATGGCATTTCAAGAAGTGAAAATAGAAGACCTTTCGTTCAATCCATTTAACAAAGATTGGAAAAGAATGGCTTTTGATTACAGCGGGAAATGAAGAATCCTATAATACAATGACAGCAAGCTGGGGAGGGCGTTGGTGTTATGTGGGGAAAGAATGTGGTAAGTGTTTACATTCGTCCACAGAGATACACGAAAGAGTTCGTAGATCACAATGATCTGTTTACGATTGCGTTTTTTGGGGAAAACTATCGTCCGGCGCTTGCTTACTGTGGAAAAATATCCGGAAGAGACGAGGATAAGGTGAAAAATGCAGGATTGACACCGTATTTTACAGATGGAACAGTGGCGTTTGAAGAGGCGGATATGATTATGGTCTGCAAAAAACAGTATCATCAAGAGATGCGTCCGGAATGTTTTGATGTCAAAGAGAATGATGCAAGATGGTATCCGGAAAAAGATTATCATACGATGTATATGGCTGAAATTGTGAAGGTGCTTGTGAAAGAATAAGAGTGCGAAAAGAAGAGGAATCCACCAGGTGATTGAACTGGGAGGGTTCCTTTTTTTTGTGCTGATAAAAATGTTTGGTGAAAGTGTATATGCAAAATGATGTCGTTTTTTGTAATTTATTAAAAGTATTAATATAAAATTTTTGTGAAAGCTTTAAAATTTCAATGAAAAAGAAAAATAATCCTATATTTTTCTTTTAAAACATATATTATACTAGCAATATCAACAAACGACGGAGCGAAACGTCGATAACAGAAGGGAGAACAAAAGTTATGAAAAGAAAATTAGCATTATTAGCAATGGCAGGATTACTCGTTGTATCTACAGCAGCATGTGGATCAAGTGGAGGAGACAATGGAGGATCTGACAAAGGCGGAGACAAATCCACATCAGACGTTGCGAACAAAGATAAACCTTTAGTATGGTTCAACCGTCAGCCATCTAACAGCTCTACAGGTGAGTTAGACAAGAACGCTTTGAACTTTAATAAAGATACATATTATGTAGGATTTGATGCAAATCAGGGTGCTGAACTTCAAGGAACAATGATCAAAGAGTACATTGAAGAAAATATTGCTACAATCGATAAAAATGGTGATGGTGTAATCGGTTATGTATTGGCAATCGGTGATATCGGACATAATGACTCTATCGCTCGTACAAGAGGTGTTCGTAAAGCTCTTGGAACAGACGTTGAAAAAGATGGTGCAATCAACAGTGACCCAATCGGAACTAATACAGATGGTTCTTCAAAAGCAGTAAAAGATGGTTCAATCGAAGTTGGCGGAAAGAAATATATTATTCGTGAGCTTGCTTCTCAGGAAATGAAGAACTCTTCAGGAGCTACATGGGATGCGGCAACAGCAGGTAATGCAATCGGAACATGGTCTTCTTCATTCGGTGATCAGATCGATGTAATCGCATCTAACAACGATGGTATGGGAATGTCAATGTTCAATGCTTGGTCAAAAGACAATCAAGTTCCTACATTCGGATACGATGCAAATAACGATGCAGTTGCAGCTATCGCAGAAGGATACGGCGGAACAATCAGCAGCATGCAGACGTACAGGCATATTTAACACTTCGTGTTCTTCGTAACTCACTTGATGGTGTAGATATTGACACAGGTATCGGTACAGCAGATGAAGCTGGAAATGTTCTTTCAGAAGACGTATACAGATACAGCGAAGAAGAACGTTCTTACTATGCATTGAACGTAGCAGTTACAGCTGAAAACTATAAAGAATTTACAGATTCTACAAAGGTATTCGAACCAGTTTCAAATCAACTTGATGAAAAAGAACATGCAAAGAAAAAAGTATGGTTGAACATCTACAATGCTTCTGATAACTTCTTAAGCTCAACATATCAGCCATTACTTCAGAACTATGATGATCTTCTTAACCTTGATGTTGAATACATCGGTGGTGATGGACAGACAGAATCTAACATTACAAACCGTCTTGGAAATCCAAGCCAGTATGATGCGTTCGCAATCAACATGGTTAAGACAGACAACGCAGCTTCTTACACATCTTTATTGAATCAATAATAACAAAAAAGAAATGAAAAAGAGCAGATTATTGGGAAGAAGAAATTCTTCCGATAACCTCTTTTTGAGTAAAAGAAAATAATAATACGTGTAAACAAAACAGGAGTAGAGAAGAATGGCAGATAAGAAAGAAGAAATCATCTTATCGATATGTGGCATGAGCAAGTCTTTCGGAAGAAACCGGGTTTTGGATCACATTAATTAGATGTGAAAAAAGGAACGGTTATGGGACTGATGGGAGAAAATGGTGCTGGTAAATCTACGATGATGAAGTGCCTTTTCGGTACATATCAAAAGATGAAGGAAAAATTTCCTTGATGGAAAGGAAGTAAGTTTTTCAGGTCCAAAAGATGCACTGGAAAACGGAATCGCAATGGTTCACCAGGAATTGAACCAGTGCTTAGAAAGAAATGTAGTTGACAATCTATTCCTCGGACGCTATCCGCGCAACTCAATGGGAATCGTGGATGAGGGAAGAATGAAAAAGAGGCTTCCGAGCTTTTTAGAAAACTTGGAATGACTGTCAACCTGACTCAACCGATGCGGAATATGTCCGTATCACAGCGGCAGATGTGTGAAATTGCAAAAGCGATTTCTTACAATGCAAAAGTAATCGTTCTCGATGAGCCAACATCCTCATTGACAGTTCAGGAAGTTGAAAAGCTGTTTGAGATGATGAATATGTTGAAAGAACAGGGAATTTCCTTAATTTATATTTCGCATAAAATGGATGAGATTTTCACGATTTGTGATGAAGTATCCGTACTACGGGATGGAAATCTTGTTATGACCAAACGGTCAGAAGACACAGATATGAATGAGCTGATCGCTGCGATGGTTGGACGTTCTCTTGAGAATCGTTTCCCGCCGGTAGACAATGAACCAAAAGAACCGATCTTGTCTATCCAGCATTTGTCAACGAAATTTGAGCCTCATTTGCAGGATATCTCCTTTGATGTAAAAAAGGTGAAATTTTTGGATTGTACGGTTTGGTAGGAGCAGGACGTACAGAGCTTTTGGAGACAATTTTCGGAATTAGAACCAGAGCGGCAGGACGTGTTTACTTTAACAACCATCTGATGAACTTCGGAAGTGCAAAAGAAGCGATGGAGCATGGATTTGCGTTGATTACAGAGGAACGTAAGGCAAACGGATTGTTCTTAAAAGGAGATTTGACATTTAATACAACAATTGCAAATCTCAGTCAGTACAAATCCGGACAGTTGTTGTCTGACGCAAAGATGACAAAAGCGACTTCGAATGAGATTAAGATTATGCATACAAAATGTATGGGACCAGATGATATGATTTCAAGTTTGTCAGGAGGAAATCAGCAGAAAGTTATTTTTGGAAAATGGCTTGAACGTGAACCTCAAGTGTTTATGATGGATGAACCGACACGAGGAATTGATGTTGGTGCAAAATATGAAATCTATGAATTGATTATCAAAATGGCAAAGCAAGGAAAAACAATCATTGTTGTTTCGTCTGAAATGCCGGAGATTTTGGGAATCACAAACCGTATTGGTGTTATGTCTAATGGACATCTTGCGGGAATTGTTAATACAAAAGACACAAATCAGGAAGAGCTCTTAAGGCTCAGTGCAAAATACCTATAATGAGGGAGAATGATAGATATGGCTAATGGAAACAGTAAGATTCTTACGGAAGAGCAGGAGTTAAAGCTCCGCAAACCGATTGAGGATCATGTGGGTAAAATTCAGGAAAAATTGACAGCCTCAGAGTAGATGGTACAGAAAAAGTTGTTCATCTTCAGGGCATTATAGACAGAATGAAAAAGACCGAAGCCTTACAAAAGGGGAAAAAGAGAACCGGATTCAAGAGGCAAAACGGGAGCTGGAGAAAGCAAAAGCTGTTGAGGCAAAAAATAAAGATCAGATTTCAAAATTGATTTCAGAAGCAGAAGCTTACTTGAAAGAACATTTTAACAAAGATTACTACAATGCAGTTTTAGAAAGCTGTGCACAGCAAAAAGTACAGGCAAAAGAAAACTATAAAGCAAGACTTGTAGAATTGGAAAAAGAGCATCAGGGAATTGTTGCAAAACTTTCTGATCACAATGAAATTAAAGATGAGAAGTATGTTTACAAAAACCGCCTGTTTGATGCGAAGATTCAATATCAGAAAGAACTTCAGGAAATCAAAGACAGAAGACATGCAGCTTACAATTACAAATATCATTTGATTGATTTACTGCGTATGTCAAAATTCACTTTCCTGGAGACAAGAGCACAGAAATGGGAAAACTACAAATATACATTTAACCGCAGAGCATTTTTCTTACAAAACGGTTTGTATATTGCGATTATTTTAATCTTTATCATGTTATGTATTATTACTCCAATGGTAAAAGGTTCACCGTTACTTACTTACAACAACGTATTGAATATTTTACAGCAGCTTCGCCTAGAATGTTCCTTGCACTTGGTGTAGCAGCATTGATTCTTCTTGCAGGTACTGACCTTTCTATCGGTCGTATGGTCGGAATGGGTATGACAACCGCAACAATTATCATGCACCAGGGTGTCAATACAGGTTCTGTATTCGGACATATTTTTGATTTTACAAAAAATGCCGCTTGGAGCAAGAGTGATATTAGCACTTGTAATGTGTATTTTGTTATGTACAGTGTTTACAACAATTGCCGGTTTCTTTACCGCAAAATTCAAAATGCACCCATTTATTTCAACAATGGCAAACATGCTTGTAATCTTCGGTCTTGTTACATATGCGACAAAAGGTGTATCCTTTGGTGCGATTGAACCAGCGATTCCGAATATGGTAATTCCGAAAATCAATGGATTCCCAACAATTATCCTTTGGGCAGTGGCTGCAATCGTAATTGTATGGATCATTTGGAATAAGACAACATTTGGTAAAAACCTGTATGCAGTAGGTGGAAACCCAGAAGCAGCATCTGTTTCAGGTATTTCCGTATTCTGGGTAACAGTTGGTGCATTTGTTCTTGCAGGTGTTCTTTATGGATTTGGTTCATGGTTAGAATGTGTGAGAATGGTTGGTTCCGGTTCAGCGGCTTATGGACAGGGATGGGAGATGGATGCCATCGCAGCCTGCGTAGTAGGTGGTGTATCATTTACAGGTGGTATCGGTAAGATCTCAGGAGTTGTAGTTGGTGTATGTATCTTCACAGCACTTACATATTCTCTTACAATCCTTGGTATTGACACAAACCTTCAGTTCGTATTCTCAGGAATCATTATTCTTGTAGCAGTAACATTGGACTGTTTGAAATATGTTCAGAAAAAATAATTTTATTTTTACAAAAAGAGAGTCAGAAGCTATTCTGGCTCTTTATTTTGTTCGGGGTATGCATTGCATTTGAAGTGACATCTGATATAATAAAAATTACTATATAGACATGGAGAAGAAGGATATGAAACATACACAGTACTTTTAGTAGACGATGAAGAAGATGTAATACAAGTCATTATGAAAAAGATCAACTGGGAAGGGCTTGGTTTTTCTGTGATCGGCTATGCGAACAACGGTGTAAAAGCGCTTGAGATGGTGGAAGAATACCAGCCGGATGTGGTGATGACGGATATTAAGATGCCATATATGGATGGCATGGAACTTGCACATCACATCAAAGAGGAGTTTCCGGCCACAAAACTGTTGATTTTCACCGGATTTGATGAATTTGAATATGCAAAAGAGGCGGTTCATTTAGAAGTTGAGGAGTACTTGTTAAAGCCGGTAAATTCAGTTGAACTGACCAATGTGTTTACGCAGATGAAGATAAAGCTTGATGAGGAGATCAGCGAGAAGAAAAACGTTCAGGTGCTGCAGAATTATTATCTGGAGTCTTTGCCACTTTTGCAGGTCAATTTTATTCCACGCTGATAGAGGGAAGAATTCAGGCAGGGGAACTGCAGAAGTATCTTTCAGACTATCAGATCTCGTTGGAGGGACCTTGTTACTGTTGTCTTGTGATCCATACATCTTCAAGCAGGATACAGCAGGATGTGAATCCGTTGCTTTATTTGACATCAGTTGAAAAACAGGCAAAGAGCGCCTTGGAGAAGCTTGGAGAGGAAAGTGCTTTTCTTATTTGGGAAATAGTATTTTGCTCGTGCAGCTTCAGGATGAGCACGAGGTATCAAGGCTGACAGATGAGTGCGACCGGTTCTGCAGATATGTCAAGCGAATGGTCGGAGCTGTTGTGACTGTTGGGATTGGATTTGTCTGCGACAATATTTTGGACCTTGCACAGTCGTATGCAAGTGCAAGAGATGCGGTTTCATACCGCGCGATTTATGGGGCGTCAAGAGCAATCAATATCAAAGAGGTTGCGCCGCAGGAGGTAAGTGAACCGGATTTAAAGCAGGGGACAGATTCGTTTAATCAGCTGTTTAAGATGATTCGTTTGGGCACGGAAGAGGATATTGAAAAAGCGATTGATGAATACTTGGAGCAGATATCCTTTCAGAGAAAATCCTTACAGCAGCACTATATTTCAGTCATGGAACTGGTAAGTGAATTATATCGTTTCTCTGCAAATAACGAGATTGTGATGGATGAATTTTCCGGAGATATGAGAAAACTGTATGGAAGGCTTCTTGATATGGAGCCGCAGAGCTTTCGAAAATGGCTTTTGGATATAAGTTTCTCTTTCCGTGAGAGACTGTTAAATTCAAGAAGCAGATCGACAAAATCTTTTGTCTTAAAAGCACAGGAGTATGTTCGCAATCATTATGCAGATGAAGAGTTGTCTCTGGACAGCATCTGTAGAGAACTTGGAGTATCCAACTCTTATTTTTCTACAATTTTTAAGAAAGAGACCGGCAATTCTTTTATCGGGTATCTGACAGAGTATCGTATGGAGCAGGCTGCCCGTATGCTGATCGAGACGGGGGAAAAGAGTTATATCATAGCGAAAAAAGTAGGCTATACAGACCCGAATTATTTTAGTTATGTTTTTAAACGGCAGTTTCACACATCGCCGTCAAAATACAGAACGGAGTATATGGAACGTGAAAAATAAGTGTTTGGCATATTTGAAAAAAATAAAGCCGAAAGGGATACAATCAACCCTTATGATTGCCTTTTCTGTGGTGTCGATTTCTATCATGCTGATATTGGGGGTTGCACTCTATCTTCGATTTTCAGGGATTTCAAAAGATGAGATGGTTGGAAGCACACAAAAACTGATGGAACAGGCAAGTGAATATTTAGAAGACTATCTGGTGAGTATGAGACAGATCTCAGACACGGTTTATTATAATGTAATAAAAGAAAATGATTTTTCCAGTCAGGCTCAGAGTATTCAAAGTGGAATGAATCTTTTGTATGAAGTAAATGGAGACAATCTGCAGAGTATTGCTATCTATAATGACTATGGACGTCTGATGGCAGCGGAGCCTGTGGCGGCGGAGAAGGAAGATCCGGATGTCACAGAACAGGATTGGTATAAGAAGGCGATGGAGATTCAGGAAAATATGCACTTTTCAGTGCCGCATATCCAGAATCTGTTCGACGATGGCACGTTTCGGTATTATTGGGTGATTTCGCTGAGCCGGGCAGTGGAGATTACGACAATGGAGTGTCGCGTATGGGAGTTCTGCTTGTAGATATGGATTACTCAGGAATTGCCCGCATGATGAAGCAGATCAATTCGGCAAACAAAGGACAATATTACTATCTGTGTGATGGAGACGGACAGATTATTTATCATCCGCAGCAGATACAGATTGCAGACGGAACAAGGAAGGAAAGCAGTCAATCTGTGGCAAAATATAAAGAAGGAGTGTATGACGAGGAATTTGAGGGAGAGCATCGAAAGGTTGTTGTAAATACAATCAGCTATACAGGCTGGAAGCTGGTTGGTGTAATTCCTCAGACGACCTTTGTTGACGGCACAATCGATATCCGGTATTTCATTGCCATGCTGATGCTTTTGATGGCGATGATGTTGATGATTATTAATCGTATTGTCTCTGTGAGGATTTCCAGCCCGATTCTGAAAATTAAATCATTCTGTTATTGAATATGAAGCGGGAGAGAAACCGAAGATTTATATTGGAGGCTCCACGGAGATCAGGCATCTTGGAAACTCTATTCAGAACTCCTATGAGCAGATTGACATGCTTATGAAGAAAATCGTACTGGAGCAGAACGAACGGAGAAAAAGTGAATTGGATGCATTGCAAAGCCAGATTAATCCACATTTTCTCTACAATACGCTGGAGTCTATTACCTGGATGATTGAGGGGGAGCGAAATGACGAGGCATCGTTTATGATCACCCAGCTGGCAAGGCTTTTCAGAATCAGTCTTTCGAAAGGGCGTACGGTAATCAGTATCAAAGAAGAACTTCAGCATGCGCAAAGCTATATGAATATACAAAAAGTACGCTATAAGAACACGTTTTCAGTCATATTTGATGTACAACCTGAACTGTATGAGTATTGTATTGTAAAGCTGGTGCTGCAGCCGATTCTTGAAAATGCAATCAATTACGGTGTGGGTTCGATGGATGATTGTGGAGAAATCAAAGTGACAGGCCGCATGCAAGGAGAAAATATTATTCTTTCTGTTACAGACAATGGTCTTGGGATGACGGAGGAAGAAGTTGATTTGATCTTGACGGACAGTAAACGGATTCGCAAGCATGGTTCCGGTGTAGGGCTTGTGAATGTGAATAACCGAATACAGATTTTGTTCGGAAAAGAGTATGGTCTGGTTGTGGAGAGTGAACCAGATGAAGGGACGACAGTATCCATCTGTATTCCGGCAGTTTTGTACACGGAAGACAACCGGGAGGATCTTGAAAAAGGGCGTATGTTCCGAAAGGAAGAGACGGCAAAAGAAGTGCAGGTGAAACGAGATGATGAATAACAAAAAAGGATTTGTCCTGACAGAAGTGATTCTGATGATAATGGTCATCGGACTGGCGTTGATGATGATTTCGGGACAGAATAAAAAAGCACTGGATAAGGTTTCGGTAATTCTTGAAAATGCAGGAGACAGTCAATGGTCTGCTTTGAAGTATGGTCTGAAATGGCGGCAGAGGAGGAGGGCATTGAACTTGCGGTTGTGGATGTAGAAGAAGGATTGGATGCAGAAGCTCAGAAAAAAGTTTTTTGAACGTGAGATTGAGGATGGAGCGGATGCGTTGATCGTGCAGCCGGTGTTAGACAAGAATGATCAGGAGGTGCTGAAGAAGATTGAGAAGAGAGTACCGGTTATGCTTGTGGGTTATGAAGCGGAGAAAGGGGAAACAAGGTATGATCTTCCGGTTATAAAAGAAGACAATTATGAGATGGGACAAGCTTTGGCGGAAGAAATGCTCAAAGATTTTGAAGGAATATAGAAGAGAAAAAAATAGGACTTCTTTTAGCGTCGACGGATTCCAATATGCTCAGCAGCCGAGAGTGTGGTTTTAAAGATGCGCTGGAAGATAAAAATGCCAATATTTTAGAGCTTTCTTTGGATTCGCTTTTAGACAGAGAGGAAAACACGGAATCGAAAGTGGATATTGTGATTGCTTTGGATGATAGCAATCTGACTGCAATTGGCGAATATTTGGCGAGCAGTCAGCCGCACGGAGAATTACTGTATGGAATAGGTCAGTCTACAGAAGCTATCTATTATCTTGATAAAGGGATTGCGGAGTGTGTTGTAGTTCCGGACGAGTTTAATGTTGGCTATCAGAGTCTGAGCGAAGTTGCAAGAAAGCTGGACCATTATTTTGAAAATATGAAGAAACAGACGGTATCATACTCGGTAATCCGAAAGGAGACGTTGTTCAGCAAAGAAAATCAAGAACTGCTTCTTACAATGAGCCAGTAGAGGAAAGGGGGAGAAAAGTGAGAAAGAAGAAAAAATGGTTGGTTGGGATGCTTGTCATCGTAAATGTATTTCTTTTGTTTGGCTGTGGAAAACGTCAGGAAACACGGGACGACAAGGTGCATATCGGGGTTACTTATTACAACCAAAGCGATACGTTTTTGAATGAGCTTCTTGCCCGGTTCAAGGAACAGTTGAAAAATCCCGAACATGAGGAGCTTGAGGCGACGGTTACGATATTAGATGCAGCGGGGTCACAGCGCACACAGGATGATCAGGTGAAGGAATTGATTGACATGGGGTGTGATGTGCTCTGTGTAAATTTGGTGGATCGGGCAGATCCGTCGGAAATTATAGACCTTGCCAGAGATCATGATGTTCCGATTATCTTTTTTAACCGGGAGCCGGTAGAAGAAGATCTAAGACAGTGGGATGAACTTATTATGTGGGAGCAGAGGCGAAACAGTCCGGTGTGATGCAGGGAGAGCTTGCGGCTGAAGTAATACAGAAAAATACTCAGATTGATAAAAACAGAGATGGAAAGATTCAATATGTTGTATTGGAAGGGGAGGCAGGACATCAAGATTCAATCATCCGGACAGGAAATGCGGTTGATACGATAAAAAACAGTGGAATAGAGCTGGAAAAACTAAGCTATCAGATTGCAAATTGGAACCGTGTTCAGGCACAGAACAGGATGGAGCAGCTGATTAGCCAGTATCAGAACAAGATTGAACTTGTTCTTGCAAACAACGACGATATGGCGCTTGGAGCAATTGACGCTTACAAAAAGGCGAATTATACGGAATCGGCATGGCCGGTGTTTTTTGGGATTGACGGCACGGATGCAGGACTTAGAGCGCTTGCAGATTCAGAGCTGTCGGGAACAGTATATAATGATAAAGAAGGACAGGCAAAGGCGATGGCGAAGATGGTTGAGGCAATTGGAACAGACGAAGAGATTGCCGAGCAATATGTTTATCTGCCATATATAAAAGTGACAAGCGAGAATATTGGAGAATTTCTTGAGAAATAAAAAAGAATAAGGGGTATAAAAGAGCATGAAGACATTGACAAAGGATATGAAAATTTTTTCATATCGCACGGAACCTTTAAACGGCATTGAGGGAGATGACGGAGGTTTTTCGATAGAACTTTATGGAAATGGAAATCTAAGGTATTGTGTCTATCGCCTTTTTGATGACATCAGGCTGCTTCAGATGTTTAAAGTAAGTAAAGAGGCAGTGTACGATATTTACGGGATTATTGAGAAGGCGAGAAAACGCTTGGAGCGAGTGCCGCAAAAGCTGGACAATGGTTCGGAGGATGGAATGCTGAATGAATTTTTGTTTAGCGACTTCAGCTGGGTTACTGCGGTGAATATTCAAGAAGTATTTGTCAAAGGTATGATACTGACCAATTATCAGTATTATCAGCAATATAAAGAAAATATGAAACATGAAAATACAGTCTTAGGTGTGTTTAAGGAGATTTGTAAAGTATTGAAAAGTGCGGGAGTTGAGCTTTCTTTGGATTCCTGTGAGATTTGGAAAGACTGCAAATTAAAAGTGACATGGTAGTAAACAAGACTATCGCAATGGAAGATGAGAGCATCATCTGAAAGGGCGATGGTCTTGTTTTTTGTTAGAAAAGCAGGGTTAAAAATATATAAACTATACAATATACATAATTTTTAATCTTGGTGAATAAAAAATAGTCAAATATTAAGTCTAAATTTTGCGAATATTGTAATAAATGACCAATAGTGATATACTGGACTTAAATAAGTTTTGGAAAGGAGAAATTATGAAAAGGAACAAGAAAAGAATAGCTTTGGAAACACCATGTTGTATGTTAGCAGGAAGTATCAGTCGATGAAAATTTCTGCAAATGATGTAGCGACACAGGAAGAAATAGATGTGGTAGTCAAGAACGATGGTCAGGCTGTGAAGGCTAGTGATATAAATACTAGTATAACATAAATTAAGTTGTTGATAGTTTCGATATCTGGTATAATGGACTTAATGAATACAATTACGGAGGTCAATTATGCCAGCATTATCTTATAGTATAACAATATCAGATGAGGAAT
>ENA-OQJH01000687-OQJH01000687.1-human-gut-metagenome-genome-assembly--contig:-NODE-687-length-17032-cov-3.136823_pt1 | contig 17032 bp, 20 predicted proteins | sample MGYA00242597_ERZ504763 | MGnify/ENA primary metagenome ERZ504763 (study PRJEB26092, sample SAMD00036359) | human gut metagenome | host: Homo sapiens | study: EMG produced TPA metagenomics assembly of... | reverse complement strand
CCAATGCATTCCGTACTTTTGCTGACAAGCCGGAGGTGGATTACTCACAGAAAGAGCAGAAACATCCCATTACAAAGGCGGTGCTTGCACCTATGAAAGCGGTGAAAAAGATGCTTGTATCAATGGAACTTCATCTGGATGCTTCGATTGACAAGCTGGATAATCTGGCTATGAATGTGCAGCTTGATAAGGAAAAGCATATGGAGAAGGAGAAGAAGCAGGAACAGACAGCTAAGGAAGATATTGAAAAGATAGAACCCATAGAGAATAAGGCTGAGAAAGTAGAGGCAGAGATAGTCTATGCACCAATGGTCGCTGAAACGCATGAGTATCAGTACAATGCGGATGCATTTGAAGCAAGTGACGGAGCAGATATGAAGGTTGAAGCAGCGAAAGAAGTGCCAATGGTAAGGATAGATAAAGCCAGATAGATGTGAGGACGTGGGAGAAAATTCTGCGTCCTTTTTTGTATAGGAAGGTATTTAATGGTATACTGTTAGAAAAAGTGAAAGAAGGGAAAATGATGCTGACTGATGAAATGAAATCAATGGCATATCTTATAAACAAAGAAATCTTAAAAATATTCCCTTACGAATATATTAAAGAAGTATGCAGTGGTGAAATTACCATGAAAGAAATAATAGATCAAATAATGATGGAGTGTTGTAAGTATGCTTATGATAATAGTTTGGAAACACATTCTTTGGACTATTACATGGGCGGAGCAACAAAAGCAAACGATAGTGATAGAATGATGTATCAAAGGGTATTAGATTATGTTCGAAATAAACGAGAAATAGAACAAATAGAATTGGGAAAAATCGGAATTAATAAATATGATGACCAAATAAAATACAGATATAACATTATGGATAAAATAAGTGGACATGAATTGAATAAGTTCCATTTTTGGGAATTACAAAATATTCATGATATGCATCTTGTTAAGGCAATTGTAGATAAGCGTATTGGAAAAGGCAATTTTACACTAGATAAGATGCAAGAATATTCCGATGAGTATGACTGTTTTGTTGACAGTATAAAAAAAGATTGGTATGGAGAACATAAAAATAGTTTATTCGACTATTTGGCTTTTTTTACACTGGAATGGAAATACTCTTTTGACTTTTATTACGAAATAGCAGATGCGCTATCTTATATGAAAAGGCGAAATATTAAGAATATGAGAAATTGGATTGCCTTATTTAGTGTACCTTTAGTAATGTATTCTGATTTATTGTTAAGTCACCCTGGGGTTGTACCAGGAAGAGTAACATCTAATAATCGTATGTTAACTGCTAGAAGAAAATATATTAAATATATTGTGAAATCTGATTCTCTCGATTATGAGGCTGTAAAGAAGCAATTTATGGGAGCGAATGTTATTATCTGTACAATTTTAGAACGTGTTACTATAGGTGGTAAAAGTCTACAACATTGGTTTTGGGAGAATACTGTGGAACAAGATTGGCTTTCAGTTATGGAAGAGTATAATGCTTTCCAAGCTTTTGTTTCTAATAAGAAGTGGGATAAGAAAAAATTGAGAATTGTCAAAGATATATATAATGAAATAAGCTTTGATTATAAAAATCACGAAATTCGTTCTTAGAAGAATTTATTCTGTATTGTTATACTGATTTTACAAAATATAAAAAAGGAGGTCAGTAAAATGGCAGAAATCAAAATTGAGACAATAAAGAAATATGCAAATGAAGAAAATAACAGGAGTGGGTTAAGTGATGATGTGATTATTGAAATAGTGCATGCATTTAAGGATATTATAATAGAGTTTATTAATAAGCGTTATGTGAATCACAACTGAAATTACTTACATAGGGCGTGGGAGAAATCCCAATGTCATTTAGATAAGGATTGCTTTATAGTCAGAAATTCTTATACAGCGGATAAACATTTTGTTTATCTGCTGTATTTCTATCTTATAACACTTTTAACATAATAAATTTGCACAACAAACAGACAGATGCTTTCATCTGCCTTAAAAATGGTATATACTAATATTTGTTTAAGCTGCTCTATATAGAAAGCTTATCGCCGACTGGGGCTTGACTTTGCGAGGGTCTGTTCTCCCAGGACGTATAGGAAGAAGCTCATGTCCGATTAGATATTCTACATCGGGTGGAGCTTTTTCTTTTTTAATCGATAGAAAGTAACAGCAAATCCGAATTGCTCGGGTATAGTTGAGCTGATATGTATGTTTACAGCCTTTTTTCTCATTTATAACAACATTAGTTGCTATAATTTCACAGAAATTATACAGAGTCATTCTTGACCATATTTCCTGCATAATATATTCTGGTTTCTTTGAATGAAAACGTGTTAGTCCTAAGGCATATTTCAATTCTCGAAAAGAGGTTTCTATTCCCCAACGTTTTGCATATAACCGTTTGATTTCATCAGAATTAAATTTATCTTGTGGCAGATTTGTAATAATGCATTCATAAGAACCTTGAGGTATTGGAAAACGTATCACTCTCATTTTCATTTCGTAAAAATTATTAAAATGCAGATCAAGATAATCAAAAGGCGTTTTCTTATCAATAACTCTGTATTTTTTGGGAATTGCTTTTACTTCATTTGTCTGCTTTTTAGTAAGCGTAACATTAACCCATTCATCAAATTCCCCACTCTCTGGAAGCATTGTAAGTTTTGAAGTTATACCATTACTTGTTATATCTTTGACACGAATTAAATAATACATTCCTTTGTGTTCCACATGGGCAAATATATTATAATTCTCATAACCCCTGTCTGCGATAAAAATAGCTGATGTATCATTGTATCGGTCAATCATTCACACATTGCACGTCTTTCATTCGCCAAGCGTGAAGGCTGGATAATTGCATCTGTGTATTGGCGGCTGCATAAATCATAAAAAGCATTTAAATGCAATAGGTTGTACCCTTTTCTGTCAGGAAGAGTTTGAAAATAGGTTGTTTCATCTTGGGGATTGTGTGCAATGCACAAATCCGAGCCATCACATGCAATCAGTCTAAGACCATTATATGTAACATTATCCGTAAAAGACTTTGTAAATTCTTGGAATAAAAATTCAAATGCTTCAGGCAATATCTGTGCTCTACGCTGATTGAATGAAGAATTTGATGGTGTAGTATTATCAAATTCAAAATATTCCAACAGTTCATCTCTTAATGCTTTGCCTTCCATTGTAAGCATGAACTTCATAACCTCTTCAAATGACCATTTCTTTTTACGGGAAAAGTCCGTTTTGGATGCTTTGTAAATAGCCAATAGTAAGAATCCATTTTTGTAATAATTGATAGTAATTTTTGTTTTACCTCTGTAGAATAATTCATCGTGTAATTCTCCTTGCAATCAAGATATTTTCTTAATTACAAGGGTCGCTCTAACTATCTTAAAAAAGATAGTTAGAGCGACCCGCACATTTTGATTATCATGTCAAGTGCTTAACATAATTTTACAAAAAAGAACAGGGTACATATTTCTATATACACTGTTCTTTGTATAATCCTTATCTAAATGACATTGGGAGAAATCCTGCGTCCTTTTTTTAATGCGGATATGTTGCAATACAGAACATTAATTCGATGTACAAGGGATGATTATTGGACAGTATAAAGTGCTATAAATAAAGCATAAGGAACAGATACATAAGTTATGAGTTAAAGATGAACTTTTACGGAGGTGGCAGTTATGCATATACTAGCGTTTATTTTAATATTTATTGTCGGTTCAATCATTGCTGCTTGTGATGGGGATTATTCAGGAATTGCTGCAATCGGTAAATTTGTAGGATTTTTTGTATTACTATTCGCAGTATTATGGCTATTTACCCAGCCGGTTTTATTGATAATTGCTATTGTTGTACTGGTTTTAATTGTGATAGGTTGCTCTGCAAAGTAGCATATGCAGGTTAAATATAATGGTGTACCGACATTAGGACTTGCAGTAATTATATATCTTCTCTTATATGGTTATTTATGGTATCATATAAGAGAAGTTTTTTGTTTTATCTGAGAGTTTGGGGGTGCAATATGCCTAAATCATCTAATCAGAAATTGAAATTGATATATCTTATGAAAATTCTATTGGAACGGACTGATGAAACACACAGTATTACTATGCCGGAGATTATAGATGCACTTGCTGCGTATGATATAAGTGCGGAACGCAAAAGCTTATATAATGATATTGAAAATTTAAGAGTGTATGGTCTGGATGTTATAGGAACGCAGGAAGACAGGACATATTCATATCATATAGGGAACAGACAGTTTGAACTTGCAGAATTGAAATTGTTGGTTGATTCTGTACAGTCAGCAAAATTTATCACAGCCAAGAAGTCAAATGAGCTTATAAAAAAGATAGAAGGATTGGCAAGCAAATATGAAGCATCACAGTTACACAGGCAGGTATTTGTTGCTGGTCGTGTAAAGACGATGAATGAGAGCATTTATTACAATGTAGACAGGATACATACAGCAATAGCAGAAAATTCGAGGATAACATTCCAGTATTTTCAATGGAACGTTGACAAGAAGATGGAACTGCGCCATGATGGAGCACTTTACGAGGTCAGTCCATGGTCATTGTCCTGGGATGATGAGAATTATTACTTAATTGCATATGACAGCAATGAGGGGATAATAAAGCATTTTCGTGTAGATAAAATGCTTTATATCAAGTCAAACGGCAAAGGAAGAGAAGGAAGGCAGGCATTTAAATCATTTGATATGGCTGCATACGCCAGAAAAATGTTTGGCATGTATGGAGGCAAAGAAGAGTGGGTGCGCATTGAGTGCGACAATTCTTTTGCGGGTGTAATGATAGACCGTTTTGGCAAAGAGGTATCCATGATCAGATTGGATGATAAACGCTTTGTAGTCAATGTGGAGGTTGCAGTCAGCAGGCAATTTCTGGCGTGGATTATAGGTCTTGGTGAAGGAGTAACGCTTGCAGGACCACAAAATGTGGTTGAAATGATGAATGCTGAAATCGACAGATTGATAAAACAATATAAAAAATAAGAACAAAAATTCGATATGCAAGGTGTGTTTATGGGACACCATAGTTTTATAATAAGAATCAGATAAGAGATAAACTCTTACTGGTTCTTATTTTTGGAGCAGGTGAGGTGGCAGAGTGGCAAGGTTATGGTATTGGATAGAAAAACAGTATTACATGCTAAGGAATGTAGAGGATGCTGCATTATGTGTGAATATTACGAAGTATGCAGAAATGATGGAACATTAGAATAGGAGGTGCCTATGGGAACGGATTCTTTATATTACATAATGGATTATAGTGGTAACTATTATAGGACTGATAAAGCAGATCAGTTGGTAGCTGTGGCGGGAGAACAGGACGCAACAGTATTTACATTTGCACAGGCGAACAGCCGTATATGTGTAGGCAAGAAAGCATCATTTTATTGTATGGTTCCGATTGAAGAAACAGAGGAAGATATGAACGGGACAGTATCAGGCAGTGATGAAATAGACGACAATTCCGGTGCATTACCTGTAGAAGAACAGGAAAATAATGATGATGAATATATTTCACCAATAAAAGAACTAACATATGATGAGGTAACAGAACCGATTGAGAAAAATGTTGCATCGTATGACCTGTCAGAAATGGACTGGATAGAATATCTTACACATTTTACATATCTTGTAGAGGGACTGAAAGATTATAGGGAGGAGTTGTCGAAAAAGCATTCAGATATAGACCAGAAGATATGCGATATCCTTCACTACATCGAATTATGTGAGACTAATGATGATGAAGCTGCTGATCTGGTTGAGTTGCTGAGAGTATGCAGGGAAAACAGAAGGGATATCAAGGATGAATTGCAGAGAATTGAATATTTTCAAACCGGTTTTGGAACGAATGCTAATGTCACCAGAGCAAAGCAGGCATTAAAAAGTATCAAAGGATTGGAAACAAGAAAGTATAAACCTAGAAAATACGAGGAGTTGTTTGAAAATTGTGTGCTCAAAGATAGGCGGTTGCAAAGAGACGATTTACATAGAACAGCTCATGTTAGTTCAGATGCAAAGCAAGGATACAGCGTTGAACCGACATTTGATGAAAAGGATGGTGAAGAAACAATGGCAGAAGAAAGAAGTTACACTCCGTTTGATGGGAAAGAGAATGACTGGTTATCATTTGCAAGACAGCAGGCAGAGTTTTATAGAAATGCCAGACATTATATAACAAATCTACAGATAGACATCAAAGAGATAGATGCTGAGATTGAAAATATTCTTTTGGAAACAGAAGATGCTAATTGCAATGTCGCGCAGGGATATAAGTATTTAAGAGACTTAAAGAGTTGAGACTTGAGAAGAAAGCAAAAACGAAAGAACTTAACTGCCTGTATGCATTGACAGATTACATTGATTGTGAATCCCTGGCGGATACCTGTGAAGATAATCTGGCGGAAATTGAAGATATAATGGAAGTTCCAGAACATAGTGAAATGACAAAAATACTGTCTGTAGATAATGGGCGGGAAGAGAATATGCATACAGTAGAAGACATGGTTGGTTGAAAATAAGGAGGATAATTACCATGACAAATAAGACAATATTAAGAGAAATTCATAGAGAAAATAAATCTATAAACCGTAATTTACAGAGACTGGCAAATATAGGATTGATAGGTTTTCTTGGAAAAAGTGCTGAGGAGGCAAAGAAAACAGATGATCCTGTTGGAAAGACATTGGCAAAGACTGGATTAATATTAGTGGCAGTATCAGAGATAGTACTTATGATAGCGGATATTATTGATTACAGAGAAGAGAAAATAGAACAGCAACTTGAAGAATATGATGAATAATCATGAATAATCAGGTAAAAGAACAAAGATTCGATATACAAGGGATGATTATAGGACAGCTAAAGTAGTACTATATAATCAGAAAGAAACAAATAACATTGATAATTCTTGATTACAGGAGGTATGGCAATGAAAAATTGGATGGATTTAAATGGTGATGGAGAATTAGATGGAACAGAAATGATGTTCGCAGAAGAAATGCTTTGTACCAGCAGGGAAGAACATGAAGCATTATTTGGAGATGCTGGAGACTTTGAGGATAACACAAAGGAGGATTTTGAGATTGATGCAATGGCAGCAGGACTTGATGTTGATGAATTAGAACTTATGGATCCTGATGACAGGGCAGAGGCATTGGAAGATGCAGGGTTAGACCCGGATGATTATGATTTTGACTGAAATTTTTGCAAAGGAGGCTGATTTGTATGAGAAAGAATTCATTTGGACAGGGATTGGCAATATTTTTTGTGATAGTAGGTGTTCTGTTTGTAATAGGTTCAATAGGTGAAGCAAGTGAGCCTAAGTGCATTAAGGTGGGTTGTGATAATAAACAGGCAAGCGGAAGTAGTTATTGTTATCTGCATAAACCATATACTGGAAGCGGTACATCACATAGCAGTTCTTCATATAGCAATAAATCATCAAGTATTACATCTAAGAGTAGTACAAGTAGCTCTGGTTCAAGCAGTAGTTACAATAGTAAATCAAATTCAACAAATAATTCATCATATAGTAGCAGCACAAAGAAAAGTACAACGACAAAGAAGAGTACATATGACTCTTATGATGATGGCTATGATGATATCTATATGGATGGCGATTATGACTATGATAGATATGACAGAGACAGCGATTATGCTGATGGTGTAGATGATGCAATGGATGAGTACGGAGAAGACTGGTAAAGCTGATAAAGTTTTGCGGAAAGGAGACCATTATGGAAGAACTTTATTTTACAATAGCAGGTTGCAGCCATTATTTTGGTAGTGATTTTATGGAAAAAGGAATGAAAGTCAAACTTGAAAAAGAGCCGAATAATGAGTACGACAAAGAAGCAATACAGGTAAAGATAAAAGGACTTGGAAAGATAGGATATGTGGCTAACAGTCCTTTTACTGTAAAGGGTGAATCTATGAGTGCTGGCAGGCTTTATGACAAAATTGGAGATAAGGCGAAAGGAAAGGTTGTATTTGTAGTTGATGGAGGGGCTGTATGTAGAATTACTGATATAGAAATGAATAAGCAGCTAAAAGAAATGGATAAAGAGTTATAATATCTAGATACAGATAGGGCAAATATAGTGGTTCTATCTGTATATTTTTATAAAATAAATGGGAAATAATTGAGAAAATAGTATTTTGAAGACGAAAATGATTAGAAAATGAATAAAAATCGCATACATGTGCGATTTTATACACTAATGCAAAAAGAAATGTTGCCTTGAAAGAATTGAAATGATATAATAACCATGGAGTTTTGTACATATTTGAGACTTAAATTCTAGAGAGGTAATTGAATGAAGGTTAGCTATAAAAAATTATGGGTTATGTTGGCTGAAAAGGAAATTTCCAAACAGAAGTTTAGAGAACAATTAGAATTGTCTACTGGAACTATGACCAAATTGAATAAAGGAGAAGAAGTATCAATGAACACACTTCTTCGTATCTGTGAATATTTTGATTGTAATTTTGGCGATATATGTGATGCTGTTAAGATAGAAGAGACAGAAAAAAACAGGAGGAAGTGTCATGAGAGAACTTGTTTGCCCACGGCATATGTGCAAGGTACCTCTTGGAAAATGTATGGAATGGGATATAGATGAATTTACAGGTGAAAGAATTCAATGCAATGAAAAGCCTGTAATGTCTACTACATTGTATTGGTGTAAACAATGTAATGTCCCAATTTATGAAGAAGTTGCCCTTTATGTGGAGAAAAAGGAAAGTATATTGCAACTGATATACGACCTGTATTTCCAGAAGAAAAAATATTGCTTGCGATTCTTTTAGAGAAAGATGATCCGCTGTGCTTTGAAGAGTTATCAGTATGGAATAATACTAATTTTTACTTTATAGATGGTGAAAAAATACAGGTTTCTATAAAGGATTTCAATGGTAAAACATTAGATGAAATTCAAAAAATTAAGAAAAAATATGATGAATACTCAGCTCAAATTGACTACTCAAAGTTTGATAAAATTGTTAGCAGATTTATTCAAGCAAATGAGAACAGATATAATGAAGTTACAGATGAGGCAATTAGTTTTGTACAGGGATATAAAGAAAGATATTCCTTAGAGGATATGTTTGTATCTTTTAGTGGAGGAAAGGACTCTACGGTTACATCAGATATAGTAAGAAGAGCGTTTTCATCGAATAAAGTATACCATATTTTTGGAGATACAACATTAGAGTTTCCTTTGACATACGAATACAAAAAGAGATTTGCAAGAGAGCATAGGGTACTTCCAGCAAAAAATTATGAAAAGAATTTTGAAACTCTATGTGAACAAATTGGACCACCAAGTCGTGTTATGAGATGGTGCTGTACTGTTTTTAAAACAGGAGCGATAACACAAACTATTGCATCAGCATTTAAAAATAAAACTAATATTTTATCGTTTCAAGGAATACGGCATAATGAATCATTAAGTAGAAGCAAATATGATAGAGAAAGTAAGAGCCCTAAGATTACAAAACAAACAGTAGCTGCACCTATTATAGAGTGGACAGATTTTGATGTATGGCTTTATATTTTAACAACTGGAATAGACTTTAATGATGCTTATCGTCTTGGTTATTCAAGAGTAGGATGTTGGTGTTGTCCTAATAATGGTTCTTGGTCAGAATTTTTATCAAAAGTGCATATGTATGAACAGTATGTGCATTGGAGAAAAATTTTAGTCGATTTTGCTAAGAAAATAGATAAACCAGATCCTGAAGAATATGTTGATGAGGGTGGTTGGAAAGCACGACAAGGTGGAAATGGAATAGATATTGCAGAGAGATCAATTATTTCATATGAGCCGTGTGCAACGGAAGACAATGCATTTAATTATGAATTGCAGAAACCCATTACGAAAGAGTTCTATGAGTTATTCAAACCTTTTGGGTATATCAATACCCAATTAGGAAATGAGAGATTAGGTGAGGTTTATGTACTTGATAAAAAGGGAAATGTGGTTCTTGTATTGCAAGGAAGAATTGGCTCAACCAAATTAAAGGTAACGATTAAAAATGAAAGATTAGCTGGTGCAACAAGCTTGAAGGTTGCTGAAGGAAAAATTCAGTGTCAGCTTACTAAATATCAGATGTGCATAGGCTGTAAAGCTTGTGAAAGTGTTTGCAAACATAGTGCAATAAAAATCAAAGAAATGGAAGATGGTAGCATATCATATAAAATTGATGATCAAAATGTAAGAGATGTACAGAGTGCGTTAATCATTTTAATGCAGGCTGTTACGTAAGAAAAGTGCTTACCATTAAGAGAGAAGGATAACATGACAAATAAAGTTATTTATAAATTAAAAGGACATGAAAAATTTCCACTGAGAGAGGGCTGGATAAATAAGGCTTATCTGTAGCAAAAGAAAAAGGCACACATATATTTTTGGAAAGTCAAGGTCCAGACATGTTAGGTGTTGGTACTAATATGGTTAAGTCTATACGATATTGGATGCAAGCATGCGGATTGTTGGCTAAAGATGGTAATAAAGAAATACTTTCCGATATGGCAGAAATTATTTATATGAATGATCCATATTTGGAAGATATTTTCTCATTATGGATACTTCATTCAAATATTGCTAAAAACATTGAACAGGCTACGGTGTGGTATATGTTTTTTAATAGGTTTAATGTTGATTCTTTCAACAAAGCTGATATGCAAAAGAAAATGCAACAGGAACTGTTTAATTATGTTGGACAACAAGTAACAGAAAGCTCATTAAAAGATGATATTGATGTGTTATTAAATATGTATTCAAAAGGCGATAATAAAAATGAAGATCCAGAGGATAAGATAATTTCGCCTTTTTCCACACTTGGAATAATAAAGAAAGAAGATGAGACCTATTATAAGATTCAACCAGACTTAAGAAGGATAGCCAATGAATTAGTGCTATATGAGATAAGCAGTTATTAGATCATAATAAATCTATAAGCATTGAAACAATAGCAACTGGTGAAAGAAGTCTTGGTGCGATATACAATATGACAATGGTTACTGTTAATAAGTATCTGGATAATCTTGAAGCAATGGGATACATTCGAGTGGATAGAACAGCAGGACTGGATATGGTATATCCGGAAAATATGAAGAGCCCAATAGAAATTATTAGAGATTATTATAGAAAATAAAGGTGGATAAAAGCATGGCAGTTACAAAGTTAAGCCAGATTGTAAAATTAAATGGCAGTTTTAGAAATTCTATTAATCTGTATTTGAACTTAAATAAAAAAGAAAAGATTGATAGTTATATTCCTACAAAGTCATCTTTGAATATATTAAAACGATATGTTGATTCTGTAAAAAAGAACAAAGACCATTCTACGATATTGATTGGTTCTTATGGCAAGGGAAAATCACATTTGTTACTGATTCTTTTAGCTATAGTGAGTATGCAGCGTACAAAAGAAAACAATGAGATTGTAAAGAGCCTTTTAAAAAGATAAGAATTGTTGATGAAGAGACATTTGAAATAGTTTCAAGTGTTTGGAATAAGAAAGGACGTTTTTTGCCCGTTATTATTTCGGGAAATACAGATGATGTAAGTCGTTCTTTTATGATTGCATTAAATGATGCTTTAAAGAGAGAAAATTTAATGAATTTGATGCCGGATACTTTTTTTAGTATTGCAGAAGACACTATATGTAGATGGAAGAAGGAATATCCTGAAGTTTATATAAATTATGAGAAGGCATTGAAGAAAAATGGTGTCTCTATAAATGATATTAAAAATGGATTGAAGGTATGTGATCCGAAAGCTCTTGAAGTTTTTAAGAGTGTATATCCTTCATTAATGGGGGGAGAGCAGTTTAATCCTCTTACAGGTAGCGAAGTGTTGCCTATGTATCAAAGTGTAGCTGATAAATTATGTGAACAGTACGGATATAGTGGGATTTATGTGGTTTTTGATGAATTCAGTAAATTCATTGAGGGACAAGAAAAGCACTCTATTGGTGGAAATATGAAGTTTCTACAGGATATGTGTGAACTGGCAAATGAATCAAAAGACACACAAATTTATATGACAATGGTAGCTCATAAATCAATAAAGGAGTATGGAGCATATCTTTCAGAAGCTGTAATTAATGCGTTTACAGGGATTGAGGGGAGAATAGAGGAAGTATTATTTAATACTTCTTCAAAAAATAGTTACGAGTTAATACAAAATGCTATTGAGACGGACACAAGCAGATTGGCTGAAATTCCAGAAGCTAATAAGTATTTTGGAAGAGCAAAGGTGGATGAATACTATAAAATACCAGCTTTTAGATCTACGTTTACAAATATTGATTTCGAAGAATAATCGTTAAGGGATGTTATCCTCTTAGTCCTGTATCAGCATATGCATTGCTTAATATAAGTGAAAAAGTAGCACAGAATGAAAGAACCCTATTTACATTTATATCTAAAGAAGAGCCTAAAAGTATGGCACAGTATGTAGTGGAGCATACATTCAATAATGAATGGATAGTAACACCGGATAAGATATATGATTATTTCCAGAATTTGTTCAAAAAAGAAATTGGAAATGAAAGAGTTCATACAGAATGGTTAAATGCTGAGTATGCAATTGCTAAGGCGAAGGAAACAGGTAAAATTCGTATGCTTAAGACCTTGGCGGTAATAAATATAATAAATAAATTTGATGAAATGCCACCTACTGAAGAAATTTTGAAGATAGCATCAGGATTGCCCAATGCTACAGAAATTCTAAATTCATTAGTGGCGAAAGAACTCATTTATAAAAAAGAAACAAATAATTGCTATGTATTCAAAACACGGGCAGGAGCATCGCTTAAGTCTGAGATTAAGAGACGGAGAGCTTTAAAGGATTCAGTTAATTTATCGCAGGTCTTTTCAGACGTTAGTAATAACCAATATATTTTGCCTAAGAGATACAATAACACATATTCAATGACGAGATATTTTAGATTTGAATATCTAGATGTTGTAGATTTTTTGAAACTTGAAAATGTGGATGTATTATTGCATGATGGAAAATTTCAGGATGGAAAGGTAGTAGCGTTATATTCTTTAGATAATTCTAATCGTACAGAACAGATTATGAAGAAAGTTGCGGAACTTACTTCGTATAATATAATTGTGATTTACACAGAAAAACCATTCGCAATGATGGACAAAGCAAGAGACTATGAGATTATACAGAATATAAAATCTGATGACAAATTTATGAAAGAAAATGAGATTTTATCTAAAGAACTTGTTGTTATGGAAGAAGATATTGAAAAGATATTATCTGATTATCTTGAAAATGAATTTGAACAAATGGGTTCACATATTACTATTTATTATGATGGTGACAAATGGGTACTAGATGAAAATATTTGTACGAGTATAGCAGTGGATATTGTATGTAATCATTTCTATTCGGAGACAGTTGTTATCAATAATGAATTAATAAATAAGCAGTATATAAAAACAGCTCCGATTAAAAAATCTAGAAAAATTATTATGCAGAATATATTAGACGAAGGTTCGGTTGAGAGCTATCTGTCAGGGACAAGTTCAGAGGCTACTATATATAGAGCTGTAATGGTAAATTCTGGAATATCATCAGATGATAAGCCAGATAACGTTAAGAAACTTCTGGGGATTTTCAAATCGTTTTTTGATAGTTGTGTAGATGAAAAAAAATCTCTAAGTATTTTGGTTAATAGATTTTGTGGGAAACCATTTGGGATGAGAGCCGGGGTTTTACCAATATTACTTGCTTATTCATTATCTAAAAGAAACGAGGATATCGTTGTGTATTATGAAGATCGTGAAATCGCACTTGATGTGGACACGATTATAAATATGGTAGATTATCCAACAAAATATTCAATTTTTATTTCTAAGGATAGTGCGGATAAGGATAGATACTTATATAACCTATATGATTTATTTGCAGATAAAGCAGATAAAAATCTCTCTGGGAATAGAATTGCAAATATTTTGACATGTATGCAACGTTGGTATCGAGGATTGCCACAGGTTACCAAAAACATAAGAAAAGGTAATGAATATATTTCAAATGAGAGAATATTAAAAGCATTGCCAAAATTAAAAAATGTAATGCAGCGTATGGATGTAAATGCATACGAGGTGATTTTTGAAATATTGCCTAATATTTGTGGTTATGAGGATTATGATAAAACTGTTGAATTCCTTAGTGCATTAAAAACAAAACTGAACGGCTATATGGATTGGCTTTTGCAAAAAGTAACTGAGGTAACAAAAGATATTTTCAGATTGGATGGAAAAGATGATATGATTCATACCCTCAAAGCATGGTATGAAAAGCAAAGTGATGTGGCAAAGCATGGATTATATAATACTTCTATATCAGGATTTATGTCTTGCATAGGAGATATAGATACTTATGATGAATATTCTGTAGTACAAAAAATAATGAAAATTGTAACTGAAGTACATGCTGATTCCTGGAACGATGATACTTATAATGAATACGTGGATAAGTTACAACAACTTAAAAATGATATTGAGGCTATAGGGAGTGAAAATAGAAAGGGAAGTTGCGTTCTGTCATTTACAGGTAAAAATGGAGAGGTGATTCAAAAATATTATGATCCAGTAGATTCTGATGAGGGAACCATGTTTAGAAACATTATAGAGGATCAATTAGAGAGTTTTTCTGATCTGGATGTAAATGTGCGAGTTGCAATTCTGTTAGAATGATAGAAAAAGTTATGCGAAAAGAGGAATAACATATGATTTATTTGGATAATGCCGCTACAACATATCCTAAACCAGAAGAAGTGTATCAAAAAATAGATTGGGCTAATCGTAATATTGCAATAAATGCTGGGAGAGGATCTTATAAAGCGGCACAAGAGGCTTCCAGACTGATTGAGGAAACTCGAAGACAATTGATTGAGTTAGTGCATGGTTTAGGTAATGAACATGCAGTATTGCTTCCATCGGCAACCATTGCTTTAAATGTAATTTTAAATGGTTTGTCATTTTCGGATGGAGATGTTATTTATGTATCCCCATATGAACATAATGCAGTATCCCGTACTTTGTACAGAATAAGTACTATAAAGAATATACATATTGAGGAATTACCAGTAAAAGATAATCTTGAAATTGATATGGATAAGGTTAAGTATTTGTTCATGAAAAATAAACCATCATGTGTATGTTGTACTCATGTAAGTAATGTGACAGGATATATTTTGCCAGTTGAAGAAATATTTGAGATAGCAAAAGAGTATGGAGCAGTAACCATCATGGATGCATCACAATCTTTTGGACTTTTAGATATTGATATTAAAAAATCAAAGCAGATTATATTGCTTTTGCTGGGCATAAAACTTTATATGGTCCATTGGGAGCAGCTGGTTTTATTGATAATGCAAAATTATCACTTGATACATTTATTGTAGGAGGTACAGGAAGTGATTCTTTAAATTTAGATATGCCAAGGCAAGTACCAGAAAGATATGAAGCTGCTAGTAAAAATATTGTAGCAATTGTTGGACTGCATGAAGCTCTGACCGTTATAGATAGGAATGGTAATTATCAAAAGGAAAAACTACTATCTGAATATGCAGTAGATAAATTGAAAAAATTAAAAAACATAATTCTTTATATACCAGAAAATCTTACCCAGCATATTGGAGTTATATCTTTTAATGTAAAGGGCTATAAGGCAGATGATGTAGGAATGATTTTGGATGAAGATTTTGATATAGCTGTTAGGACGGGATATCATTGTGCACCATATATCCATAAATATTTGGATGATGAAAAATATCTTGGAACTGTAAGAATTAGCTTAGGACAGTATAATACAAAAAATGATATTGACCAGCTGATAGATGCTATAAGTGAATTATAAAAGATGAGAAAGAGGTTTGGATATGGACAATAATTTGTATATTGATTACTTGAATTCATTACATAATTATAATGCTCAAAATGAAAATGCATATGGTGAAAGAAATATTGATAATCCATATTTTAAAGACGTTATGGTTAGAGTGGGATTATGTGATTATATAAAGGAAAATCTTACAGTAAAAAAACCTCATATACTCATTTTGACAGGTCATGCCGGAGATGGAAAAACTAGTATAATGTATCAAGTCCTGACTGACATGGGGGCAGAGTTTGATGTAAAGGAAAAATTAAGTGAGATTACACTTCCAAATGGTGCAAAATGTTTATGTGTAAAAGATTTTAGTGAGATTCCAGAAGAAGAGCAAACAAATCATATCGACAGAATTAATGTGATGAAAAAATCTGTAGATATGGTGAAAAATGGAAATTATGTTTTCATGGTAGCTAATACAGGTCCGCTTATTAATACATTTGGTGAGCTATTCGATACAAATGATAATAAAGAAAAATCTAGAATTCAATTAATAAATATGATGGATAATAATGATGGAGAAATAAAATTCATTCAGGATGTTCCATTGTGTGTAATTAATGTAGCTACTGTTGATAATGTGTATTTTGCAACAGAATTTCTTGAGAAAATTATACAGGATAATTTATGGGAAAAGTGTGAGGCATGCAATAAACATCATTATTGCCACATATATAGAAATAGAAACTTAATTGTAGAAAATAAAACAAAAGTGTACGAGTTTATAAATAATCATTTTATCTGGTTAACGGAGTATGGTACACGATTGACTATTAGAAGCATGACAGAGCAGCTTGCATATATGATTACGGGGGGAATGTCCTGTGAGGAAGTGACTAATAATGATGCATATAAATATCTCTTTAGCAATTTGTTTTTTGGATATATAGGCACTAAATTAAACGCTAGAGCGTTGAACATCATTGCGATAGCAGCAGCGAATAAATGCATGTATGATCATAAAAGATTGCGTTCTGATGAAAAAACTTCTAGTAGGTAAAGAATATAAAGATATGTTTGGTAATGCAATTAAAGAGATTATAACGGATGCAGAAAAAAATAATGC
>ENA-OQJH01000686-OQJH01000686.1-human-gut-metagenome-genome-assembly--contig:-NODE-686-length-17067-cov-1.734475_pt1 | contig 17067 bp, 20 predicted proteins | sample MGYA00242597_ERZ504763 | MGnify/ENA primary metagenome ERZ504763 (study PRJEB26092, sample SAMD00036359) | human gut metagenome | host: Homo sapiens | study: EMG produced TPA metagenomics assembly of... | reverse complement strand
TAAACCAAATCTCTGAATGGTCTCGCTCTCCGGATAGATATAACCTGGCATCTGTAAATAATATTTAAAACTTTCCAGATTCAGGATGTTTTTCACTTTGTCTCCCACACTGACCAGTGTTCCTGTTGTCTGGTATTTCCCGTCCAGAATCTTCTCTGCTTTTTTCTCGAACTGATCTCCAAGTCCTTTTGGCGCTTTTTCAGAAACACCATTCAGATTAAATTCATAGCCAATGGAATCACATGCACGAACGTACCGATCCTCATGAAGTAATACTTCTTTTTTAATCGCGGTTCCTTTATAGATTCCATAATCTTTTTCCATTTGCAGCTTCATCTGATGGGCTCTGGAATAGTAAACAGTTTCTCCATCTTTTATGCCATATACTTTAATTTCCATAATGGAATCATCCGGCATTTTGTAACTGAGTCCCATCATCACCAGAATGCTATCCTGCATCATCTGATCTTTCAGGTTCTCTTCGCTGCCATTTTGTTCCGAATAATCCAATACAACAGATAAACTGTTCGCCGCATCTGGGAGCAGCTTTGGTGGAACCTCATAGATTTTCGAATTGTCTTTCATGGCACTGGACACTGCAAAATCATAGGATACAGCATCAGTACCGCAAACAGCAGGGATACTACTACCGCAACGATCTTCAATTTTCGTTCAGATCTTCCGAGTTTTTTCTTCGTTCTTTTTTGGCCTGTTATCTTCATCCCCTGCCCTCCTATTCTTTTTCTGATTTTCAAATTGCATCTGTACCATTGTCATTGCTGCAATTACAAGAAGAAGTATGACGGATGCCGCTGATCCTCTTCCATAATTCAAATCCTGATGAAATGCATTATAAATAAAAATTCCCTGCGTGGTCGACGCACCACTTGGTCCTCCAGATGCATACATATACGGCACATCCAGCATCTGCATCGTCGTAATGACGCACATGATCAACTGAATGAATATCATAAATGAAATATTTGGCAGAATAATATGTATGATCCGTCCAAAACCTGTACATCCATCCAGCGATGCAGATTCCATAATATCTGTAGAAACTCCCTGAATCGCAGAAAGATATAGCAGCACCGTCAGACCACCCCCAAGCACTCCCGGAAAGATGATACAAAACTTGACCAGATTTGGATCACTCAACCATGTCTGGGGCTCTCCACCAAAAATTTCACAATTTGATTTGCAACACCATAATCCGGATGCCAGATCCACTTCCATATGATTACATTGACCGATGTTGGAATCAGCGCCGGTAAAATGTAAAGTGTCGTCAGGCATTTCTGAAGCCGGATCAACTCATTCAGCAACAATGCCTGAATGAGAGGGATCAAAAAACACATACACAGCTGTAATGCCAGCAAAATGAATGTATTTTTCCAGGAGTCCCAATAATGCTGCATATGAAAAATATCTACATAATTTTCAAACCCAACAAATTTTCCCGGTGGATTGATCGGATCATATCGAAATAGTGAAATAAAAAATGCACTGACGATCGGATAATATTTCAGCCAGACTGTAAACGCCATTGGAAAAAATAAAATACACCACGGTGTTATTTTCTTTCTGAACTGATAGCTTCCTGCTTTTACAACTCTTTTTTGCGGACTTTTTCTCATCAGTAATACCTCCCTTTTTTCTTCTTCCGCTAGTATATAAATTCTTTTCCAAAAGAAATGATCTCACTTACAGACAGGTCACCATTTTTAAGTTCTTTACTCACCATTTCTTACCACCTTAAAAATGGTGACTTTTTCCGTTAGATTTAAGACATTCCAATTATTTCCATTGTCTGATATGATAGGAACATCACAAACGAAGCGTAAAAGGAGGAAACGCATTATGAAAAAGAAACTACTCGCTGCAATGCTCTGTGTTGCTATGGCTGCTACATCCTTAGTCGGATGTGGTGGTTCCGGAGATTCCGGCAAAGATACCGACACTGCAAAATCTTCTGAGAAAGGTTCCGATGAGGAAAAAGTGGAACTGACAATCTGGGAAACAAGTCGTAATAAAGATGACTGGTACACTTCCATGGAGAAGAAATTTCTCGAAGAACACCCGAATATTACATTAAATAAAGTGGTAAAAGAAGGCGATCCTGGAAATGAATTTTATCAGGCTGTTGCTTCCGGAACTGCTCCTGACCTTGTAACTGCTCTTTTACCATGATGGATTCATATATTACTTCTGGTATACTTGAACCTTTGAATCAATATACAGATGAGTGGGATGAATGGGGAAATTTCACAAAAGAGTATGTTGATATGTTCACAAAAGACGGAAAAGTATACGGTGTTCCAAATCAGGTTGCTCCGATGCTCTTTGGATATAACAAAGCATTATTTGAAGAAGCCGGAATCAAAGAACCTCCAAAAACATGGGATGAAGCCGTCGAAGTTGCGAAAAAGATCAACGATCCTGACAATCAGGTCGCTGGTTACGCACACTTGCCGCTGAATGGACAGAATGGTTCTTCCAGTATTATGTATGGCAGGCCGGCGGTGATCTGACAAAAGAAAACGAGGATGGAACAGCGGAACTGACCTTTACAGATCCTGCAGTGATCAAAGCAGCAGAATACTACCAGAAATTAAAGAGTGAAGGCGTTCTTCAGAGTGATCTGACATTAAAATTCTCTGATCTCGTCACAAACTTTGGTCTCGGAAAATTGGTATGATGCCCTTTGCAGGTGACTGGGTATCTGAAGCCATCACAAAAGGAATTGACCCTGATGATATCGGACTTTGCCTTCCTCCGGCCGACCTTCCGGAAAACAAACAACCGCAATCGGTGGAGACTGCTGGGTAATCAATGCAAAAGCGGATCAGGCAAAGAAAGATGCTGCATGGGAATACATCAAATATTACACAGGAAAAGACTATCGTGCTTCCTATTATGAAAATCTTGCAACAAAAGGCGCTCCAAACCCAGTCATCATTCCAAGAGATGATATGAGCATTACAGATTTCTATGAATTCCCAGAGGAATATAAAGAAGTTCTGGAATCCGCAAAATCAGTAGGTCGACTGGAATTCTACGGAAAAGCTGATTTTGGTTCTTATGTAGACCGTGCTGTTCAGAAGATCCTGACGGACTCTAACGCAGATCCTGAAACAGAATTTGCAGAAGCACAAAAACTGTGCGAAAAAGAAGCACTGGAAAAATTCAATGAAGCAAATCAGAAATAATATTACAGGGGATACCAGATCCGGTATCCCCTGTTTGATGTTTTATACGCTTTATTTTCCATGTTCCCTGTATTCTTTCGGTGTCATTCCTGCATAATGCTTAAATGCTTTACTGAATGAACGCGGATTATCGTATCCGACCATACTACAGATTTCAATGATCTTATAGTCCGAATTCTTTAAAAGTTCTTTGACCTTCTGCATTCGAATCTGAACCAGATAATCCACAAAATTTTTTCCTGTTTTTTCCTTAAATAATCTACTCAAATAATTCGGATGCATGTAAAACTGTTCTGCCAACATATTCAAACTGATATTTTCCTGATAATGCTGACGGATAAAGTTCTGAATTTCTGCAACCACGCCTCCACTGATTTGATGATTGTCAGCATGTTCCAGACTCCTTGTCACCCACTCCAGATATGAAAGCATCCAGCGCAACACATCCTGACTGTTTTCACAACACAGCAATTGCTGCAGCACTTCATTCAACCGATCATGAAGCACTTCTTTTCCAGCCCGGTCTCCTGCAAATGTCCATTCATTTCAATCAGAAAACGAATACATACCGTCTGAAATTCCAGAACACTCATCTTTTCCGTACTCTCCATCGCCGTCAAAACCTGCTCCAGCCAGCGGATGATCTGTGTCTTATCTTCTCCACCGTTAAGTTTGCATAGAAATTCTGTAAGGATTTCCTGAATCTGAGAAGATTTTTCAGAAAACAACTTCTCGATATTCTGATAAAAATAACTTTTTTTTTCGTGTATCTGCCATCAAATAACGCATTGCCTGTTGTGACTCTTGAAACGCCTCTGTCAATCTGTTAATTCCACTTTTTTTTTCCTGCTGATTCCCATTGCCCAACAACCATCTGTACAACATACCTGCTCTAAGATAGACACAAAATATGCAAACTCCTCTTCCGCCTTCGCAGGAACAATCGCAAACAACCCATATACCGAACTATCCAAAATAATCGTCTCCGGGATGACTGCCACAATCTGCTTTTTCATTTTTTCTTTTTCCTGTGTCACATTTTCTTCATCCTGACTCTTTTCTATCATAAATACAGAAACTCCGTACCACATCTCCAATTGGGGAAGATCATACTTCTCCATATCGGCTTCTGCATAGCCTCTTGCAATGGATAAAAGCAGGCCTTCCATGTGATATGTATGAATTTTGGCTTCTTTTTGATGGCGTTCCAGATTTTCTGACAGCCGCCCCAACAATTCTTCCACTTCTCCCAGATTTACCGGCTTTGTCAGATATTCTACCGCACCATATCTTATCGCATCCTTTGCATAATCAAAATCACTATACCCACTTAACACAACCGTTTTTACATCTGGATACAGTTCCTGCACTTCTTTCAATAGATCGATCCCCGATTTTTCCGGCATACGGATATCTGTAAACACCACGTCAATTGACATTTTTTAAACATCCGTAATGCTTCGTCTACACTGGCGGCAATTCCCGCCACTTCAAATCCACATTTTTCCCACTTTACAAACTGCGCCATTCCACGGCAGACAATTTCTTCATCATCTACGATCAACACCTGATACATCTTCTTCAACCTCTTCCCCAAGCTTTTTCATATTTTCAGACTGCATCTTTACTGGTAGAATGATCTCTACCTCTGTACCCATCTGTTTTCGACTCCTGATCTGAATTCCATACTCTTCTCCATAAAACAGACGGATTCTCTGATTCACATTTACAATACCAATACTTTTTCCGGATCTGCTTCCCCTTGAATATAGTTCTGAAGCTTTCCATGATTTTCTTTTGTCATACCTGTTCCATTGTCCTTCACCTGAATATGAAGTACCTCTCCCTGCACGTGAGCAGAAATCTGAACCGCATACCCTTTGCTTGCATCGTGAAATCCATGAACAACCGCATTCTCCAGAATCGGCTGCAGCATAAACTGTGGGACATAACATTTTTCTGCTGTTTCACCCACATCTGTCAGAAAACGGATTTTTTCCTGATGTCTGAAATTGATTACCTCCAGATATACCTGCGCATGTTCCAAGCTTTCCTTTAATGAATGGTATTTCCTCCGGCTTTCATCCCCATCCTGCACAATTTACTAAACTGTTCGATCATGCGAGTCACCTTGCTTTCTCCATTGGCTTCATACATTGCCTCCCAGCGTATGATATCCAGTGTGTTATAGAGAAAATGCGGATTGATCTGCATCAACATCGCATCCAACTGAGCGTTCTTCCAGCTCAACTGCAGCTTCTGCCGGCGAATTTCAGAAAGATACACCTGCTCGATCAACTGATTGGTCTTATCCGCCATCTCGTTGAATCGTTCCCCCAATACTGTAATCTCATCATTTCCACTGTTCTGATAACGCACTGTCCATTTTCCATCTCCAGCTTTTCCCATAACCTTCACAAGCCGCGTACTGGTTCTGAAATACTTTTGGTCACATAATAAGAAATGGCAAAACAACCGATCACAATTCCAAACAGTACCAGAATAGATAAATTCCTTGTATGTCCGGTTCGCTCCAACAGGATTTTCATATCTGCTATATAAACAGAAAACATCTTTGTCCCCGGTATATTTTCATAAGCAAACAAGACATCTTCTCCATCAAACTTCGTACGTATCACTTGTTTTTGTTCTTTCGACATGCTTTCAAACAATCCACGATCGGGATGGAAAAGACGGAAAAGCAATATTCGGATTAAATGCAGTAATCACACCATTTTCTCCAATCAAAAACAAATTGCTGTCCTGGTAGGCTTCATATCCTCTTGCTGCTTCCGTAAATGCCTTGATATCTACATTCATAGTCAGAACACCTAAAGAGCTCTTGTCTCCGCTGATAGATTGCAACAGACAACGTGATAATGTCTGCCAGTCCATAAACACTCTGCTCACTCTCATAAAAGGTATAATTCTGCCTGCATCTTCAATCCACACCGGATAGCCATGACGTGCCTTTGCCTCCTGATAAAAATTGCTTTGATAAAATTCATCCAGATTTCTAATGGTTCCGCCCCGTTGGTATCCATTTTCTTCCGCCATATGGTACTGCTTTCCAGCAGATACCATCTGGATACTCTTGATGTATTTCTTTCCATGTCCCATGTGATATAGTTTACTCTCTACTATATGGCGATTCTGTCGGAACACATCGGAACCTTCCACCCCCGTTACATTTTCTGCAACTGCACGCAGTACTTCTTCATCCTCATAAAACTGAACTGCAATCTCCTCATACTCCTGCATAATATCCTGTACTTTTAACTGAATATTCTGAACAGACATAGACGCATATCTCTCCAGATTGAAAATAATCTCTGCAGAGTATTTCGAAAAAACTGAAAAATGTCAAAAAAACTGCTGTCCCAAGAAGCAAAACAAGAAATGAAATATTCAGTCTCTGAAAAATACTGACTTTTCTCAACTGTCTCGTAATAAACGCATTACATCTGCACTGAATCTTTTTTATTTTCGGTAGTATCTTCATAGGAACCCCCTCTCTGTTTTTCAAAATGCGATATTTTATTATTATACCTTCCGAAAACAGCTTTGGATAGATGAAAAATCACAATTTCACATGAAAGACTGTGCCTTCTTCCAAAACAAACTGTAATTTTTCTTTCATTAGGAAATTTCTGTTGAAAATGATATACTAAAAACAAGATAAAACGATAGGAGTCAGACTACCGAATATGAAAAACAAAAGAAAACCAAGCAACGCAAACAACTATATACTCAGTGGAATCTTTTTTCTGTCAATAAGCAGTATTTTCATGGTTGCCGCCAGATTCCACCCAACATTTGCACAGTGGTATTCCACTCATATTTATCCAATATTTGTATCTATCATCGGCAGACTGTCCAGTATGGTTTCTTTTTCCTTTGTAGAATTTGAGTCTGTATGTTATGAGCCTACTGATCATTGGTACCGGAATACATGCCCTTGCCTCTGCCCGTAAAAACCGAAAAACTGCAGTTCTTCAATGGATTTCTGCACTATTTCTCGGTGCATGCATTCTATTCTTTCTTTTTGTGATCAATTGCGGCATCAACTATCAAAAAGAGTCCTTTGCCGACACAGCCGGTCTTAAAGTCCGGCCTTATTCTGTAGAAGAATTAACAGCAACCTGCCAATGGCTGACAGAAGAAGTAAATCGCCTGAGCGCTCAGGTACAACGATCCGATCAGAAAGAATTGCTCCTACCTGATGATATACAAAAAGAAGCAGTACGCTCCATGCAGAGCCTCGGAAGAACATACCCTAGCCTTCAGGGCTATTATCCCGCTCCAAAGCCGGTTCTCGTCTCTGAAATTTTATCCCGGCAGAAACTGATGGGGATATATTCGCCTTTTACGATCGAGCGAATTATAATCAGGATATGCCTGCTTATGACCTGCCCTTCACGATGTGTCACGAACTTTCTCATCTGCGTGGATTTATGCAGGAAGAAGAAGCCAATTTTATTTCTTTTCTGGCTTGCAGAGCATCCGCTCTGGCAGAATTTCAATACAGCGGAACCTTGTGTGCATGGGAATATGTCATGGGTGCTCTTTACCGTGCAGACCCTGATATCTGGCAGGAAGTCAGAAACACTCTGGATCCTTCTGCCGAACCGGATCTGAAAGCAGATGATGTTTTCTGGGCTCAATATGACGGACGTATCGCAGAAGCTGCCAATCTGATGAACGACACTTATCTCAAGGCAAATGGACAAACACAGGGCGTTCAGAGCTACGGACAAATGACCGATCTTCTGGTCATTTATTACCTGTCATATTTTAAAAATCCTGGCATAAAATAAATTAGAAAGGAAATACAAAAATTTTTTATTTTTTCAAAAAATGCTTGACAATTCTTATGGAGCTATGCTAATATATAACTCGGTCATCACTGAAGCAGTGATACAGCAAGGCTCCATGGTCAAGCGGTTAAGACATCGCCTTTCACGGCGGTAACACGGTTCGATTCCCGTTGGAGTCATTAGTCTTCGGACTATCAATCAAATAAGGCGCAGTAGCCAAGTGGTAAGGCGTGGGTCTGCAACACCCTGATTCACCGGTTCAAATCCGTCTGCGCCTCTTGAGAGATCCCGAAAGACTAATGTTTTTCGGGATTCTTTTTTGCAAAAGGCGAGCGGCACAACTGTCTTGTCATTTGTAACTCAAGTGTTATAATGAGCATCACGACAGAAACAAAGGCGTATGGATTTCATGCGGGAAAGGGTATACGAATGACGATTAGAGAAGAGATCGAACAGTTGAAGAAGGAAAAAACGCGGTCATACTGGCGCATTATTATGTAAGACCGGAAGTTCAGGAAATTGCAGATTATATCGGCGATTCTTTTTACCTGAGCAAGGTGGCAGTAGAGTTGGAGGAGCAGACGATTGTGTTCTGCGGCGTTTCGTTTATGGGCGAAAGTGCGAAAGTGCTGAATCCTCAGAAGACGGTTCTTATGCCGGATGCAAAAGCGGACTGTGCGATGGCGCATATGGCAGATGAGGAGACGATCCGTGCGATGCGGAAGAAGTATGATGATCTTGCGGTTGTCTGCTATATTAATTCAACGGCAGAACTGAAAAGATTATCGGATGTATGCGTAACTTCGGCAAATGCGGTTCGGATTGTAAAGGCACTTCCTAACAAAAACATTTTCTTTATTCCGGATAGAAATCTGGCGCATTTTGTGGCGGAGCAGACGCCGGAGAAGAATTTTGTATACAACGAAGGATATTGTCCGATTCACGAGACGGTAAAAATAGAGGAATTAAAGCAGGCGAAAGCGGAGCATCCGGAAGCGGAAGTGCTGACGCATCCTGAATGTCCGAAGTCGCTTCTTGATCTTTCGGATTATATCGGAAGCACGTCCGGCATTATTGATCGTGTGGGAAAGAGCGACGCTGAGGAATTTATCATCTGCACGGAAAACGGTGTGAGATATGAGCTTGAAAAAAGATATCCGAATAAAAAGTTCTATTTTACAAAAACAGAACCGGTCTGTGAAGATATGAAAATGATCACTCTGGAAAAGATCGCTCATGTTTTGAGAACAGGTGAAAATGAAGTTCAGATGGACGAAGCTCTTCGTGCCGAATCAAAGAAACCGTTGGAAAAGATGCTTGATCTGGCAAAATAACAGGTGAAAATGAAAGATATAATTAAGGAATAGTAAGGTAAGATTAGGGGCGCTAAGGGAAGTGGATATGGAAAAAATAAAAGAAAAACAAGATCAGGTCGATGTGGTCATTGTCGGAACAGGAGTCGCAGGATTATTTGCGGCATTGAATCTGCCGCGTGATTTTAAAATTATGATGATTACCAAAGCGGATCTGGAGAGCAGCGATTCATTTTGGCACAGGGCGGAATCTGCGTTTTGCGCGATGAAAGTGATTATGACAGTTATTTTGAAGATACGATGCGTGCGGGGCATTATGAGAACCGAAAAGAATCGGTCGATATTATGATCCGCAGTTCGCAGGAGATCATCAGGGAACTGATCGGGTACGGCGTTGAATTTGAACGCAGGACAGAGCATAGTGATGATGTCATCGGTGACAGTGATATTTCTCGTACATATGAGTATACAAGAGAAGGGGCGCATTCAAGTCCGAGGATTTTATTTCATGAGGATATTACAGGAAAAGAAATTACGGGAAAACTTTTGGCGCGGGTGAAAGAGCTTGACAATGTAGAGATTTTTGAATATACGACAATGACGGATATTATAGAGGAAGGCGGAGTATGCAGAGGCGTTGTCATGCAGGAACAAGACGGAACGAGCCGGGCAGTTCGCTCAGCGTATACGATCGTTGCAAGCGGCGGAATCGGAGGATTGTACCGTCATTCCACAAATTTTCCGCATTTGACGGGAGATGCTCTTGAAATTGCGAAAAAACACGGAATCAGACTGGAACATACCGATTATGTTCAGATTCATCCGACAACGCTTTATTCTAAGAAGCCGGGGCGGAGATTTCTGATTTCGGAATCAGTGCGGGGAGAAGGAGCTGTTCTGCTTGATAAAGAGGGAAATCGTTTTGTAAATGAATTGCTTCCGCGGGATGTCGTTACAAAAGCGATTCGCGAACAGATGGAAAAAGACGGAACAGATCATGTGTGGCTGTCTATGGAGAATATAGGAACAGAGTCGATATTGAGTCATTTTCCGAATATATACAGACGTTGTAAAGAAGAAGGGTACGATGTGACGAAAGAGCCGATTCCGGTTGTTCCGGCTCAGCATTATTTTATGGGAGGCATCTGGGTGGACAGCGATAGTCAGACTTCTATGGAACGGTTATTTGCGGCAGGAGAGACGAGCTGCAACGGAGTTCACGGAGCAAATCGTCTGGCAAGCAATTCTTTGCTGGAAAGCCTTGTGTTCGCAAAAAGGGCGGCGCAGAAGATCGGAAGAGAAAAAACGGATACCGCCGCAAAGCAGGCGGGAGAGAACGAAAAAAGGAGTGGAAACGTGAATAAAATTACAATGAAATTACAGGCCGATCATTTGATCATGGAGGCATTAAAAGAAGATATTTCAAGTGAAGATGTCAGTACAAACGCAGTGATGAAAGAAGCCGTTCCGGGAGAGGTTGACCTGATCTGCAAAGAGGACGGGATTATTGCTGGACTGGACGTATTTTCAAGGGTGTTTGAACTTTTAGATGAAAATACGAAAACAGAGCTTTACTGTAAGGACGGAGATGAGGTAAAATCAGGACAGCTTATGGGAAAGGTGAAGGGCGATATCAGAGTGCTTCTTTCCGGCGAGCGTGTGGCTCTTAATTATCTGCAAAGAATGAGCGGGATCGCAACATATACACATTCTGTGGCAAAACTTCTGGAAGGTACGAAAACGAAACTTTTAGATACGAGGAAAACGACGCCGAATATGCGTGTTTTTGAGAAGTATGCAGTTACGACAGGCGGCGGATATAATCACAGATATAATCTGTCGGACGGAGTTTTGCTGAAGGATAATCACATCGGAGCGGCAGGAGGAGTTGCACAGGCTGTAAAAATGGCGAAGGAATATGCGCCGTTTGTCCGCAAGATTGAGATTGAAGTGGAAACTCTCGACATGGTAAAAGAGGCTGTAGAGGCAGGCGCAGATATTATCATGCTTGATAATATGACGACAGAAGAAATGCAGGAAGCAATCAGAATCATTGACGGAAGAGCTGAAACGGAATGTTCGGGAAATGTAACGAAAGAGAATATTGCACGTCTGACAGGTCTTGGCGTTGATTATATTTCAAGCGGAGCTTTAACACATTCTTCTCCGATACTTGACATTTCGATGAAAAACCTGCATCCTGTTAAGGAGGATGTCAGATGACAGGCTCTGACAGAAGAAAACAGATTGTAGATCAGATCAGAAACAGCACGACGCCTGTTGCGGGGAAAGTTTTGGCGGCGGCATATGACGTAAGCCGTCAGGTGATCGTGCAGGACATAGCGCTTATACGGGCAGCCGGATATGATATCATCTCTACGAACAGGGGGTATATTATCAATGAGCCGGCAGCAGTAAGCCGTGTGTTCAAAGTGAAGCATACAGATGCGCAGGTTGAAGAAGAGCTGACAGAGATCATCGATCTGGGCGGGATCGTGCGCAATGTGATGGTCAACCACAGAGTTTACGGGCATATGGAAGCTGAGATCAACATTACATCCCGCAGAAAAGTGACGGAATTATGGATGATATTCAGAACGGAAAGTCGAGTCCGCTGAAAAATATTACTTCGGATTATCATTACCATAAAGTAGAAGCTGACAGTGAAGAGACATTGGATCTGATTGAGGATATGTTGAGAAATAAGGGATTTCTTGTGGAGGATCGCGGTTAGATCATTGAAAGCGAATACGGGCAGAGGTTGGAAGATGAAAGAAATTTTTGAGTTGCTGAAACAAGTTTTAAACAGAGAATTTATCCGTGCGGTGCTCAGCAATCCGAGGACGAAGGACGGCGTCGTGAAAGCGAAAGTCCGTCCTCTTGAGAAAAACGGCGATTTCATGTTTCAGGTAGAAAAGTTTACGAAGACGCAGGCGTTTCATGAAAACATAAACTGCAAAGATGCAGCGGAAATACTGGCAGGTCATATGGAAAATTTCCGGCAGATGCAGATCGAGACTGTTCAGGCGGAATATACGGTTCTTGTGAGCAAGAAAGGAAAAATTTCGATCAAGCGGAAAAACCGAAAAAGCGCGGCGCCTCCGGCAGAGCTTTCACATGACAGGAAGAAACGCTATATATTAGAAGAAGGAACTTTTGTTCCGTTTTTAAATGATCTCGGAGTTATGACAGAAGAAGGGAAGATCGTTCGGACGAAAACGGATAAGTTTCGCCAGATCAACCGTTTTCTTGAATTTATAGAAGATATCCTTCCACAGCTTGACAAAGGACGTGAATTGACAATTCTCGACTTCGGCTGTGGAAAATCATACCTTACGTTTGCGATGTATTATTATTTGAAAGAACTGAAAGGGTTTGACATTCATGTGATCGGACTCGATCTGAAGGAAGATGTGATTCGCCGGTGTAGCGGACTTGCAAAAAAATATGGGTATGAGAAACTGCATTTTCTCGTAGGAGATATTGCGGATTATGAAGGAGTGAACGAGGTGGATGTCGTCGTGACGCTTCATGCATGTGATACGGCGACAGATTATGCGCTTGCAAAAGCGATCGGTTGGAATGCCAAAGTTATATTATCGGTTCCGTGCTGTCAGCACGAAGTGAACGGACAATTCGCGAAAGCGATAAGACGCAGTGTTATGACGGATGTCTGGATCCGATCATGGATTACGGACTTTTGAGGGAGAGGTTTGCGGCGCTTGTGACGGACGGATTGAGAGCAAAATATTTAGAAGCTGCGGGATATGATACGCAGGTACTTGAGTTTATCGATATGGAGCACACTCCGAAAAATATTTTGCTTCGGGCGGTCAGAGCGGATGAGAAAAGAGTTACGAAAAAAGCGCGGGAACAGCGATTGAAAAATGTGAACGTTTTTTTGCAGATAGAGCCGACGTGGGGAGATTGTCGGCAGATAAAGGGGAGAATTACAAAGAATGAAGAAAAAAATAATGAAAGCAGGTATTTTGATCGTTGTTTTTTGTGCCGCGGTCATTATTTCAAGCCTTGTGATCAACAAAGATGTGTCGGATGAGGCCGCCGACATGGGGGCTGCATCTCTGCCTGAGATTTCTTTTTATGTCGGAGAAACAGAAGTGAATCCGCTTTTTGGTTATGTAAACAAGATGGAGATACCTGCTGTACGTGATACGATCACTCCGCTTAAAAGCGACGGTTCATTGACTGTAAAAGTAGAAAATACGGAAATAAGATCGATAAACTTAAATATGAGGTATATTCGCTTGACGGAACGAAGAAACATGCAGAAGGCAAAGCGGATATAGTGAAAGAAACTTCGCAGGCAGAACTGGACTTGAAAGGGATCTTGTCATCGGAAGAGCCGGAGGCAGTTTTGAAAGTGACGCTTGATACGCCGCTGTCTCAAAACGGAAAGACGGCGGGATATTATACCCGCATTGTACGACCGAAAGAAGTCACGACTGATCAGTGCCTTGCATTTGCAAAAGATTTTCATACAAAAGCGTTGAATAAAGAAGCGACAGAGGAACTTACGGCATATTTAGAGCCGGATGAAAAGAGCGATAATACGACATATCAAACGGTAAATATTCATTCAGATATTACGCATATACAATGGGGAGATATGAAGCCCTCCGTGATCGGAGATGTGGAGTGGGATATAAAAGAAAGTAATACGGTATATACTTCTATACTCGCAAAATATAAAGTTTCCTGTACGGACGAAGAGGGAGCGGAAAGCATCTATAACGTGAAAGAGTTTTTCCGGGTGAGATTTCTCGTAGATACGATCTATTTGCTCGACTATAACCGGAATATGGAACAAGTATTTGACGGAAGAGAAAGTGATTTTGATGAAAACGGAATCATACTTGGCATTATTCCGAAGGATATTTCCTATGAGATCAATAAAGACCAGACTTCCGCCGCGTTTGTGCAGGCCGGTGAATTATGGCTGTATGAGTCGAAAAAAGGAAATCTGACAAAAGTATTTTCCATGCCAGATCAGGAAGGCAGAGATACGCGGGGAGAGAATGATCAGCATGCGGTGCGTGTGATCGGCATTGATAATAAAAATAATATTACGTTTGCCGTTTACGGGTATATGGCGCGCGGCAGCCACGAAGCGAGGTCGGCGTCGGCATTTATTATTATGATGCGGCTGAAAATAAGATTGAGGAAAAGGCATTTATTACAAGTACGAAATCGTTTGCCATCGCAGAAGATGAGCTTGGTAAGATGGTATATTATAATCAGAGTACTTCCCTTTTGCACGTTCTTGCAGACGGAACTTTATATCGGATCGATCTGAAGAAAGATGAGAAGAAAGTGCTTGCGGAGAATCTTACTGACGAACGGTATGCCGTTTCAGATGACGGTCATCTTATGGTGTATCAGACCGGAGGGAAAACAGATAAGTCCGCGACGCTTCATATAATGAACTTAAAGAGCGGAGAGGATTATACGATCAAAGCGGAAGATGGGGAAAACCTGCGCCCTCTTGGGTTTATCAACGGAGATTTTATATATGGAAAGGTAAATCCTGCCGATACAGGGATCACGGTATCAGGCGAAGAGATCACACCGATGTACGAAGTGCAGATCAGAAACTCTAAGAATAAAGAAGCTGCGCAGTATAATTTCACAGAACAGAGTATTTATACGACGGATGTGCTCATCGACGGGAATCTGCTGACTTTTAACCGCGTTATAAAAGACGGAGAAACATATAATTCCACAAAGCAGGAATATGTTACGAACAATGAGGAACGTAAAGAGTCGAAGATTGTTTTTGAAACATATGTATCGGAAAACACAGGAAACAGATGCGTTTTACATTTGCGGACGGAGTGAAAAGAAACAAAAACAGAATGAAAACCGATATATCAGCCGGGCAAAAAAACGCTGACGATTGAGCTGAAAGGGAAAGAGAAAGAAGAAAAATATTATGTTTACGGCATGGGAGAACTGGCGGCTGTCTATAACAAAGCAGGGTATGCGGTTCAAAAGGCAGAGCAGGTTTCGGGAGTTGTAATTTCTTCCGAGCAAAAATATGTATGGGAGAAAGGAAACCGGGATCTTGTTTATTCAACAGAAGCAGGTAAGTTTCAATGTGAAGAAGGAGAAAGTTCTCTTGATGCGTGTGAGCGTTATATGGAACAGTATCATGCACAGCGGCTTGATCTGACAGGCTGTTCTCTCGATCAGATGTTATATGTGATCAATCGCGGGTGTCCGATGATCGCGATATTGGAATCGGCACATGCGGTGCTTTTGACAGGATATACGATGACGGATATCACATATGTAGATCCGAGTACAGGAGAATCATATACAGTCGGCATGAGCGAAATGGAAAATATGACAGAAGCAGGCGGAAACACATTTATCGGATACATCAGATGATAAAAGGAGAACTTTCCTCAGGAAGTTGATTGGCGCGGCACATACCGGAAAGGTAAATATAAGTGATAAAAATATCCGTGGGATGCGAAAAACGTATCTCACGGATATTTTTGTATCGTATGTTAGCAGCGCTTCAGATGTTTGGCCGCAATAAGCGCGGAGTGCGTTTTGCGAATGAGTTTTGCGAATGACGCAAGCTGAACTGCCGCATGCTTTAGAATATTTTATGATATGGAAGGTTTAAATAAAACCCCTTTATATTTATTCAGTGCTGTGTACAGTATCATTCCGAGAACTCCGCAGGAGATCACTTCCCCCAGACCTACTGTCAGCATCATAAACGGGATCGGAAGAGGAACTGCATAACCGTATTTTAAAATAAACGGAACGATGAGCGCGTTTGCGATGATCGGAGGAACCGGCGCTAAATATTTGCTTTTATTGCGAAGCTGCCATGTAAATAAAGCTCCGATCAATGTGGCGATGCTTCCGAAAATAATATCCGGCAAGATTGCTCCGCCTAATATGTTGCTGATAAGACATCCTAAAAATACTCCGGGAATTCCCGCAGGTGTGATTGCGGGCAGAATTGTCAGCGCTTCCGAAAAGCGGATCTGCACTTCTCCGAATGCAAAAGATGCGCCGAGCATAGTCAGTACGACGTAGATTGCGGCGATCATCGCCGCCTGTGCCATGAAAAGCACTTTGCTTTGTTGAGTTGTTTTCATTTTTCAATTCTCCTTTAGTTTTGTTTTACGTGTGGAAGGTCACGAACACACGATTCATTTTCCGCGAAACAATGAGCCATGTGGAGGTGCTTGCACATCCATTTGGCGAATGTCGCGAGAGTCAAATACCGCAGGTATTTGGCTTACGCCGGAAATCGGCGAAACCCTTGTAAGACCTTATTTTTCGGGTTTTTGTAACGTGGGTTAGTATAGCACGGAGAGCGTTGGAATTCAAGCCGTCCCCAGCATTCTGTTAGTTAATTTTCCGATCGTCAGCATCTAATGTAAAAGAGGTATCAAAAGTGCATACCATTGGTAGAATTAATAAAAGCATATATAGTTGTATAACCGAAGATATCGTAACGGATGAAGTTATTATTACAGATAATCAGCTTCAGCATATTTTGGATAGACACCCAGAAGTATATAAAGAAGTTACAGATTATTTGAATGATATCATATCTGCCCCGGATTTTATTATTAAAGATAACAATACAATACATTGTTGGCAACAAATTGTACCGCCCCCAAAAAAACTTAGACCTAAAAGGACGTTATTATGAAGTCCTTGCCCCATCAACTTTCCGAGGCT
>ENA-OQJH01000685-OQJH01000685.1-human-gut-metagenome-genome-assembly--contig:-NODE-685-length-17089-cov-3.199033_pt1 | contig 17089 bp, 23 predicted proteins | sample MGYA00242597_ERZ504763 | MGnify/ENA primary metagenome ERZ504763 (study PRJEB26092, sample SAMD00036359) | human gut metagenome | host: Homo sapiens | study: EMG produced TPA metagenomics assembly of... | reverse complement strand
CAAAAAAATGAGAAGATTGAAACAAACAATTAATTAGCGTTAACCATTTGTACTTTAGTCATCAGTTGTCGGTTTGACTACTAGTAGCACTATTATGAAGTACAGAGAGGGATGTCCCAAGAAGAAGTCAGCCATTTACTTGGAAAACCCGATTTCCGTAGATTCGACAACGGCTCGGAACAATGGGAATACACCAAGACCAATATGTCCACAGCTGCAAACACGGTAATTATTATCGATTTTGTAGACGGAATGGTAACAAACATGGATTCTTTTGAGCCCAACATTACTCCGCCTCCAGTTGCAGTGTGTCCGCCAAATGAAATAATTACGGTAGTTCCACCCAGCCACCCTGATCATTTTGGCCCGCACAGACCAAAACACAAAGCTATGAATCCACATGATTTTGAAAACCTCTATAAAAAAGTAAAAAACAAAGCATTTAAGGACGACCAAATGGAATTATTATCTGTAGGAGTTGTAAACAACTACTTCACCTGTAAACAAACTGCCGACTCATGTCCATATTTACATGGGACGATGAAAAAATGAAGTATTAAGAATGGTTTCCAACCGCATTGTAGACCGTGAAAATGGAAAGAAATCATCAAGACACTGGATTCTTTATTTAAACAAGATGATGCACGTAAAATATTGGGAATCACTGACCGATGGTAATTCAACCTAAACAACACACAAAAACATAAATATATGAGAAAATTTAAACAATTATTATTGCTTGTTATCAGTATAACACTTGTCGGCTGTCATACCACAGGAAGTATCAAGCAGAAAGCATGGAAGGTACAGCAGGGAATGACAACAGAAGAAATAGGCCAACTTCTTGGAAAACCCGATTTCCGACGTTTCGATGGTTCTTTGGAACAATGGGAATATCAGAGCGGAGGAATTGCAACGTCTTGCAAATTTCTAATTATCGAATTTAGAAACGGAAAGGTAACAGGCATGGATTCCTACAATGAAATAGCTAAAGAAACTTCAGTAGGAGACCTATATTCCAGCAAAATATCCCTCCATACCGTTGGTTCAATAGACGATAACGAATTTGAAAAGATATACAATGAAACAAAAAATTCCGTGTTCAAAGATTCAACTCTGGAAAAGGCCATTATAAATAAAAAATTAAGTTGCGCACAATGCCTTAAACTTATGTCACTTTATACTTTTGATAATGACAAGTTAAAAATGTTACAAGTATTGAAAGACCATATAGCTGACACAACAAATTACGATAATATTGTCAACTCACTAGATTTCATTTCAAGTAAAAACAAGGCCAAAGAGATATTAGGAATACCCTAATACAGTAAAAGCAAACGTACCTGTTGCAATAAACCTAAAAAATATTGCAACAGGCACATCTGCTTTACCTCAATCTTCTATTCTGACAGCTGTGCCGCTTGCGGTTACCATCAGCATACTACCACTGTCCCCCACAGTTTCATAATCCAAATCCACCCCAACTACAGCATTAGCTCCCAATAAAGCAGCCTGATCCTGCATTTCTCGTAACGCGGTATCTTTAGCCTGTCGAAGTACTTCTTCATAAGAACCGGAACGACCGCCTACAATGTCACGAATACTAGCAAAAAATCACGAAACAGATTAGCGCCGATAATAGTTTCACCTGTTACAATGCCATAATATTTGGTTATACGTTTTCCTTCGATAGTAGGTGTTGTTGTTGCTAACATAATCTTTCTCTTTTTTAATTATATATTCATTAGACGCACAAATAAAAGAAAAAAGTTGCAACTTTCTCCTTTTTTATCGGTAACCATATTATTCTTTTCACATTCAACTCTGACAAGCAATAAGAAAGTAAATAAATTAAAAACCAGATTTTAGAAAAGAAACATTGGGAGATTAAAAACAAAACATTACATTTGCAGGAAAACAAAGAGGAACGTATCATGAAACAAATCAAACTGGAAATAAACATAGAGGCTTGCCATTATGACGAACTAACAGAGAAGGACCGCAAACTGATAGACGCTGCGTGTGAAGCAACGAAAAGAAGCTATGCTCCTTACTCACATTTTGCTGTTGGAGCCGCCGCACTGTTGGAAAATGATATCGTCATTACCGGAACCAATCAAGAAAATGCAGCCTACCCATCTGGTCTTTGTGCAGAACGTACCACTTTGTTTTACGCCAATTCTCAATATCCGGATCAAGCAGTAAAAACACTTGCCATTGCTGCCCGCACAGAAAATGATTTTCTTGACACACCTATTCCTCCTTGCGGTGCCTGTCGGCAAGTATTATTAGAAACTGAAAAACGATATGGAAAACCCATGCGGATACTGCTTTATAGTAAGACTGATATTTATATATTAGAAAACGTAAGTGGACTTTTACCTTTATCGTTTGATGGAAATTATCTGAAATGATACCTACCATCCGTCTGCACAGCCAACAGTTAATAAATCCAGTTTTAAATAATCCGAAAGACCTCGTATCATGGATGGGAAGCATTCAAGCGCAAGATTACACTATGTCCAAATGAGCTATTGGTATCCGGCTAGAGGCAGGAAATCTGCAAACAGTCAATGAGGCACTGGCAAAAGGATATATATTGCGCATTCACGTCATGCGTCCTACTCGGCATTATGTAGCTGCTGAAGATATACGCTGGACACTGAAACTTTCATCCCGACGCATCATTACTGCCAATCACTCTTTTGCCAAGTCCAGAGAGCAAGACATTTCAGTTGACATTTACAACAAAGCAAACCGACTATTAGAAAATCAAAAGAGAATTACTTTCCCTAGCGGAGAAAGAATACCTCACTTTTTCCTCCGAACAGTAAGTAATTTGTAAATGGATTATTTCTGCGTCATCACATTTCAAAAATAATTCATTACATTTACATTATTCAGTATTGCAATATAAAACTCTCAGCTACTTTCAAGAAACGTTCATGACCTTTTTCATTCAAATGTGCAGTATCTGTATTATTTTTGCTGTTCTGAAAATATATTTTTCTAAAATGATCATTATTTGCATAAATTCCTCCTTTTCGGGCGCTGTCAAAAATAGGAATACTATAATTTCCACAAACCTCAATCATAGCATCCACCACTTTCTCAGCATCACTTCCCGCAAAGTTTTTACAGTTCCATCGGGTAAAGAAAAAAATCTTAGCTGTGGGATACTTTTCAATAAGCCCTTCACACAGCATTGCCAGCCTCTCTTTAAATACATCAATACCGCCAATTGAATCCAATTTAAAACCATCATTGTGCCCACCCACAACAATAACATAATCCAAATCATCCGGCATTTCCTTATATCTTACATACATCGCTTCCCCCCAACGCGGGCTACTATAAGCAATGCTGCTGCCGTTCTTGCCATAATTTAAATATTCCATACCATGCTTCTCGGCAAATTTATAATGCCAGGTATTCTTAACAGGTTCCTTATGATTCTTCACATAACTATCTCCAATAATTCCCAAACGTTTTCCTTTCAATTCATCAGTCCTGACGATAACTCCTTTAATAATTTGTTCCAACTGCTTATATACCTGTTGTCCCAAATACTCTGCCGAATGAGCCGTAAAATGAAGTCTGTCATTTAGCAATTCTGCGCCTGACATATCTATCAGGTGCATGTTCGGATCTTCAGCAGCCAATTGCTTCATCGCATTCTCCACTTCTCTGCTGAAATATTTATTACTTCGGGCAACAGTACCAAAAATAAAAGGCAAACGAGAATAATCCTTTCCGGTTTTTTCTGTCAGATGCATACGCACATAAGCCACCATTGTCTTCAAGTTACGGTAATAATCTTTACTTTTAGCATAATCACTTTCCCCCTGATGCCAAAGAAATGCATCTATCTGATAGCCATCCTTCAGCCGGGAAAGAGTTTTGTCTATACACATGTCTATCTCTTGAATGAAAGAAAGCAACAAAGAATTTCCTCCATCAGAAGTTGGCTTAGCCTGTGCCAGCCATTCAGGAGCCGCAGACCAAAAACGTCCCTTGGAAGCATTATAATCAGGTGCAATGGAAGTTCCGCCAACAGCCCATTTCACCACATAAAATTTCTCCTGCAACAACTGCTCCAACCAATAATATGTCACTGCATCAAAAGCCCACATATTATTTTTTCCGCTACGTTTGGCACGAGGCCAGAAAGGAATAAATTCTCCTTTCCCGTCATTCTGAGCTATCTGACAATAACGGTAGGCACCTTCGGTATACGTCAGTGTGTCCGTAGCCAATGCTTTAATATATGCCGGCAAATCTTCATTAGGAGTTCGTCCATCGGTATTAGACTGTCCGGCAGTTATAATCACATGTACAGGATTGGAAGCCATCGTATTCAAGCTAACAGCTGCAAAAATCAAAATCAAAATCAAAATTAAGTTTTTCATAAGTATCATTTCATGTTTTTAATGGACACAAAAATAATCCTAATTCTAATATAACGACATGGATTATCGTCCATTATCATAGATTTTTGAACTCATTATGATTCATACAGAATGAGAATTGCGGCTAAACCATAAAAAAGAGCCACAGGAACAATGGCTCCCAATGACTCTTTCTTTTTCAGCTCATATTTATAATTTAATTATCTCCATACATACGCGCACGCATTTCTTTAATATGATCAGAAGTGATGTATTCATCATATTCCATCATCTTGTCAATGATACCATTCGGGGTCAATTCAATAATACGGTTCGCCACCGTTTCAATAAATTCGTGGTCGTGGGAAGAGAACAGCACATTTCCCTTATAAGTCTTCAGATTATTATTGAAAGCCTGAATTGATTCCAAGTCCAAATGGTTAGTTGGAGTATCCAAAATCAGACAGTTCGCATTACGCAACTGCATACGGGCAATCATACAACGCATCTTCTCACCTCCGGAAAGCACATTCACTTTCTTCAATACTTCCTCTCCGGAAAACAACATACGCCCCAAGAAACCTTTCATATAGACTTCGTTACCTTCGCCAAACTGGCTCAGCCAATCTACCAAATTCAAATCACTTTCAAAGAAATCCGTATTATCCAAAGGCAAATAAGCCGTAGTAATAGTAACGCCCCACGCGAATTTACCAGCCTGCGGAGTACGATTTCCATTGATTATTTCAAAAAAAGCAGTCATGGCACGCGGATCACGGCTCAAAAAGACAATCTTATCTCCTTTTTCTACATTAAAATTCACATCATTGAACAATACCATACCGTCTTCAGTTTCCGCACGCAAGCCGGATACTTCCAAAATCTGATTGCCCGGTTCACGATCCGGAGTAAAGATGATACCGGGATATTTACGGGACGACGGCTTAATTTCATCTACATTCAGTTTTTCCAACATCTTCTTTCGGCTGGTTGTCTGCTTGCTCTTAGCCACATTGCACTAAAACGACGGATAAATTCTTCCAACTCTTTCTTCTTCTCTTCAGCTTTAGCCTTCTGGTTCTGCTGCTGGCGAAGTGCCAACTGACTTGATTCATACCAGAAGCTATAGTTACCGGCAAACATATTCACTTTACCGAAATCAATATCTACAGTATGAGTACAAACAGAATCCAAAAGTGACGGTCATGACTTACCACCAACACCGTGTGTTCGAAATTAGAAAGATATTCCTCCAGCCAAGTCACCGTATCCATATCCAAATCATTGGTAGGTTCATCCAACAACAAGTTATCAGGATTACCGTAAGTGCCTGTGCCAACATGACACGCACCTTTTCCTTACCGCTCAGTTCCCCCATCAACATATAATGCTTGTCTTCCTTTATGCCCAACCCACTCAACAAAGAAGCTGCATCACTCTCGGCATTCCAACCATCCAGTTCGGCAAAACTTCTCTTCCAGTTCAGAAACTTTCAAGCCATCTTCATCTGTAAAATCAGTTTTCGCATACAGTTCTTCACGCTGTTTCATAATGTTCCACAACACAGTATGTCCCATCATAACCGTATCCATGACTGTATATTCATCCCACTTAAAGTGATCCTGGCTCAATACAGACAGACGTTCGCCCGGTCCTAATACCACTGAACCCTTAGTCGGTTCCAGCTCACCTGAAATTGCTTTCAAGAAAGTAGATTTTCCGGCGCCGTTCGCACCGATAACCCCGTAAATATTACCATTGGTGAACTTCATATTTACGTCATTATACAACACTCTTTTACCAAATTGAATGGCCAAGTTCGAAACTGTAATCATCCTAATATACCTTATTTATATAATTATTCTATTTTGAAATTGCAAAGGTAGGTATTTTAATTCAGAAAAGTATGCCAGTGTGGCAGAAATTCCGTACTTTTGCAAAATTATCACTCTAAGGAAACAACTAGGCACGAAATTTGTTAGCAGTAAATTAACCTAAAAGACCTGACTGTTATGAGTAAAAATAAGAAAAACAAAAAGTTTAATAAGAATATGAACCCAACAGAGAAGAACCAACCTCAAGACGAGGAAGTTTTGAAAAATCAGGAAGCGGCAGAAGCTGCCATTGATGAAGAAACTCAGAAAGAAGCAACAGAAGAACTGAACGCTGAAGAGAAGGTGAATAAGGAATTGGCGGAAGCTCAGAAAACAATAGAAGAGCTGCATGACAAATACCTGCGTCTTTCAGCCGAATTTGACAATTACCGTAAACGCACCATGAAAGAGAAGGCCGAATTGATTAAGAATGGTGGAGAAAAGGCCATTACTGCCATTCTCCCTATTTTGGACGACTTGGAGCGTGCTGTAAAAACTTCAGAAACTTCGGATGATGTAAAAGCAATGCGTGAAGGAATTGAGTTGATCTACAACAAATTCCTGAAAGTATTGAACCAGGAAGGACTTCAGAAAATAGAGACTGACGGTGAGAACTTTGATACCGATTATCACGAAGCAATTGCATTAGTTCCAGCTCCTTCTGAAGAGAAGAAAGGGAAAATATTGGACTGTGTACAAACCGGTTATAAGCTGAATGACAAAGTAATACGCCACGCCAAAGTAGTTGTGGCTCAATAAAACAGTATCATAAAACGACATGGCAAAAAGAGACTATTACGAAGTTCTGGAGGTGGACAAAACAGCCACCCTTGATGTTATAAAAAAAGCATACCGCAAAAAAGCAATACAATATCATCCGGACAAGAATCCGGGGGATAAAGAAGCGGAAGAAAAATTCAAGGAAGCAGCCGAAGCTTATGATGTGTTGAGCAACCCGGATAAACGCGCCCGTTACGATCAATTTGGACATGCAGGAATGAGTGGAGCCGCCGGTGGCGGTTTTGAAGGATTCGGACAAGGTATGTCCATGGATGACATTTTCTCTATGTTCGGTGACATCTTCGGTGGACATGGAGGAGGTTTCGGAGGCTTTGGAGGTTTCGGCGGTGGCGGACGTTCCGCACAACGCAAGTTCCGTGGTTCAGACCTCCGTGTAAAAGTAAAACTGAACTTAAAAGAAATTTCTACGGGAGTAGAAAAGAAATTCAAACTGAAAAAGTACGTAACATGTGACCATTGCCATGGTTCAGGAGCCGAAGGAGAAGGAGGAACGGAAACGTGTCCCACTTGTCATGGAACAGGAAGTATCACCCGCACCCAACAAAGCATTTTTGGAATGGTACAATCACAAAGCGTATGTCCACAATGTAACGGAGAAGGGAAAATCATTAAGAACAAATGTAAAGCTTGTGCAGGAGAAGGTATTGTATACGGAGAAGAAGTCGTGGAAGTGAAAATTCCTGCCGGTGTGGCTGAAGGAATGCAACTTTCTGTCAATGGAAAAGGAAATGCGGGCAAACATAACGGTGTTCCCGGTGATTTACTTGTTGTCATAGAAGAAGAATCCCATCCAGACCTAATACGCGATGAAAATGATTTGATTTACAATCTGTTACTAAGCGTTCCGACTGCTGCTTTAGGAGGTACTGTAGAAATACCAACTATTGATAGCAAAGTAAAAGTAAAAATTGAACCAGGCACCCAACCAGGTAAGGTCTTACGCCTAAGAGGTAAAGGATTGCCCAACGTCAATAGTTATGGTTACAGTAACGGTACAGGTGATTTATTAGTCAATATAAGCGTATATATTCCAGAAACATTGAATAAAGATGAAAAACAAGCACTAGAGAAAATGCAAGAATCGGATAACTTCAAACCGAATACAAGCATTAAAGAAAAAATATTCAAGAAGTTCAAAAACTTCTTCGATTAATTTTTATACTACAAAGTGTCACAGAAAGAATACTAGGTTTTATATCTGCCTGGCATTCTTTTGTGACACTTTGCGGTAAATAAAAACATTTGCCATGAATTACGAAGAAACATTGGATTATTTATATAATAGTGCCCCATTATTCCAACATATAGGAAAAGATGCATACAAAGCAGGATTAGAGAATACTTATCTTTTAGACGAGTATTTCAACCATCCTCATCGCCAATTCCGAACCATTCATATAGCCGGGACCAATGGAAAAGGCTCTTGTTCACATACTTTAGCCGCCATTTTACAATCAGCCGGATACAAGACAGGACTTTACACTTCTCCACATCTGATAGATTTTCGTGAACGATACGTGTCAACGGAATTCCTGTATCCAAAGAATATGTCATAGACTTTGTAGAAAAACACCGTGTCTTTTTTGAACCTCTGCATCCTTCTTTCTTTGAACTGACTACCGCAATGGCTTTCCACTATTTTGCCCAGAGCCAAATAGATGTAGCATTATAGAAGTCGGCCTGGGAGGACGAATAGATTGTACAAATATCATCCGTCCGGATCTATGTGTCATAACTAATATCAGTTTCGACCATATACAATTTTAGGTAATACATTAGCCAAAATAGCCACAGAGAAGGCCGGAATCATCAAAGAAAAGACTCCGGTAGTTATTGGTGAAACCACACCTGAAACCAAACCTATATTTACAACTCGTGCTAAAGAAGTAAACGCTCCTATCTACTTTGCAGAAGAAGAACAGTTATTACACTCCTCCAGCATAAATGAAAAAGGTAAACGAATATATCAAACAACCGACTACCTCAATCTGGAAGGCGAACTGGAAGGCTTTGCCAACTTAAAAACACCAATACGCTTTTATCTGCCATCCGCCTATTAAAACAAGCAGGTTATCAACTTACCGAAAGCAATATACGCAAAGGATTCTCACAAGTATGTGAACTCACCGGTCTGATGGGAAGATGGCAAAAATTAGAAAGTGAACCGACTTTAATATGTGATACAGGACATAATGTAGGAGGAATTTCGTATATCATAGAACAATTAAAACATCAGAAATATGAACGATTACACATTGTAATAGGTATGGTAAACGACAAGGATATCAGTGGAGTATTGTCCATGCTTCCTAAAAATGCCACATATTATTTTACCAAAGCCAGTGTAAAACGCGCTTTATCCGAAAAAGAATTACAAAGCTTAGCGATGCAATCCAGGCTGCACGGAGATGCTTATCCTGATGTAGAAACCGCTGTAGCAGCCGCTAAAGAAAAAGCTAACAAAAATGACTTTATTTTTGTTGGAGGAAGCAGCTTTATCGTTGCGGATTTATTAAAATTTCACGTTTAGTCCGTTCACTTTTATAGAAAAAGTTTGGGAATACCGAAGAAAATCTTTTTATTTGCATTAGTTTTATACATACAATAAAAAGATTTTCAATAACATGATAAACACATCTACTTCCGATGAGAATTTATGTGGCCTGAAACGGGCCGATTTTCAGACAACAGTGAACGGGAAACAAACAGACCTCTTCATTCTGAAAAATGAAAACGGAGCTGAAATAGCTGTTACCAACTATGGTGGAGCAGTATTAGCTATTATGGTTCCGGACAAAAACGGTAAATATGCCAATGTCATTCAAGGACATGATAGTATAACCCATGTAATCAATAGCCACGAACCTTTCCTCAGTACTCTTATCGGTCGTTACGGAAACCGTATAGCAGGAGGCAAATTCATTTTAGAAGGGAAAGAATATTCACTGACTATCAACAATGGTCCCAACTCGCTGCATGGCGGTCCTACCGGATTTCATACCCGCATTTGGGATGCAGAACAGGAAACTCCACAAAGTTTGAAATTGCATTATTTATCTGCTGATGGCGAAGAAGGATTTCCGGGAAATTTGGATATTCACGTAACGTACACTTTAAGTAATCAAAATGAATTCATCATTACTTACCACGCTACAACAGACAAAACAACATTGGTAAACCTCACTCACCATGGTTTTTTCAGCCTATCAGGCATTGCCAATCCTACGGCAACCGTTGATAACAACATCGTAACCATTAATGCTGATTTTTATACTCCGATAGATAATGTATCAATCCCTACAGGCGAAATTGCCAAAGTAGAAGGTACTCCTATGGATTTTCGTACTCCTCAAAGAGTAGACAGTAGAATCAATGCCCCATTCGAACAGCTAAAATTCGGTGCCGGCTATGACCACTGCTATGTATTAAACAAACGTGAAGCAGGCACACTGAGTTTTGCAGCAAAATGTGTGGAGCCCGAAAGCGGTCGTAGCATGGAAGTATACACTACAGAGCCCGGCGTACAAGTTTATACTTCAAACTGGCATAATGGTTTCGAAGGTGCTCATGGAGCAACTTTCCCAGCAAGAAGTGCCATCTGTTTTGAAGCACAACATTTTCCTGATACACCCAATAAAGGCCATTTCCCTTCTTGTGTTCTACATCCGGGGGAAACTTACAGTCAAGTAACCATCTACAAATTCGGTGTAGAAAAATAATTTTATGAAATAACCTAATTTATAAACTTATAATTTTTTCAAGACCATGAATCAACAAAAACAGAACGGTAATATCATCGCTATCATTACAATGTTCTTCCTTTTCGCGATGATTTCCTTCGTTACTAATCTTGCTGCGCCTTTCGGCACAATATGGAAAAACCAATATGCAGGTGCCAATACCTTGGGTATGATGGGAAATATGATGAATTTCCTTGCATATCTGTTTATGGGGATTCCTTCAGGTAATATGCTTGTAAAAATCGGATATAAAAAAACAGCCCTCATTGCCATGGCAGTAGGTTTCATCGGTTTGTTTATCCAATATATTTCCAGTTTGTTCGGTGCAGATATAGACGTATTCAATTTAGGAGAATATGCCATTAAAATGAATTTTATTATCTACCTGCTTGGTGCCTTCGTCTGTGGTTTTTGTGTATGTATGCTGAACACAGTAGTTAACCCGATGCTAAATCTTTTAGGTGGTGGTGGTAACAAAGGTAACCAATTAATCCAAGCCGGTGGTGCTCTAAACTCATTGTCGGGTACTTTGACTCCGCTTTTCGTAGGTGCCTTGATTGGTTCTGTCACCCCTCAAACAGCTATGTCAGATGTAGCTCCTCTGCTTTTCATCGCAATGGGTGTATTCGTATCAGCGTTTATCGCTCTTTCATTCATCGCTATTCCAGAGCCCCATCTAAGAAAAGCAGGTCATGAAAAAAGAGAAATTCTCTCATAGTCCTTGGAATTTTCGCCATACTGTATTAGGTGTAATCGGTATCTTTGTATATGTAGGCATTGAAATCGGTATTCCAGGCACATTAAATTTCTACCTTGCCGACCCAACGGAAAAAGGTGCGGGCCTGCTTGCCAACGGTGCCGCTATCGGTGGTGCTATTGCTGCCATCTATTGGTTGCTCATGTTAGTGGGACGTTCTGCAAGTAGTGTCATCAGCGGTAAAGTAGCTACACGCACACAATTGATTGTTGTTTCCGCAACAGCTATCTGTTTTATATTAATCGCAATCTTCACTCCAAAAGAAATCACTGTCTCTATGCCGGGATATAGTGTAGAAAATGGATTCGAAATGGCCTCTGTACCTGTCAGTGCCCTATTTTTGGTACTTTGTGGTTTATGTACGTCCATTATGTGGGGAGGTATCTTCAACCTCGCTGTAGAGGGTTTAGGCAAATATACCGCACAAGCTTCAGGTATTTTTATGATGATGGTTGTCGGTGGCGGTATCTTCCCATTATTGCAGCAATTCATTTCTGACGCTGTGGGATATATGGCCAGCTATTGGTTAATTATCGCTTTGCTTGCTTATCTGTTGTTCTATGGTTTGATAGGATGCAAGAACGTAAACAAAGACATTCCTGTAGAATAATTATAAAAACATATAGTATTAACTTTAAACTATTAATATCATGGATATAGAATACGTAAGAAGTCGCTTCATCAAACATTTTGATGGTACAACAGGTTCAGTATATGCATCACCCGGACGTATTAACCTTATTGGAGAACATACCGACTATAACGGTGGTTTTGTATTTCCCGGAGCAGTAGATAAAGGTATGATTGCTGAAATCAAACCTAATGGTACCAATAAGTACGTGCTTATTCTATTGATTTAAAAGACTATGTAGAGTTCGGTTTGAACGAAGAAGATGCTCCTAAAGCCAGTTGGGCAAGATATATTTTCGGCGTTTGCCGCGAAATGATCAAACGTGGTGTAGATGTGAAAGGTTTTGACACTGCTTTTGCGGGTGACGTACCTTTGGGTGCAGGTATGTCTTCATCTGCTGCATTGGAAAGTACGTATGCTTTTGCTATCAACGAACTTTTCGGTGACAACAAAATAGATAAATTTGAATTAGCCAAAGTAGGTCAGGCAACAGAACATAATTATTGTGGTGTAAATTGCGGTATTATGGATCAATTTGCATCTGTATTTGGAAAAGAAGGTAGTTTGATCCGTTTGGATTGTCGTTCATTAGAATATCAATATTTCCCTTTCAAACCGGAAGGTTACCGTTTAGTATTAGTTGACTCAGTAGTCAAACACGAATTGGCTTCTTCTGCATACAATAAGCGTCGTCAAAGTTGTGAAGCTGCCGTATCTGCCATTCAGAAAAAACATCCTCATGTAGAATTTTTACGTGATTGTACAATGGAAATGTTGCAGGAAGCAAAAGCCGAGATCAGTGAAGAAGACTATATGCGTGCAGAATACGTCATTGAAGAAATCCAACGTGTACTCGATGTTTGCGACGCTTTGGAAAGAGGTGATTACGAAACCGTAGGACAGAAGATGTATGAAACTCACTATGGCATGAGTAAATTGTATGAAGTAAGCTGTGAGGAACTTGATTTCTTGAATGATGTTGCTTTCGACTGCGGTGTTACCGGTTCACGTGTAATGGGTGGAGGTTTCGGTGGATGTACAATCAACCTAGTTAAAAATGAACTATACGAAACATTCATCACCACTGCCAAAGAAAGATTCAAAGAAAAATTCGGAAGAAGTCCAAAAGTTTACGATGTAGTCATCAGTGACGGTTCTCGCAAGCTGGTATAAAAAATATCTCAAATTCGCTAACATATGAAAAAACCGCTTTGAATCCAAAGCGGTTTTTTCTTCTTTATGCTATAAAAGTGTAGGAAATACACTTTTATGTTGCACAACATACTCTTTTCATATCCAATGTATTAGTAATAGTGTTACTTTTACACCCAAAATCATATACTCTATTACTAATTAGTACTTTTATATCATGAAAAGCATGAAAAAAACCTTTCTGGGAACCGGTATCGCACTGACATTGTTAAGTGCTTGCGCTCCCAAACAATCTCAAGAAGCACTTACAAAGTCCGGATTAGCCCCCACTAATTATGAAACAATAGTGGATGGCGTAAAACCTGTTAAACTGTATACGCTAAAAAATGCAGCCGGAATGGAAGTATGCGTAACCAATTTTGGCGGACGTATTGTATCTATCATGGTCCCTGACAAAAACGGAAATCTAAAAGACGTAGTGCTGGGTTTTGACAGCATTGCTGACTACCAAAATATTCCCAGCGACTTCGGTGCTTCTATCGGACGCTATGCCAACCGTATTAATAAAGGAGTCATCGTAATAGATGGAGAAACCATTCAACTGCCCCAAAATAATTTTGGCCACTGCTGCATGGAGGTCCTAAAGGATGGCAATACCAAGTTTATGAAGCAAACCAATTAAACGACAGTACTATGACACTAACTATGAAGTCACCAGATGGAGATGCCAATTTTCCGGGAAATGTAACCGCTACTGTTACTTATGCACTGACAAGAGACAATGCCATCGACATAAACTACAAAGCGACAACTGACAAAAAGACTGTTATCAATATGACTAACCACTCTTATTTCAACTTGAGTGGAAACCCTGCCAATCCAGCCACCGACCATATTCTTTATGTAAATGCAGACAGCATCACTCCCGTTGACAGCACATTCATGACCACTGGAGAAATGATAGCAGTAACAGAAACTCCATTTGATTTCAATACTCCTAAAACTATTGCCCCCGATGTGACTAATTTTGAAAACGAACAAATAAAATTCGGCAACGGGTTCGACACAATTGGGTACTTAACACGAAAGGTGATATCAACCAACTGGCTGCCAAACTGACCAGCCCCACTAGTGTATCACTTTGGAAATATATACTAATGAACCGGGAATACAAGTCTATACAGGCAACTTTTTGGATGGAACTGTAAAAGGGAAAAAGGGAATTACTTATCCGCAACGCGCGTCTGTTTGTCTGGAAACACAGCACTATCCCGACAGCCCCAACAAATCACAATGGCCTTCTGTAATCCTGGAACCGGGACAGACCTATCACAGCCAATGTATCTTTAAATTCGGTGTTGAAAAATAATTGTTAAACTTTAAATATTTAATATCATGAATTGGAATTCACATGAATTCATCTGGCTGGACTGGACAATACTGGCAGTCGGCATTGTAGCTGTGATATGGGCGGTATGGCGCTCTGTACAAAAAGACAAACGCTCGCAACAAGGAGCAAGCAGTGAAGATTATCTATTTGGTAAAGGTGAGCCATGGTACATCATTGGTGCTGCTATCTTTGCAGCCAATATCGGTTCGGAACATCTGGTAGGTTTGGCAGGAACCGGTGCCAAATCCGGAGTAGGTATGGCACACTGGGAAATGCAAGGTTGGATGATTCTTCTTCTAGGATGGCTTTTTGTTCCATTCTACCAACTATTAAACAATAAAATGGGCAAAATCATTACCATGCCCGATTTCCTTAAATACCGTTATACCCCACGTACCGGTTCATGGCTTTCTATCATCACATTGATAGCCTACATTCTTACTAAAGTTAGTGTAACCGCCTATACCGGAGGTATCTTTTTGGAATTTTTACTTGGACTTCCTTTTTGGTATGGGGCAATCGGACTTATTGTCTTGACCGGCATCTTCACCGTACTGAGTGGAATGAAAGGAGTAATGACCCTCTCAGCTATTCAAACCCCTATTTTAATCATTGGTTCTTTCTTGGTTCTTTTCCTGGACTGTCAGCCTTGGGAGACGGTAATATTGCTACAGGATGGACAGAAATGATGGATCATGCGCGTAGCGCCATGAATATAGGAGCAGACGGACACGCTTATGGTGCCAACCATATGTTTCACTGGACTGAAGCAGACCCGATGTATCAAGATTATCCTGGATTCTGGGTATTTATCGGAGCTTCTATCATCGGTTTCTGGTATTGGTGTACCGACCAGCATATCGTACAGCGTGTACTTGGACAACGTAAAGGCGAAGATAATGATGTAGTAATGAAGCGTGCCCGTAGAGGTACTATTGCAGCCGGTTATTTTAAAATCCTGCCTGTCTTCATGTTTCTTATTCCGGGGATGGTAGCTGCCGCCTTAGCTGCAAAAGGTGAATTTGATATGTCAAATACAGATGCAGCTTTTGCTGTAATGGTAAAGGATGTTCTGCCTGCCGGTGTAAAAGGTATTGTAACTATTGGATTCATCTGTGCATTGGTTGCTTCACTGGCTGCTTTCTTTAATTCATGTGCCACACTTTTTACAGAAGACTTTTACAAACCCATGTTTAAGAACAAAAGTGAAGCTACTTATGTTATGGTAGGACGTATCGCTACCGTAGTTGTAGTTATCCTCGGCATGGCATGGATTCCTGTAATGATGAGTCTCGGCAGCCTTTACGACTATCTGCAAGGTATACAGTCTCTCCTTGCACCTGCAATGGTAGCCGTATTTGCACTTGGTATATTCTCCAAGAAAATCACTCCGAAAGCCGGTGAAACTGCCATGATTGTCGGTTTCCTAATTGGTATGATCCGTTTGCTGACTAATATCCTCACCAACACCGGAAAAGATGTGATGACTGGCTGGTTTTGGGAAAATACAACTTGGTTTTGGCAGACAAACTGGCTTATTTTTGAAATATGGTTACTTGTATTCCTTTTGTTGTTAATGGTTGTTGTATCATGCTTCACTCCGGCTCCAACCGCCAAACAAGTGGAAGCCATCACCTTTACCGGCAGTTACAAGGAACTTATCAGAAAGAGCTGGAACAAATGGGATGTTATAACCTCTTTAGGTGTAGTTCTGCTTTGCGCACTATTCTATGCTTATTTCTGGTAAACCATAAATTAAAGGCTGTATGCTTTGAATTATCTTGAAGAATACAGCCTGTTAATTTTAAACCGACACTAAACCATGACCACCTATTATAACATAAATCCTAAATTCTATGTATCTGTAGACTGTATCATTTTCGGTTTTGACGAAGGAGAATTAAAACTGCTTCTACTAAAACGAAATTTTGAACCAGCTATGGGAAAATGGTCTTTGATGGGAGGATTCGTACAAGAAGACGAAAGTGTAGACGCTGCCGCCAAACGGGTATTGGCAGAACTGACCGGATTGGAAAATGTATATATGGAACAAGTAGGCACATTTGGCGACTTAGAGCGCGATCCGGGAGAACGAGTCATATCAGTAGCCTATTATGCTTTAGTCAATGTAAATGAATATGACAGGGAACTAGTGCAGCAGCACAATGCCCATTGGACAAAAATAGACGAACTGCCACAGCTCATTTTCGACCATCCGATCATGATTTCCAAAGCACGTGAACTAATGAAGCACAAAGCATCATACAATCCAATTGGTTTTAACCTGCTGCCCGAATCTGTTTACCCTGACACAGTTGCAAAATCTATATGAGGCAATCTATGGCGAACCGATGGA
>ENA-OQJH01000684-OQJH01000684.1-human-gut-metagenome-genome-assembly--contig:-NODE-684-length-17112-cov-3.505917_pt1 | contig 17112 bp, 19 predicted proteins | sample MGYA00242597_ERZ504763 | MGnify/ENA primary metagenome ERZ504763 (study PRJEB26092, sample SAMD00036359) | human gut metagenome | host: Homo sapiens | study: EMG produced TPA metagenomics assembly of... | reverse complement strand
AATGAAACAGTCCCTTGTAACTGGTATTTTCATAGGCGATCGCCTTCTCCACCAGCATTAAAAGGTTTGCATGACGCCTGTCTCCGGCTGGCATTGCTGCGGCATAATCGCCGTAACCGGTCTCCTTTAACAGCAGTTCGATCAGCTCATGGATCGGTGTATCCGGCACAAGCTGCCGCAGTTTTTCGTAGGTAACATAAAACCGGTATAACTTTTCTTCGGAATCATCCCTGCCCTGTCCCGGATTTTCCTCCGCTTCCTGTTTCAGACGCTCACATTCCTCCAAAACACACTCGTAAAATCTGACATCCTTGTCTTTTAAACGCAATTTTGCAAGTTCCTCATCCGAAGTCCTGCGATTGGTGAACGAAGCACCGCTGTCAGCGGGATATCCTGTCTCGGATTATCCAAAATACGAAGCATGGAGAGCACGGTCTGCACCTCCACCGTACTGAAATATCCTGTCGCCGAAACAGTATGTGCCGGAATTCCTGCATCATTTAACACAGCAGCAAAACGGTCTGCATATCCGCTCAGGCTTCGCAGCAGAATGACCATATCCGAATACTGCACCGGGCGCAGTTCCCCGGTTGCCTTGTCGGTCACCTTCTGCGTTCCCATAAGCTCTTTGATCCTTTTTGCAATCATCCGTGCTTCTAACAGTTTCTTATCATCCGCTGCAGCATCATCCAACAGTTCATCATCCCCGTCCACCAGTAAAATTTCCGGTGTGAACATGTCCGTTTCTTCCTGATAAGAAGCTCCCGGATAAAGTGCTGCATCCGCATCATATTCCACATTTCCAAGATTGCGCTTCATGATGCGGTAAAAAATATCGTTGGAAAAATCGAGTACTTCATTTCTGCTTCGGAAATTTTTATGCAGGTCAATGCGCTGCATTTTTGCATCCGTCAGGCTGTAAGTATCGTATTTTTCCATGAATAGTTCCGGTCTTGCCAGACGGAAACGGTAGATACTCTGTTTGACATCCCCGACCATAAAAAGGTTGTATTCACCGCGCTCCTCCCGTGAAATTGCACGTAAGATTGTCTCCTGCACCTCATTGCTGTCCTGGTACTCGTCGATCATGATCTCTTTGAAATTATCCGGAACTCCTCGCAGTCTTTTTGACTTTGCCGGTCTCCTCATCGACAAAGATATTTAACGCAAAGTGCTCAAGGTCATGGAAATCCACCAGATTTTTCCGCCGTTTTTCTGCCGTAAACGTCTCGTCAAATTCCAATGTCAGACGCACTAACTCTGCCGCCATCGGCGCCGTCTTTTTCATCTGCTCCGCCATGATCTCCAGTGATGTGAAAAAATACTGGCGGTTTATTTTTTTGACCGCATCCTTTCCCATCTCTCGCAGTTTTTTGACCAGCTCTAATTTTTCTTCGTTTCCGTCAAATCCACGGGAGGAAGCAAGCCTGTCATAGGATAAATTGCGGTAATTCTGATAAAAATCCGCAAAACTTTCACTCGCAGCGATCTCCTTATATTTTTTCAGGTCGCCCTCTAATGCTTTCGCATACATATCCGGCCCGTCATCGTCCTGCGTCAGTTTGTATGCCCGCCCGGAAAGTGCCACAAGATCCTCTGACACCCGTTTTAAGTTCTGAAGAAGCGACTGCATGAAAGCTGCGCTTTCCAAAGATGCCTCATCCTCTATGCCATAGCTTTCTGCCGCCGCAAGCAGCCATTTCTTTGGCCATGGATAACTCCTTGAAAACTCATAGAGCTGTAAGATCATGCCGGAGAGCGCCGCATCATTCTGCCGGATGCATATCCGTCCACAAATGCTAAAAATTCCGGCGCACTCTCCTCATAATTTTTCAACAGCACCTTTGCGAGCACGTCCTCTTTTAACAGTTTCAACTCGCCCTCATCCCCGATTCTGAAATTCGGTTCAGATCGATCTCATGAAAATGATTACGGATCACATACAGACAAAAACTGTCGATCGTCGTGATCTGGGCATTGTGTAAAAGAGAAAGCTGACGCTGTAAATGTTCGTCGTCCGGCTGTTCTTTTAAGGCATTCTCCAGTGCATTTCCGATTCGTTCGCGCATCTCTGCCGCAGCCGCATTGGTAAATGTCACGATCAAAAGACGGTCAATGTCCACCGGGTGCTCTTTGTCCGTAATGATCTTTATGATACGTTCCACGAGCACCGCCGTCTTACCGGAACCTGCTGCCGCGGAAACTAATATATTTCTGTCTCTGAGTTCGATGACCTTTCGCTGGTCATCTGTCCATGTCATTCCCATGTTTTGCTCCGTTTCTGACTTTTTATTTTTGCACCTGTCATATCACATTTATTCACCGTCCGGATTTTTTCCCGGCTCTCCAATCTCTTCCCGGATATGTGCAAGGATCTCCTCACTGCTGTCAAATTTTTCAAACTGCTGATAGGAAAATCCCGGCATGCGTACATCAAATCCGCAGATCGTGTGATATGGACAGTAATCGCAGCCGCTCCTGTCTCCTAACAGGTAAGGTTTTACCGCCACATTTCCGGCAAAGATCTCTTTTCCCACATGCTCAATCTTCTTTCGCACATAATCGGACATCAGTCCAAACTCATAGGTGCTCGCCGTCTTAGAGGTCGCCTTTAAGGAGCCGTCCGCTTTTAAGGCTACCGGGATCACTGTCGATGTGCCTGAAAAATCAGTATCCATCGCACCATAGATTTCCGGATCTTCATTGACCAGACCTGCCACTTTAAGCTGTTCTAGAATACTCCGTCTGATCTCCTCCTCGGACTCTTGACCATCCGCATCCACCATCGGATCTGTGATGTGATAATAAAAAATACCTGCAGGTTCCGTATCTTTTCCCTTATATTTTTTCTTTGTGAGTTCCAGTGCCGCATTCATGTAGACGACAAGCTGGAGCTGCAGTCCATAATAAAAATTTAAAAGTGAAAAAGTGGTGTTGCCCGATTTATAATCAATGATTTTTACATAGACCTTATCTCTGTCTCGTAAGTATCAACGCGGTCGATCCTGCCGCGCAGACGCATTTTTCATCTTCACCCAGTTGAAACTGCACCGCATCCAGCCGCTCGGCGCGCGAAAATGACACCTCAAAACCGCTCGGCACAAACTTTCCTTTCCGCACCTGTAACATCAGTGCCCAGATCGTCCGTTTTGCCGTTGCCTCCATCCGCTTTAACAGGTAACTGTTTCTTGCGTCCTCGAATACGTCCCCGATCCCGCTGCCTGCGATCGCATCTTCCATGCTCTGGGAAAGCAGGGCTTCCTGCGCTTTCTCCGGGATATCAAACCAGGTATAATCCGACAGCTCTATGCCCTTTGCAAAACGCTCTAACACATCATGATAAATATTTCCCATATCCACACTCGCAAACTGCTGCAGTTCCCGTTCTTTAAGCCGCAGTCCATAACTTAAATAATGAGCAAACGCACAGGCAGCAAACTGTTCGAGCCTTGTCACGCTGTTTTCTAAGGTATTCCCATATAAAGCTTTCGTGACTGCCTTGCTGATCGCATCATCTTTATGGGCGCCAAACGCCGCATCAAAAAGCTGCATTACTTTTTCCCGTTCACCCTCATCCGACAGGTACCATGCCAAAAGTGCAGTCCATGCCTCTTCATCCTCCACCGGTTTTGTCAGCCCTTCCATCAGAAACGGCAGGGCACTTCCGCAGTCAGTGCACCTTCTAATGTCTCCTCCTCGGACGGTTCTTCCACCGCAAGCTGTGGGAACAGTTTTAAGAGTGTCCCGATCAGATACGAACGCCGCAGTGCTTTTCCATCGGAGTTGACGCGGCAGAATGTCACATACAGCCGCTCGGACGGTTTTGTCATATTTAAATACAGGTAAAACTTCTGGATAAATACTTTTTCCCTTGCGCCCGGCGCCAGTTCCAGGTGATATTCTGCCATCTTTTCACGCTCAAACTGGGAAATAATGCCACCCTGATTTCCTGCTTTCGGCACAACTCCGTCGTTGACACCGACAAAAAATAAGATTTTTACATGGTTCAGACGGGTTCTCTCGATATCCCCGACTGTCACCGTGTCGTTGCCCGGCGGGATAATACCGACTTTTGCCGCCTCAAATCCGGCATCTAAGATATCACTGTATTCCCGGATCGTCATCGTCTCATCGCCAAGCAGAGACGTCACTTTGTCGAGCAGATCCATCACGATTTTATAGATCTGGTCATATTCCTTTGCCCGCGCCTGATTGCCATGCGCCTCGAAAAAGTTTCCACGCTCCTTTAATAACTGCTCCATGTTAAGCCGTCTGATCAGATGTATAACTCATAGGTCTGTGTGCTGACCGTATTGTCTTTTCCACGGAATGCCTCAAGCAGCGGCTTAAAATTCTCATAAACCGCCTCACGGATCTCATTTAACCGTGCCATATCCTCCAATGTCCCATCCGGCATTACAAACGTCCACGGTCTGCTCCAGCGGGATGCACCGCGGATGCCCCGTGCGAGGACATAATTTTCCAGGCGGTCGATCTCCTGTTCTGTAAGTCCATGGGATCCTGTTTCCGGCTGCTGCGTCAAATCTTCCGTTGCAGCCGGATCTGGCTCCTTGTCGGAATTTTTTGCCTCGGTCACGACTTTCGCTGCAAGCCCGCACCGCAAAAACCGGAACACACTTTCATAAGAAAAATCATATTCGATCATCTCTAAGATCGCCCGGATACACTCGATAAACGGGTGGAACAAAATATTTTTCGTCTGATCAATAAAATACGGGATATGGTACTGCTCAAAGATCTCCGGCACATAATTGCCATACTGCTGCACATCCCCTGTCACGACTGCGATATCCCGGTAACGGTAACCATTCTCCCTCGTCAGGCGCACGATCTCGCGGGCAGCAAATTTTAATTCTTCCCTCGGATTTTTCAGGGACGTGATGCGGATATGCTGCATAGATTGTTCCGATGCTTTGTATCTGTAGCTTCCCGCTCCCGGACGAAAGAGATTCTGCTCCATAAAATAAAGGTCGGCAGCATTGGCATAGCGCCTCTGTTTTCCGGTCGGCAGTACCAACGGCTCCTCCACCGGAACTTTGCACAGTTCTGCCACTTTCAGTAGCGACGCCACCGTTTTTTACTCATGGCAAAAAGTTCATGTACACCCCTGCACTGGTAAAAATCTTCCCTGACATCCATCGTGACGGACACGCTGACCTTCTTTGCCAGCACGAGCAGTTTTTCCATCAGACGGTTCTGGATCGGTGTAAATCCGGTAAACTCGTCCAACACGATCACACTATTACGAAGCAGTTCGGACTCTTCTGCCACATCATAAAGAAGCTCTAACACTTCCTCTGCCGTGATATATCTGCCCTTTAAATACTCCGTAAATCCCTGATACATCGTGAGGACATCCTTCATTTTTAAGCGCAGTCCCTCCCCAAGCGGTTCTTTCTCCAAAAACTCTGCCAGCGCATCCGGACTGACATTATACTGCATCAGCTCTGAGATCAGGGATTTTACCTCGCCGACATATCCCATCTTATTCATATTCGCACCAAGCACTTTCAGTTCTGCTTTTTTCTGTTCTGCCACCTTGCGCAGTACAAGATTTTTTCCGGTCTCTTCCAGCACAACCACATTTTGTTTTCCAAGATCATCAAAGACGCGGTATGCGAGTCTTGCAAAACTGAGCACATCCACGTTCATGATTGCATGCTGTTTTTGCCTCTCGACCAGTTCCCGCTGTGTCTGCATGGTAAACTGCTCCGGCACAATGATTAAAAACTGCTGCTCTTTATTTTCTTTCGCCTGTTTCAGCACGGAATCATACAGAAAATCCGATTTTCCGCTGCCCGAATTGCCAAATATAAATTGTAGGGACATCTGTTTTCTCCTGAAAATTCAATCTTAAAATATTGTATCACACATTATTTCTTTTGAAAAATGTTATCCTGCGGGTTGGAGTCAAATAGTGCATTTAAACTTCTTGATTGACAAATTTTTCACACCCGAATCCTGTAATAAAAGAAATGCCGTCAAAAACATCAGCAATTACCACAGGCATTCCGATATCTGCGACCAGATAATATACCATAAACGGCACCAGTATGTCATTGAGACCATTCCCGCAATCATTGCCCTCTTTTTCTTCTCTCTTTCCATTTCCTGCCCCTTTCTGCTCTGTCATTCTATTTTGCATGTTAGTCTATTCTAACTTTTTTTTTTTGTCAATTCAGGAAATTTCCACTGTCATATCATGTATCAGAGAGAATTTGCACCTGCCAGGTTAATTGCCCTTTGCCGGACGCACAACTGAAAGTTATGAAGCAGTCCAATGATATGCAATTCTTGGTGTTCCATTTTTAACATATATAATACCGCATTTCATAAAACCATTCTTTTCCATCAGCTTTTGCATGATTTGATTATCCGCATGGGTATCTGCCCTGATATTTTGAGAAATATTTTTACAATAATTTAAAACACACTGAAACAAACCATGCACCTGACCATCCCCAGCAAGTCTGTGAATAGTAAGATAAGGCTCTTCATTCAGCCAATTCCCATTCTCAATATGCTTATAAGCAGGTTCTGCACCTTTAAACAATGCAAATACCCCATGTCTCCCATCTTTGTCATATATTACCCTGCATACATTCTGACAAATATCAGATTTTATTAGCTCTGCATCCGGATAAAAATGCCCCCATTGTACAGGATTTCCGGACTTTATCATATAATCCTGTGCATATTTATAAATTTTCATAATCTGTTCAAAATCTGCCATATCAGCATTTTTCACATTCAGCATATATTTTATTCACCTCCGCAACTGCCGATTTACGAGTTTCATGATTCTTTGTCTGTTATATCGCTGAATCATTACAAACAACATATCAAACAATGCTGTCAAAATGCAAACGGAAAATTGACCTCCTCTCCTGCAGAAAAACAGCCTCTCCTGATGTCTCTGTAACCTTGAAACTTGCGCCATCCCATCCGTTGATTTTGATGGTTCCTTTTACACTTCCGTCATCTGATGTGAAAGCCAGCTCCCCGTTTCCATTGTCAACAAATGTTCCTTTTGTTTCTCCCTCTCTGTAAATGGAGATAAGCGCTTCATCCTCTCCTTCCAGCCCCTGTCTGGTGATCAGGGAACTGTATACGCTGCCAGTCCCCTGATTGTCCACAAACAGACCGTACTTTGCTGATTTTTCCGGCATAACAAAGGATTCCCCCTTTATCTTTGCCAGCTCATTTGCAATAACATAAGCCTGTTCTTCGTGATCTCCTCCAGATAAGAATTCTGAAGAAGCGGATACATACTGCCGTTTTCTTCGTAAGATCCAATGTCAAGCAAGGTCACTTCTTCCTTCATGTCGATCCAGTTTCTCTGTTCTGTAAGGATCTTCTCCTTTGTCTGCGGATCTGCCAGATCACTGAATCTGCTCCAAAGGTTATTTAATTCCGTATCCCATATGTCGAAAAACCATCTGGATGACAGATTCATTTCTGTCTGTGTCTGGGCTGCCTGCGCCAGCGGCGTATATTTCTTTACGATGTTCTCAATATTCTTCAATTCGTCCTGCAGTGATGCGGAACCTGATACCACATTGTCAACATCCGCTTTGATGTCCTCCGAATAGTCATAAGTAAAATCCGTTTCTTCATTTAATACGACGTCATTGTATTCTGTACTTTCTGTACTTTCTGTATTTTCTGTGCTTTCTGTGTCTTCTGTGTTTTCAAAACTGACCGAATCTTCCACCTGGGAAGATTCGCTTTCTATTCCTGTATTATTATTTTTTACTCCTTCTTTGCCACATCCGGCACAAAGTCCGGTCATTAATATTAATATCATGCTGTAAATTCTTTTTTTTCATGTGTTTATACTCTCTACTTTCTGATTCATTGGGTGTTCTTTCCAGTTTTCTCTATCAGCAATTATAAATGAACATGAGAAAAATACCAGCGGCCCCGTGAAACTTTGCATAAATAAAAAAGCAATACCTGAATTTAAAATAAACTCAAATACTGCTCATGAAACATCTAATATTGTATCTTTTTAGCCGAGGTATAACATTTCTCTCTATATTTAACCAAACTTGAAGTTACACTGCCATTTCCCATAATAATGATGAAACAAAATGTTGAAACAAGAACATAATAACTACGACAGAACTGCATATTACATAAAAGTCACTCATTTTTGAATTTAGCAATACTCTTTTTTTTAACTACCTGTTATCCAGCGTGCAATAAAATATCTGATTATAGTCCCAACCGTATTTGTAATAATATCGTTTATATCTGTGGTTTAAAGGTAATAATGTGATGTATTAAGAACAGATGAAGATTTGTTTAAATCTTAACGAACGGACAGCGTCAAATAACTTCCTATCTGACTGATCACTTTCAAATATCAGAATAATTTATCTCATTTTCCATATTAAAATTCCAAACTATCCACATTTAACAGAAAATACTTCATACCCATAATTACAAAGTGCTTAACTTTACATTCCCATTTCTTCTATCTCTTTTAACATAAATTCTTCGAGTTTCTTCTTGTCAGGCAAATGCAACATATACGTTGAAACAAATAACTGGTTATCCATTCCAGATAAGGCATATTCTACCATCTGAGAACCTTTATCTGTACAAAGCAGTATTCCTACTGGAGGATTATCTCCCTCTATCATCTCATTTTTCTTATAATATCCTACATAAGCATTAAGCTGCCCTAAGACTATTATAAATTCGCATAGACACAGTATCCCACAGCTCATGTATCTATGCGATTTCTTTTTTATTGTTTTGTTACTGTTCACAGGTAGCATTTTCTGAACTGAAAATGCCGTATGATACAGTGGTGGTAGCAGATTTTGCCGATTTGGAATGCGAAGCATCGGCAAAATCCGTTACTGGAACGAGGTACGAGTGAACAGTAACGTTTGCGTGCTTATCATATATCATTAGTGCACTTTTTCCTTTTAAATATCCCATAAACTGTGATATACTATATTTCGGTGGAATACTTACCAACATATGGATATGATCTGGCATTAAGTGTCCTTCTATTATTTCCACACCTTTATACTTACACAATGCTTTGATAATATCTCTGATATCTTCTTTGTACTGATTGTATATTACTTTTCTTCTGTATTTTGGTGTGAATACAATATGATATTTGCACATCCATTTTGTATGTGCCATAGAATTTGTTTGATTTGCCATTAAAATCACCTTTCCTTTCGTTAAATAGTAGCCTGAACAACTCTATTTTAGCGGAAAGGTGATTTTTTTGTATAACAAATTTGTTGCACCACCCGCATAGCAGGTGGTTTATTGTTTCGCACATCTCCATTTCTCCGTTGGGAGAAACTCCGATGCACTCAACAGGCTAAAGCCCATGAATCAGAATCGGCGAGCCTTTGGGATCGTCGATTTGGTATATAAAGAGAAGGGGAGAACAATGCATGTATAAGGTATTGCTGGTAGATGATGAGCCGATCATTGTGGAGGGACTTTCAAGAAGTATTCCGTGGGAGCGCTGGAACTGCCGTGTTGTTGCGACCGCAAATGATGGAACGGAAGGAAAGAATCTGATTGAAAAAGAAAGACCTGATATTGTTTTTATGGATATCTGTATGCCGGAGATGAATGGTCTGCAGATGATTGCAGCATTAAATTCACAGTTTCCGGATCTTGAAGTGAGTGTGCTTACCGGGTATCGCGATTTTGAATATGCCAAGGAAGCGATACGGCTTGGTGTGACGCGTTTTTTGCTGAAGCCGTCGAATATGGACGAGTTAGAAGAGGCGATCGAGTGCATGTGCGCCAACCTGAATCTGGCGCATTTTTTCGCGCGTGTTCAAAAAACAGGTTGGGGTATCGGCGAACGAATACCGCAATCAGGTGCTTGGAAAATAGATCAAAAAGTACTATAATTAGAAAGAAATATGACAGTGCGGAGGAAAAATGTGAAAAAAAATATGCCATATATATTGATAGCAGGGATTGCTTTCGGTTCTGATTTCTGGATCAAACGTCACATGGACAGGAAATATGCCAGGTACGTGGTGCATCCGGGACGTCGGAATAAGATTCTGATCGAAAAATATTATAACCGTGGAGCAGCACTTAATTTTCTTGCTAAAAAGCCGCGTGTGATGCGCGCACTTCATACAGTGATTATGTTTTTTGTCGGAATTTTATATTATTTCCTGCTCCGTATGCCGGGACATTGTCTTAGCAAGACAGGTGCATCTTTACTTGTCGGCGGAGGATTAAATAATCTGCTCGACCGCTATACAAAAGGTATGTAGTCGATTATGTGAAATTTAACTTTGGACCGAAATGGCTGATGAGGGATTATATTTAATATTTCAGATTTTGTATTTTTATAGGTGCATTTTTATCCGTTGTGGGAAGTGAGGTCTCATCATGACACGGGAGACTTACCGGAAGATGACCGGGTATTTTTTACAGGATGAAAAAAGTCCGCAGGATTATTCTGGCAAACCGGCTGCTTACCGGAATTGTTTTTGTGAGCTATCCGCTTTATCTGATCTCGCTGCTGCTTAAGAGAGATACGTTACTGCCGCAGGCAGTGCTTGTTCCTGCAGTTTCATTTGTGGTCGTGACATTGTTCCGCAAGATCGTCAATGAACCGCGCCCGTATGAGAAATATGATCTACCGCCGGTGATCGATAAAGACGCGGGAGGAAAATCATTTCCAAGCCGTCATGTTTTTTCTGTATTTGTGATCGCCGTCACGGTATTTGTGCGCAATCCAGTGGCGGGCTGTATTTTAGCAATGATCGGAATTATGATTGCCGTGATCCGTGTGATCGGGGGGCGTGCATACCGTATGGGATGTCACTGCAGGAGCTGCTGTCGGGATTTTAAGCGGTGTGATCGGATACTATATGCTGCCATATCGGGGATTTTGAGTGGTGTGATCGGATACTATATGCTGCCGTATCAGGGATTTTGAGCGAATATTACCGTATATTTTTGAAAAAATAAAAGCAACGAATTATAAAATTAAGATAACGTTTTTGTAGATTACAGAATTGGAGAAGAATATGGACCCTATAATGAATAGTTTTTCAAGAGAACAGATGGAATATATCGTGGAATTGTTTAATCCGTGTATGGATGATTATCTGTATGTGTTTGATCTGCAGAAAGACTGCTATAAGATCTCAAAACATGCGACAGAGCGTTTCCTTTTACCGGGGGATAATTTTGATGATGCGGCAAAAGCACATCATACATTTGTATATTCGGAAGACCAGTCGCGCCTGGATGATGAATTCCGGCGTATTATGAGCGGGGAGATCGTTTTTCATAACATGCATTACCGGTGGTTAGACCGCGCTGGGAAACCGGTGTGGATCAACTGCAGGGGGCGTGTATTAAATGATGCTGACGGGAAACCGCATTTTTTAGTCGGATGCATCAATGAGATCGGTCAGAAACAGAAGGCAGACAATGTCAGCGGACTGCTTGGCGAATCAAGTCTTTCCGCTTATGTAGAACAGTTTGAGGATGGACTGCCGGATGGATTTTTCCTCCGCATCGGAATCGATGATTTTCGTGATATCAACGGTGACTTCGGAATGGAGTACGGAGATTATATCTTAAAGAGTACAGCAGACTGTATCGCGGAAAATATCAAACCGTCGCAGAGGCTGTACCGGATATTAGCGGATGAATTTATGGTGGTCGATTTTTCGGGCGGAGATATGGAAGCAGCAACGGAACTTTATAAAAATATTCGCAAGAGTTTGGATACATTTATCGAGGAAAACGGTTATAAATCTGTGTTTACCATATCTGCGGGTGCAGTCGATACTGCAAAAACATCCGGGACCTATGAAAATATCATGAAATTGTCAGAGTATGCATTAAATACAGCAAAAGATCAGGGAAAGAACCGCTGTTATATATATATGCAGGAAGATTATGACGTTTTTTGCGCAAAAGCAGATCACACGGCAGCTGCATCATGCGGTAAACCATGGGTTTGAAGGGTTTGAGACTTATTATCAGCGATCGTGGACACAAAGACACGCCGGCTGGTTGGTGCGGAGGCACTGATGCGTTTTTCCATGCCGGAGAGATGTGAGGATGGAGAAACGAAAAAAGAAGCGGTATGTGTGGGTGAGGATGGTCATGATGCAGATGAGAAAGTGCACTGGGAGCGTATTTCACCGGTTGAGTTTATTCCTCTGTTAGAGGAGACCGGTCTGATCATTCCGGCAGGAAAATGGATGCTGCATCAGGCAATCTCGACCTGCAGCAGGTGGCAGAAATACATTCCGAATTTCCGCATCAATATCAATCTTTCCTATGTGCAGGTCATGAAGAGCCGTGTCCTGACGGAGATACTGACAGCGCTGCGCCTGTATGGATTAGAGCCTTCCGCGGTGGGAATTGAGCTGACAGAGAGCGGTTATCTGGATACCAATACACATTTTCAGAAATTGTGGGACGGATTAAAGAAAAACGGAGTGCTTGTCATTTTAGATGATTTTGGAACCGGTTATTCGAATCTGCACTGTCTTGGCGATTTAAGACCGAATTATATCAAGATTGACCGGTCGTTCACATTAAAAGCACTGAATAATCAGTATGAACATGATCTGATGACACAGATCATCACAATGACACACAAACTTGATCTGACGATCTGTGTTGAGGGAATTGAGACAGAGGATGAGTTTGCAAAAATTTCAGAATTAGATCCGGATTATATCCAGGGATTTTTGTTCGGCAAACCACAGCCGGCGGAAGAATTCTATGAGAATCTCATCAAGCCGGCGATTGCCGCCTGCGGTACTCACGAGGTGTCTGCCCAAAGCGTTTCTTAAAAATACGGTTAAAATAAGAAAGATTTTCAAAACCGACTTCCGATGCGATTGCAAGTATCGAGGAGTCGGAGGAGATCAGAAGTCTTGATGCCATGGTGAGCCTGTATTCGTTGAGATAATCGACGAAAGAGGTTCCCATGGTATTTTTAAAATATTTCATAAAATGGGACTGGCTTAAGTCCACTTCGTTTGCGATATCTTCGATCGTGATCTTTTCCATATAATTGTTTTCTACATATTTTAGGATCAGCTTCATTTTTTCTAAAGACTTGCTGCGGTCTTTGCCGGAAGTTCTTTTGTGCTGCACTTATGAAACAAAGTATAAAACAGCAGAAAAAGCTGCCCTTTGATAAAAAGCTGATAACCGGACGGATAAGTTTTGCATATCTCATCATTTGCATCGATACAGGCAGAAATCTCCCCATAATGCGGACTGTCCGGTGTATACAAAAGCGGCAGGGAGACATTGCCGGAGAGCAGTGGCACTAAAAAATCCGTATTACAGGTATCTGTTTTCTTGGAGATCAGCATGTTTGGATGAAAAATGATATTTTCGTACTCCATGGATTCGGATTCAAACTGACCGATCGAGTGAAGCTGTCCCGGAAGGATCAGTGCGATATCCCCTGCAGAGACCGTGTGCTGTGTAAAATCGACCGTAATCGTGCCGTTTCCTTTTTTATATAGATAATTTCCATTTCATCGTGCCAGTGCATCGGCACATACCCAAAATCCAGCGGAATTGAACAGAGATAGGTAATATAAGGGAATAAAGGATCGCCATGTAAAATTTTTTTCCTGATAGTTTTCATATTCTAAAATATTCATAATGATAGGATTGTACCACTTTTGAGTCAATATTACAAGAAAAAAGTGATTGCAGAAACTATAATAACATCATAAACAATGATTTTGCGAAAAAAAGCGAAATCAGGACAACAGGAACATGCATAAACATTAGTTGGGGAACATAATGAAAACAGCGCCGGGGGGCGCGGAACATGGAGGAAAACATGAAATTACAGGAAATCGTAGCAAACAGATGTGGCAAAGAAATTTCACAGTGCACAAATGAGGAACTTTACTATGCACTGCTTGAGATGACAAAAGGAATGGCAGAAGAAAAAGTCAGCAATCAGGGAAAACGTAAATTATATTACATTTCCGCTGAGTTCCTGATCGGTAAATTATTATCCAACAACCTGATCAACCTTGGCATCTATGAGGATGTGAAAAAACTTTTAGCAGACAACGGCAAGAGCCTTGCAGAGATCGAGGAGGTTGAGCCGGAGCCGTCATTAGGAAACGGCGGACTTGGACGTCTTGCAGCATGCTTCCTTGATTCTATCGCAAGCCTTGGTTTAAACGGTGACGGTGTTGGTTTAAATTACCATTACGGATTGTTCAAACAGGTATTCAAAAATAACCTGCAGAATGAGACACCAAATCCATGGATCGAAAAAGAAAGCTGGCTGACAAAAACAGACGTTACTTATCCGATTCAGTTTGGCGGTTTTACGTTACAGTCCAGATTATATGATATCGATGTGATTGGTTATGAGAATCGTACCACAAACTTCATCTGTTCGATGTTGAAACAGTAGATGAGAGTTTAGTTGGTGAGGGCATCGATTTTGACAAAGAGGATATTGCAAAGAATTTAACATTATTCTTATATCCGGATGATTCCGATGATAAGGGAAGAATCCTTCGTGTATACCAGCAGTACTTCATGGTCAGCAATGCAGCGCGCCTGATCATTGATGAGACACTTGCAAGAGGCGGAGATCTTCACAAATTAAACGAGTATGCAGTGATCCAGATCAACGATACACACCCAAGTATGGTGATTCCGGAATGATCCGTCTGTTGATGGAGCGCGGCATCTTAATGGATGAGGCGATCGACATTGTATCTAAGACCTGTGCTTACACAAACCACACGATCTTAGCCGAAGCACTTGAAAAATGGCCGATCCATTTCTTAGAGAAAGCTGTTCCACAGTTACTGCCGATTATTTATGAGTTAAACAGCCGTGTTGTAAAGAAATATGATGACAGATCCGTAGCGATCATTGATGATGAGAAACGCGTTCATATGGCACATATGGATATTCATTACGGATACAGTGTCAACGGTGTTGCTTACCTGCATACAGAGATTTTAAAGAATACAGAGTTAAATAACTTCTACAGGATTTATCCGGAGAAGTTTAATAATAAGACAAATGGTATCACATTCCGCCGCTGGTTATTACACTGTGATCCGGAGATGACCGAATTTATCACATCCTTAATCGGACCTGGATTTAAGAAAAATGCAGAAGAGTTAGAGAAACTCGGCGCATATGTAAATGATGAGGAAGTATTAAAGAAACTTCTTGCAGTAAAAGGTACAAGAAAGACAGAGTTAAAGAATTATCTTGCAAAAACACAGGGCATCGAGTTAGATGACAACTCCATCTACGATATCCAGATCAAGAGATTACACGAGTACAAGAGACAGCAGATGAATGCTCTCTATGTGATCCACAAATATTTCGAGATCAAAGCAGGAAAGAAACCGGCACGTCAGATCACCGTTATTTTTGGTGCAAAAGCTGCTCCGGCATATATCATTGCAAAGGACATCATTCATCTGATCCTCTGCTTACAGGAACTGATCGCAAATGATCCGGAAGTCGCACCATACTTAAAAGTAGTAATGGTAGAAAACTACAACGTAACATTAGCTGAGAAACTGATCCCGGCAGCAGATATCCATGAGCAGATCTCCTTAGCTTCCAAAGAGGCAAGTGGAACATCCAACATGAAATTCATGTTAAACGGTGCCGTTGCAATCGGAACCATGGACGGAGCAAATGTGGAGATGCATCAGTCGTTGGCGATGATAACATTTATATCTTCGGTGAGTCTTCTGAGGAAGTTATCAAACACTACGAGAAAGCAGATTACGTTTCCAGAAGCTACTACGAGAATGATGCAAACATCAAACGTGCGATCGACTTTATCGTAAGCGACCAGATGAAAGCAGTTGGATGTACAGAGAACTTAGAGCGTCTTTACAACGAGCTGTTAAACAAAGACTGGTTCATGACTCTCCCGGATTTCGAGGAGTACGTTGCAACCAAAGAACGTATCTACGCAGATTACGAAGACCGTATGGCATGGGCTAAGAAAATGCTTGTCAACATCAGCAAGGCAGGATTCTTCTCATCAGACCGTACCATTGCACAGTACAATGAGGATATCTGGCATTTGTAAAATGCCATGCATCTTGTAAGATGCCATGCATCTTGTAGATGTTGTGTATCTAAAAAATTGAATTACGAATTCTTCCTAAGTGGGACTGCAAACCTGAGAACGGTTTTGCAGTCCCTTTTCCCTGTCAAAGAGTATCTAAAATCAGTCAATGCGATTCAAAACAGAATCGTGTCGTGGTGTATCACCGTTTATCACAGCAAATAAAATATGTGCGGAATGGCTTGAACAAGCTTTGGAGGTTTTATATAATAAAGAAAAGCATTCAAAAGCCATTTCATGTAACAAGGAGAAAGGATTTTTGAATGGCAAAAGAAAACAAAAAAGTAAAGAACAGCGTATTAATTGATTTATTTTATGAGGATGGCTTGCGGACCGGGGAGAGGTCTGGAGAGAAAAAAGGAATACAAAAGGGAATGCAGGAGAGAGAAATTGCACTCATAGTGAAGAAGGTGCGTCGTGGAAAGAATTTACAAATGATTGCAGACGAACTGGAAGAACCGGTTGACGAAGTCAGGAAGATTTATGAGGCTGTAATGAAAGCAGCACCGGATTATGATATAAAAATGATCCGTGAAAGTCTTGCATAAAATAAATAAAAACCAGGAGCAGCCATGACACTTCAACAGTTAAAATATGTGGTAACAGTCGCTGAGGCCGGCACGATCACAAACGCGGCAAAAAAATTATATATTTCCCAGCCCAGCCTTACCAACGCGATCCACGAACTTGAAAAAGAAATGAATATCGTTATTTTTCAGAGAACCAACAAGGGCATCGTCCTGTTACGGGAGGGTGAGGACTTTTTAGGATATGCCAGACAGGTGTTAGAACAGGCTGCGATTTAGAGGATAAATACAAGGGACAGGATGGAGGGAGAACACAATTCTTTTTACTTTTCCGAGGAGATTTTTTCACCTTCGGAGAGAAAGAAAAATATCCGTGTGAGAGACAGGGCAACGCTGTTTAATCTGCTGATCGGGTTAAATGGATATACGGTA
>ENA-OQJH01000682-OQJH01000682.1-human-gut-metagenome-genome-assembly--contig:-NODE-682-length-17136-cov-13.328120_pt1 | contig 17136 bp, 19 predicted proteins | sample MGYA00242597_ERZ504763 | MGnify/ENA primary metagenome ERZ504763 (study PRJEB26092, sample SAMD00036359) | human gut metagenome | host: Homo sapiens | study: EMG produced TPA metagenomics assembly of... | reverse complement strand
AACACGAGAAGCAGAGCCGAGCACTGGCTTGGTGCAGTAGCCAGAAGAGACAGAAACTTGTTTGCACACTGGAAATTTGGAATATTACCATCTGTTGGAGAGGGAGCCGTATGAGTCGAGAGGCTCATGTACGGTTCTGATGGGGACTCAAGGGGAGGTTCCTTGGGTCTACCTACTTTGTGGTAACATTCCAGTATAAATCGGATGCAGAGTGGTTCTATGAACATCTGAAACATAGAATGGGACACTTTGGATTAAGCCTTGAAGAAGAAAAGAGCCGTCTGATAGAGTTCGGGCGTTATGCAAAAGAAAGATGCAGAAAAGCCGGAACGAAACCAGGCACTTTTACTTTCTTAGGTTTTACACACTACTGTTCCAAAAGTAGGAATGGCAGATTCAGAGTGAAGAGGAAAACCAGTAAGAAGAAGTTTGCAAAGAAGTGCAGAGAAGTAAATCTTCTGTTAGTGAAGATGAGAACATGCAGATTAAAAGAGATTATTGCAAAACTTAACCAGATACTAACTGGTTATTACCATTACTATGGAATTACGGACAATACAGAAAGTATAACGGCATTCCGATATAACATCATGAGAAGCCTGTTCTATTGTCTGAACCGGAGAAGCCAGAAGAAAAGCTATAATTGGGTAGAATTTCTAAATATGCTGGATAATAGCTATCCACTGGTAAGACCCCGGATATATGTCAATATATACGAATGATAATGTGAACGATTCGTTTCGCAAAGAGCCGGATACGGGAAAGCCGCACGTCCGGAGTTCTGTGAGGGGTGTACGACCGTAAGGGGTGCACCTACTCGACCCATGAAATACCCAGAAGCAGCAGAGAAAGCCGGATTTGAGCACTTTATGATGAAAGAGATTCATGAACAGCCGAAAGCAGTCCATGATACTCTGAATTCTGTACTCAAAGACGATCACATTGATCTTACAGAAGTAGGTCTTACAGAAGAGGATATCCGCAAAATCAGCCAGATCTATATTGTAGCCTGCGGCTCTGCGTACCATGTAGGAATGGCAGCTCAGTATGTAATTGAAGACCTGGCCAGAATTCCGGTACGTGTAGAACTTGCATCTGAATTCCGTTACAGAAACCCGATCCTGGATCCAAACGGACTTGTGATCATTGTCAGTCAGTCCGGTGAGACAGCAGACAGTCTGGCAGCACTCCGCGAAGCAAAGCAGAACGGTATCCGTACACTGGGAATCGTCAATGTAGTAGGTTCTTCCATTGCCAGAGAAGCAGATAACGTTTTCTATACCCTGGCAGTCCGGAAATCTCCGTAGCAACCACAAAAGCATACAGCACTCAGCTCATCGCTTCCTATACCCTGCAGTACAGTTCGCCAGAGTAAGAGAGCAGATTACAGAAGAGAAATACCAGCAGCTGATCACAGAACTGAAAGCCCTTCCGGATAAGATCACCAAGATCATCGAAGACGACAAAGAACGTATCCAGTGGTTCGCAGCCAAACAGGCAAATGCAAAAGACGCTTTCTTTATCGGTCGTGGCATCGATTATGCCATCAGCATGGAAGGCAGCCTGAAAATGAAAGAAGTCAGCTACGTACACACAGAAGCCTACGCAGCAGGCGAACTCAAATACGGCACCATCTCCCTCATCGAAGACGGAACCCTCGTAATTGGCATCCTCACTCAGGATCATCTTTATGAGAAAACAGTCTCCAATATGATAGAATGCAAGAGCCGTGGCGCCTACCTTATGGGCCTTACAACATACGGACACTATAATATAGAAGATACCGCAGACTTCACCGTCTACATCCCAAAAACAGATCCGCACTTTGCAACTTCACTGGCGGTTATCCCACTTCAGTTACTGGGATACTACGTCAGCGTAGCTAAAGGTCTGGATGTAGATAAGCCAAGAAATCTGGCTAAGAGTGTAACTGTGGAATAATATAATGTAAAAATAATTGAAAGGGAGATTTGGCCATTTTGGTCAGGCTCCCTTTACAAAATTTTTAGTGGTAGATAAATTTTCATGGCAAAAAATACCGAAATATGTAATACAATCCAGAAATTTTGTCAAAAATGTTGCATCTTCTCGACAATATGGTTATAATGGATTCCGAAAGAAACATAGAATTTGTAATCAAACAAAAGTCTTTTGTCTTTAAATCGTCGCTTTGCCGCGTTTGAAGATATGGATCTTACATATCTTGAAGTAAGAATCTGCCTTGCAACACAGGCAGAATGGCGAAGCATACCCAAAATACGGAGGTAACAGATCCAATGTGGTATGTGATGCAGTGCACACAGGCACCGAAGAAAACATCCGCTGTCAATGCCAGCGGTTAATAAGCAGCGACACTTTAGAACGCTGCTTTATTCCATATTATCAACAGAAGAAAAGATTTCAAGGCGAATGGCATATCCAGGAAAGAATCCTCTTTCCCGGGTATGTCTTTTTAATTACCCAAAATCTGGAGAAACTGGTGGAAAGCCTTAAGAAGTCATTGGTATGACGAAACTTATTGGCACTGGAGAGAGATTGTTCCATTGTCTGAAGCAGAAATATCTTTAATAACTAAACTTGGAGGCAAATCAAGTTCAAGTGAAAGTATAGTTAAGATTTCTCAGGGAATCATCGAAGGAGATCAGGTACACATTCTCTCAGGACCATTAAAGGGTTTAGAAGGTGCAATCAGAAAAATAGATCGGCATAAACGAATTGCGTATCTGTCAGTTGATATGTTCAATAGAACAGTGGATATGAAAGTTGGATTAGAAATTGTAGCGAAAAACAAAGAGAAAAATAATGAAAATTAAGGCATATTTACAGAAAGAATATTCTGGTAGATATGCCTTTTAAAGTGCAGTAAACGAAGGAGAAGTCTGGTTTTGCTGATATTTATATCAGGAGAGAACAGACAAAAGAAGAAAAATATGTATAGAAAAAAATCAAAAGGTTGGTACAAACATAAGGATTTTATCCTTATTGATTTGATATGTATCATCTTATCATTTCTGTTAGCAGACTGGGTACGCAACAGTACCATTAAGAATCTGTATCAAAATGAAATCTATCGAAACACGGCAATTTTCCTGGTGTTAATGGATCTTTGCGTATGTGTCATATTTGAATCATATAAAGGCGTTCTAAGAAGAGGTTACTATCTGGAATTCAATGCAGTGATCAAACAGACCATTATCCTTGAACTGGGTGCTGGATTGTACCTGTTCTCTATTGACGGCGGTCATTTCTTCTCCAGAATTGTACTTTATCTGATGGGAGCTTTCTATATAGGACTTGCATATCTGACAAGACTTTTCTGGAAAAAACATCTGAAAATAAAAATGGCAGAGGGTGGAGAACATTCCCTCTATATTATAACAACTACGGACATTGCATCAGATGTGATAGCAAGTGTTCTTGAGAATAACTATAACCGTTATAACATCAATGGTCTGGTACTGACAGACTGCGATATGACCGGACAGCAGATCAACGGTATTCCGGTTGTATCAGATATGGAATATGCAGCTACTTATATCTGCCAGAAATGGTAGATGAAGTGCTGATCAATATCAGTGAAAAAAATGAATATCCACAGAAGCTGATAGATGAACTGTTGGAAATGGGAATGGTTGTACATCTGAACCTGTCACGTATCAAACCGACGACAGGGCAGAAACAGTTTGTTGAAATGGTAGGTGGTTATACGGTACTTACCACAACGATGAATTACGCAACAGACCGTCAGGCATTGGCTAAGAGAATTATGGATATAGCCGGAGGACTTGTAGGATGTTTGCTGACGGGAATTATCTTTGTATTTGTAGGTCCTGCAATTTATATAAATTCTCCAGGTCCAGTGTTCTTTTCTCAGATTAGGATCGGAAAGAATGGAAAGCCATTCAAGATGTATAAATTCCGAAGTATGTATATGGATGCGGAAGAACGAAAAGCAGAACTCATGGCTCAGAATAAGATGAGCGATGGCAGAATGTTTAAGCTTGATTTTGATCCACGAGTGATTGGGAATAAGGTGTTGGCGGATGGGACAAAGAAGACGGGCATTGGGGAATTTATCAGGAAAACATCATTAGATGAATTTCCACAGTTCTGGAATGTACTTAAAGGAGACATGAGTCTAGTAGGGACCAGACCGATATTACCGGGAGAGTTGGAACAGTATGAGCTGCATCATAGGACTAGGATTGCCATTAAGCCGGGGATTACTGGGATGTGGCAGGTTAGTGGTAGGAGTGATATCACGGATTTTGAGGAAGTGGTGGAATTGGATAGGTCTTATATTGAAAATTGGAATATGGGGTTGGATGTAAAGATTTTACTGCAGACGGTGAGGGCGGTTTTGAGTAGAGAAGGATCAGTGTGAGAAAGGTAGATATGAAAATAGAAATAAATCCCTGGGTTGAGGAAAATAATTATGAAAAAGTTTGATTATTTAATAGTGGGTTCCGGACTTTATGGAGCAATCTTTGCTCACGAAGCAAAAACTTGTGGAAAATCGGTTTTAGTAGTGGAAAAGCGACAGAACATTGCAGGAAATATTTATACAGAGAATATTGATGGTATTAATGTCCATAAGTATGGTGCTCATATTTTTCATACTAATAACAGAAAGGTGTGGAATTACATTACACAGTTTGCAGAGTTCAATCGGTTTACTAATAGCCCTGTAGCTAATTACAAAGGTGAACTTTATTCGTTACCTTTTAATATGTATACGTTTAACAAAATGTGGGGAGTTGTAACGCCTGAAGAGGCTGCTGCCAAAATTGACGAGCAGCGCAAGGAAATTACAGGAGAACCACAGAACCTTGAAGAACAGGCTATTTCACTTGTGGGACGTGACATTTATGAAAAGCTTATTAAGGGGTATACCGAGAAACAGTGGGGGCGAGATTGTAAAGAACTGCCTGCCTTTATTATCAAGCGCTTACCGGTGCGCCTGACATTTGATAATAATTACTTCAATGCTCTGTATCAGGAATTCCTATTGGTGGTTATACTAAGATGATTGCTAATTTGCTTGATGGTATCGAAGTAAAACTAAATACTGATTATCTGAAGCATAGGGTAGAACTGAATGCTTTAGCAGACAAAGTTGTCTACACTGGACCTATTGACGCTTATTTCGATTACAAATTCGGAACTCTTGAGTATCGTTCTGTTTGCTTTGAAACGGAAATTTGGATAAGCCAAATTTTCAGGGAAATGCAGCTGTCAACTATACCGACCGTGAGACTCCATGGACTCGTATTATTGAACATAAGTGGTTTGAATTTGGAAAAGACGAAAATGGCTATGATCTTCCAAAGACTATTATTAGTCGTGAGTACAGTTCTGAGTGGAAGCCTGGTGATGAGCCGTATTATCCGGTCAATGATTCTAAGAACGAAGTATTGTATGAAAAGTATAAGAAGTTAGCTGATTCAGAAAATAAAGTGATTTTTGGTGGACGTTTGGGTGAGTATAAATATTATGACATGGATCAGGTTATAGCTGCTGTGTTGGACAAATGTAAAAAAGAACTGGGAGAGTAGATATGACAAAAAAGAAAATTTTAATGGTCTGTGAAGCATTTGGAGGAGGCGTATTTACCTACGTTTCTCAGCTCTGTAATGATATGGTGGATGATTTTGATATTTATCTTGCATATTCACTCAGACCACAAACACCTGAAAATTATAAAGATTTTTTGAATCAGAAAGTACATTTGATTAAAATGAAACATGTTGGTATTAAAGGTTTGGCTAATCTGAAAAGCGTTATTGAAGCAATTAAGGAACTTCGTCTGATTGAAATGTGCAGCCAGATGTAATTCATTTACATTCATCTGTTGCAGGTGCTTTAGGTCGTCTCGCATATAAGGGTAAAAACAATATAGTTATTTATACACCACATGGATATGCACATATACTCATGGGACCGGGAAAAAAGAGTAAAATTTATAGATTGGTAGAAAAATTTCTTGGTAATAGGGCACTTACACTTACTTGTTGCAAAAGTGAAGATGAGGAAGCTAAAAAGTTTTCTAAGAGAACGGCTTATGTTGAAACTGGTGTAAATCTTGCTGATCTTTCGGTATCTCTTGACGGAATAAAGCCTATAAAAAATGATAAATTCACGGTTTTTACGCTTGGTCGGGCATGTGTTCAGAAGCAACCGAAGCTTTTTAATAGAATTGCTGAATTAGTACCAGAAGCAAAATTTGTATGGATTGGTAATGGGGAGTTGGAAAACGAATTGACTGCCACAAACGTCGAGGTTACAGGATGGAAAACACGAAAGGAAGCATTAGCGATGGCTAAAGGTGCAGACGCTTTTATTTTGTGTAGCCTTGGCGAAGCTATTGCTATGAGTCTTGTTGAAAATATGTATATTAAAAAATTAGTACTTGTTAGTAATACAATGGGAAATAAGAGTGTTATTAATAATGAAATCAATGGATTTGTGTGTAGTAAAGCAGAAGAATATGCTGAGCGTATAAAAGCGGCTATGAAGGAATTTCCTAAAGAATTACCAGAAAGAGCGTATCAGGATGTATTGAATATTTATAATACAGAAATTATGAAGAAAAAGTATATTGAGTTTTATAATAAACAAATTAGTCAGAAAGGTGAGAGTATTAATTGGTGAGAGGTAAATATACAATATCAATAAGAGAATTAAAAAGAATATTGTTTTACTCACTTTTAATGTTTGCATTTATAAAACCTGATTCCCTGGAATATATTGGATTGAAATGGCTTGATATCATATTGATTTTGGTTGATGGAATTACAATGTTTAGTATGATACTATTATTATTTTCAAAAAATATAGAATTAGCAGAAGTTCAATTACTATTTTTGTAATTTAATTTATTTATAGGTATTTTTACTATTTTGGGTACACAGGATTATTTTAGCTTTTTAAAAGTTGCAGGAACATCATTTGGATTTTCTTTATTTGCAGATTATATGATTCAAAGAAGAATTGACATTTTTTTTAAGGCAGCTATTGCGACACTTATAATTCTTTTTAGTATTAATCTTATTACAATAATTAAATATTTTCCGAATGGGATGTATCAAATGGACAAAATAGTCGGGGATTTATATTTTATGGGGCATGATAATGGGATGATATACAACTTGATTCCGCTTTGTTCTTTGTCATTACTTTATTCATATCTAAAAAAAGAAAAAATGATAACTTGGTATTCAGTGATATCACTTTTCTTATTATTTTCATCTGAAGTATATGTTCAAAGTGCCACAGGAATTATAGAATCCATATTATTAGTGCTTTTGATTTTTGGGTACGATAATAAGATTTTAAGAAAATTGATTAATCCTGTTTTTTTATTCACAGTGTATTTTATTTCAAATATATTAATAGTCTTAATAAGAATACAAAATAACTTTTCTTGGATTATTGTAGGTATTTTTAAAAAAGATATAACTTTTACGGGACGCACATATCTCTGGGATTATACTATTCTAAAAATTATTGAAAATCATTTTATGGGCTGTGGTATGGGAACTGTTATACCAGGTGCTAATGGTCATACATATCCCCATTGCCATAATTTATTATTAGATTTTCTTTATAAAGGAGGAATTTTTTCCTTAGTATTCTTTATAATACTTATAATTTTATTTAATAAATATTATTATAAAACATCGGAAAAAGAGTAGCTAAACTTATTCTTATACCGTTATTTATATTATTAATTGGGGAAGTTACGTCGGCTATGCCGTATAAAATTTTCTTTTGGTTTTTTTTCGTATTAATTCAATATGTAGATGAACTTGGAAATTACTATAGAAAGAAAAGAAAATGAAGTCATTATTTAAAAATTCAATTTATTTCGTAGGGTATAGGTTGATAAATGTTATATATCCATTAATAACTGCAACATATGTATCAAGAGTACTTAAACCTGCAGGGGTAGGAGAAGCTGCATTAGCTCAAAACATAGTTATTTTTTTAGTCGCAGTGGCATTATTGGGAATTCCTAATTATGGAGTAAGGGAAATAAGTAAAACATCAGAGAATGATATAGATAGATTATTTACAGAGTTATTTTTAATAAATTTTGTGTCTACATTAATTATTTCTATATTATACTACTCGACAATTGATTTGCTATGTTTGGAACTAAATAGAAAATTATATAGAATATATGGCATTATATTGTTATTTAATGTAATAAACGTAGATTGGTTTTATCAAGGAAAAGAAGAATTTAAATATATAACAATAAGAAGTGCAATTGTTAAAGCGGTTTCTGTGGTTGCAATTTTTGTTTTTGTACGTGATGAGACAGATATTTGTGCATATGGGCTGATTTTTGCTCTCGCATATGTTGGAAACTATACATTTAATGCTATAAATTTAAAAAAATATGTTGATTTTTCATTTAAAAATTTAAACATAAAAAGGCATTTAAATAGTATTTTTGCATTATCTATAACAGCTATTTCTAATGAAATATATGTTACATTAGATACATTTATGTTAGGAGTATTATCAACAAATACAGAGATTGGATATTATTCGAATTCGATGAAACTCATGAGAATATTAATAAATGTTGTTACTGCATTTGGGGCAGTTATCCTTCCGAGACTGAGTAAATTACAACATAAAAAAGATTATTTGCAATTTAATATAATAATTAATAAAGTCATTAACATTTTACTTTGGGTAACGATACCTTGCACTATAGGGATAATATTACTGTCAGAAACAATAGTGGTAGTATTATTTGGAAGAGATTTTGCACCAGCATCATGCATAATGATAATTTTGTCTTTTTTAATTATTCCGAGAGCATTTTCAAATTTATCATTACAGGTTTTAGTGTGTACTAAAAATGATACTAAAACATCGAAGGTCTATTTTACCGGAATGCTTATTAATTGTGTATTAAATTTAATATTTATTAGGTATATAGGAGCAAAAGGTGCCGCTGTGGCATCAGTTATTAGTGAAGTATATATATGCTTAGTGCTTTTTAACTATTCAAAAGAGTTATTTATTTATAAAAGAAATAAAAAATATGTATTCAGTTTAATGATGTCTGTAATATCTATGTTAGTTCTTGTAAAGATTTTGGAGTATTGTATGTTGAGATTAGGGCATCATTAATGTCAATACTTATAATATGTATTATAACTGGAATATTTGAATATGTAGCTATGACATTATTAACCCAAAATGAAGTGACATTGTTTTTTATATCTAAATTAAAACAAAAAGTTGGTAGAACGATTTAAATTTTTAATGATAATGGAGAGAGAGAAAAATGATATTAAATGCTAAAACAAGAAAAATAATTCTTGCAGTTCCATTTTCCCGAGAATTATGTAATTTAATAGTGAATTTTTTAAATAAAAGATTTTATAAAAAAATTAATCAAGTTAAGCATTTTGATAAAAAAATTTTGAAATTGAAAGATTCCAAACATGGAAAAAAATGTTTTATTGTTGGAAATGGACCAAGTTTAACAATTGATCAATTAAATACTATAAAAAATGAAGATTGTTTTGGGGCTAATCGTATCTACAAATTGTTTGATAAAACAGAATGGAGACCAAAGTATTATGTAATTCAAGATAAATATGACACCACAAAAGGTATTTATGAAAATTTGAATATAGAAAATTTGTTTGTATCGGATTTTTATTGGAAAGAACATGGCATGAGTAATCCGAATGCAATTTGTTATCATATAAATAGAACGTTGAAGCAAACAAATGATTTACCATTTAGTGAAAGGTGCGAATGCTTTATTCAAGCTGCGTCAACTGTTACGTTTACAATGATTCAGCTTGCATGTTACATGGGATATAATGAAATATATTTAATTGGGATGGATCATACATATGCAAATATTACCAATGACAAAGGTGTTATTGTAAAAAAAAGAAATATAAAAAATCATGCTTTTGATGATGAACGGCCAAATGAAGTTGTTGCAAATATTTCTTATATGGAAGCTGCATATAAAATTGCAAGGAAATATTGTGAAACACATAATATAATTATTAAAAATGCAACTATTGGTGGAGAGCTTGAAATTTTTGAAAGATGCGATTTCTGGAAAATTGTGTAAAGGAGATTGGCAATGAAAATATTAGCAGTTATACCAGCAAGAGCTGGCTCTAAAGGAATTCCTAACAAAAATATTCGAATTATTGGAGGACATCCACTCATTTATTATTCAATAAAAAATGCGCTTTCTTCATCTTATATAACAGATGTTATTATATCTACAGATTCTGAACATGTAAGAATTATTGGAAAACAAATGGGAGTAAAAGTAAAATGGAGAGATAAGTCATTGTGTGCTGATACAGTAACATTAGATGCGGTTATTGCGGATGCTATTCCAAAAAATGAACAGTGGGATTATATTGTTACGATGCAACCAACATCTCCGACTTTAAGAGTTGAGACCCTTGATATGGCAATCAAATATGCAATAGATAAGGGACTTGATACTTTGATATCTGCAATTAATGCACCTCATTTATCATGGAGGGAAAAGGATGGGAAGAAAGTTCCTAATTATACAGAAAGACTGAATCGTCAATATTTGCCTGCCTGTTATTTAGAAACAGGAGCGTTTGTGATATCTAAATCATCTGTAGTAACTCCTAAAACACGAATTGGTCAAAATGTAGATATCTATGAAGTACCTCAAGATGAGGCTCAGGATGTAGATGATTTTGAAGATTTAAGAAGTGTTGCAGCAACTATTGATAGAGAAAAAGTGGCAATATATGTTAATGGTAATAATAAAAGAGGTATAGGTCATATTTATCGTGCGTTGGAAATGGCTGATGAATTTTATACAAAACCAGATATTTATTATGATATAAACCAGACTGATCCGGAAGTTTTCGGTGCTACAACTCATACGTTAATTCCAATTAATGGGATACATGATTTATTTAATAGATGTGAAGAAGAACAATATACTATATTTATAAATGATATTCTTACTACTTCGTTGGATTATATGATAGGTCTTAGAAGTGTATTACCTAAAGCTAAACTTATTAATTTTGAAGATGATGGAGAGGGAATATTAAAGGCTGATTTAGTGTTTAATGCATTATATCGTGATGGAGATTTACCTCAGGTAAAAGCTGGAGAAAAATATTATATTTCAGGTAAAACATTTATGTTTTATAAACCTATTCAAATTAAGGAAAATGTCAAGAGAGTGTTTATTTCATTTGGAGGTGCTGACCCACAAAATTATTCAGACAGAATACTAAAGATTGTGAGTGGAGAAGAATATAGAGGATATCAATTTGCAGTTGTTTTAGGAAGAGCCAAATATAATATTGATACATTAATGGAATATAATAAATATGAGAATATTAAAGTATTTTATGATGTGGATAATATGCCAGAAATAATGAGTTCTTGTGACATAGGGATTACGTCTAGGGGAAGGACAGGTTATGAATTGGCTATTCTTGGTATTCCGTCAATTTCGATGGCTCAGAATCATAGAGAAGAAAAGCATGGATTTGTATGTAATGAAAATGGGTTTAGTTATATTGGTTTGAATCCAGAGGATGAAGTGATTAAGGCAACATTAGATATGTATTTGAAAATGTCTCAAAAGGGTAGACAACATTATCAGGAAATGCTTTTAAGTCATGATTTACGAGGTGGTAGAAAACGTGTTATGAATTTGATAAGAGGATTATAGGAGGAGGGAGATAATATTATGAGAAACACTAAACCATACATTATAGCTGAAATGGGAGTTAATTTCTATGATACGGCAAGGGTATTAAATATTAGTCCGTTAGAAGCGGCAAAGATGTATATTGATGGGGCAGCAGAGGCGGGGTGTGATTGTGCAAAATTTCAGTCGTATAAGGCTGACACAATTGTTTCAAAGAATTCACCAGCATATTGGGATCTTACAAAGGAACCTACCAAGACTCAGCATGCACTTTTTAAAAAACATGATGGTTTTAATGAAGAAGATTACAGAGAATTATGCAATTATACACATGCCAGAGGGATGGACTTTACTTCAACTCCATTTGATTATGCGTCTGCTGATTATTTAGAGGATATGGTTGACTTTTATAAGATTTCATCTTCGGATTTATCTAATCTTCCTTTTATTCGTTATATAGCAAAGAAGGGGAAAAAGATGATTGTATCTGTTGGTGCAGCATATCTCTCTGAAGTAGATGAAGCTATTAGAGCAATGCAGGAAGTTGGAAATAATGATATTACAATTCTTCATTGTGTCCTTTCTTATCCTACAGATCCCCAAAATGCTAATTTAAGGATTATCAAGACACTAAAGAAAGATTTCCCTAACGTTAAAGTGGGATTTTCAGATCATGTTGCGCCAGATGATACAATGATGACGCTTGCAGTTGCCTATATGCTTGGAGCAGAAGTCATTGAAAAGCATTTCACTCTTGATAAGACTTTACCTGGCAATGATCATTATCATGCAGGCAATCCAGAAGATTTTAAAAAAGCAATTTCTAATTTTAAATGGATTGACGTGGTTTTAGGATCTAACGAAAAAACGGTTCTTGATTGTGAAATAATTCCGAGAAGAGAAGCAAGACGTTCTTTAGTTTTAACTAGAGATATGAAAATGGGAGAGATAATTAGAGCGGAAGATTTAATGCCCAAACGTCCTGGGACAGGAATTCCACCAGAATTTGCTAATATTATTGTAGGACGGAAAGTTGTAAAAGACTTGGAAGAAGATACGATACTTACATGGGAAATGGTTTAGTGTTTTGAGGCGAAAAGTAGGTGATGTAATCACGATGCTTGCACATTGTTATGGCTAATAAGTACAATTAGATAAGAATATCAATATCTACGATTTCTATGTATTGCAAAGAAACTGTTGTTTAAATAGTTAAACTGCAGAAGTCAGAGATGCAGTTACACATTGGATACATTCAATAATAGATTGCTTAGAACATTCCAATTATTAGAGCTAAGTATCAAGGTAAATTTGTTTTACAGATAGTATGAATATAAAGTGAAAAGCCGTATGCTTAAATAGGGTACGTACGGTTTTGTGAAGAGATATGAGGAGCAATCTTCATATCTGTTAGAGAAGAAACTTCTCTACAGGTTCAGAGATAAACAGCTGATATTCAGCGTGAGTTTTTCAGTGTTTTAACATATGAGACACCTCAAAAAAAATTCTTTTAACGAATGGCGCCCCCAAAATTTGGTAGATTTGTCAAGAGTTTTTATAGGAAATATTCAAAAAATGAATAAAAACATGAAGTGAAGAAAGAAAAAGAATAATAAAAAAGAGTGGAAATATGGACCTTATAGAGTTTCCGAAACTGCTCAGTATTAGAGAGGAAAATACGATGCCAAGTTTAAGAGATTATCATATTTTAATTAGTCATTCATGGGATTATAATTCTGATTATGAAACCATCAAAGAATGGCTGAATGATGCAAAAAACTTTGAATGGACTAATTATTCAGTGCCGCTTAGTAAACCGTTAGATGTAAAGACGAAGAAAGAATTAAAAGACAAATTGCATACAAGGCTATCTTTATGCAGTTGTGTGATTATTTTGTCTGGGATGTATGTTTCGTATAGTGAATGGATAGATTATGAGATTGATACAGCTTTAGAGTTGGGAAAACCTATTATTGGAGTTAAACCAAGAGGCCAGGAACATATTCCAACTAAAGTTAGTAATAATGCTGACATAATGGTCGGATGGTCTTCTGCCAGTGTAGTCAACGCTGTGAGAGATTATGCTTTATAGAATTAAAATTATGAAGTTATATAAATAAAGCTTTCAATATTTAACCAAATCTTTTTATACATAGGGAGGAAAGTTGAAAATGCCAGAGAATAACAATAATAAGAAAAATAATGTGCCGTCTAATAGAACTTCAAAAAATGAACGTGGATTTCCAATAAATGAGGGAGCACGATTAAGACCACCGGTATCAAAACCGCCTAAAAAGGAAAAATAAAAATGCAAGATATTTTGACATTTATGGATGTGCTTCCAGATTATATCATTCTATTTTGTCCAGGCTATATTACAATTTATATATATTTTTTCTTTTCAGGAAAAGAATTAACGATACACAGTGGCTTATTGCAAAAGCAGTTTGTCTAAGTTACATATATATTAATATTATTCCCAAAGATATTAAAATCAAATGTTTAACGATTCCTCAAATTTATGTTTTGTTGGGAATTGGAGTTTGTGTTGGAATAGTAGCAGCTAGAATTCATGACAGTCCTTTTTATGATTCTGTACTGACTTTAATTAAATCAGATCGAAGCTATGGACATTCAGAATTTGACATTATATGTTCGAAAGATGAATCAGTGTGGGTTCATGTACATTTGAAAGATAGTTCCATTGTATACGAAGGATCTATAACTGCGGAAGAATTGGAAGCTGATGTCAGACGTTATATTGTTTTAAGCGGATATCGGAAATATACGTTTTCTAAAAAATATAAAAAAGAGTATCTGGAAGATAATTCGGAAGACAATGATAAAAAAGTTATTATTTATTACGATGAGATACATTTGGTGGAAAAGAAATAAAGAGATTTCAAAGAAGAAGGTTAAAATGAAAAAATGATATTAGAAGATTTAAGGGACGGGATATAAAACTTAAAATTTTAATATGTGATGCGAGAGCCACGGGAAACCGTGGCTTTAGTGATATTAGAAGCTTTGATGTTTTTACCCATAATATTTTGAACTCAAAAATATTATGGGTAAATTTGATGAGGAATAGTTAAATAATATAGTGCAGATTGGAAAAATAAAATATGACAAATGATATTATGGTATATGATTTATTAATTTCATGTCCATCTGATGTTTCGCAGTATGTTGAATTATTGGAAAGACAAATACATCTTTTTAACAATTTTTATGGACGTTCAAAGAATATTATAGTGAGAAGTCGATATTGGGAAAAGGATTCGTATTCAAAACTAGGTATTCACCCACAGGAATTATTAAAAGAACAAATTTTGAGTTCTACAGATATACTTTTGAGTGTGTTTTGGACGCGTTTGGGTACACCTGTATGCAATAGTGAGTCAGGAACAGAAGATGAGATAAAATATATGTTGGAGAATAAAAAACAAGTATTTCTCTTTTTTCTGGAAAAACCAATAAAACCATCGGAGATAGATCAGAATCAATATCAAAGATTACACGTGTTTAAGGAAAAATATGAAAACAAAGGAATAGTTTTTACTCTTGATGATGAAATTGCTTTGGGTGAAAAAGTAAAAGAAAATTTGATGTTATATTTTGATAGCATTGTAGATAGTGAGAAACCCAAAAAGAATAAAGCTGTAAAAGAAATCCTGTGGGTAGATGATCGACCGGAAAATAATGTGTATGAAAGAATTATATTGGAAAATTATGGATTAACAATTTCGTTAGCATTATCAACACAACAGGCATTACGCGATATTCATTATCAGAAATTTGATTTGATAATATCTGATATGGGAAGAAAAGAAGGTCCAGATGAAGGATATAAGCTATTGGAAGAGATCAGAAGAAGGGATATACAGATACCTTTTATTATATATGCAGGATCTTCGATAAAAGAACATGTTGACATGGCAATAGAGCACGGGGCACAAGGCTGCACAAATAATCCCATGGAACTGTTTGAATTAGTAATAAAGAATTTATTATAAAAACGGCCTTAAGTGATTTAAAGAGAAAGGGAGTCTAATAATTAGGATGAGAAAAGCTTTATGTGTAGGTGTGGATGCTTATAAACATATAAATGATTTATACGGATGCGTAAATGACGCTAATTCAGTTAAGACAGCACTAGAACGTAATGGAGATGGAACCCTAAATTTTGAAGTGAAACTTATGTGTGCAACAAGTGAAGCTACCTATATTGAAAGAAATGATTTAAGGGATGAGATAGAAAATTTGTTCAAAACAGATTCAGAAATTGCGTTATTTTATTATTCTGGACATGGCTCATTTGATGCATTAGGTGGATATCTATGTACAAGTGAAGTGAAAAGAGCAAATGAAGGATTGTCATTAAACGAGGTAATGGGATTTGTAGCACAGTCAAAGGCAAGAAATAATATTATTATATTGGATAGCTGTTTTTGCGGAGCAATTGCTAATCCGGTAGAAATGCAGAACTATTCAATATTACATAAAGGAACAACGATACTTGCAGCATGCGGGGAATCAGAGTATTCTACAGAAGAAAATGGTCATGGCATTTTTACTTCTCTGTTGGTAGAAGCACTGTATGGTGGAGCTATGAATTTATTGGGTGAAGTTTCACCAGGAAGTATTTATTCTTATATTGACCGTTCTTTAGGAGCGTGGGATGAACAAAGACCGTTATTTAAAGCTAATATTAGTAGTTTTGTTTCTCTAAGAAAAAATAAACCGCCTATTCCAATTTGGGAGTTGCGTAAGATAACAGAAATATTTGTCTCTCAGTATTATGAATATTCACTTGATCCTACATATGAAGCAGATAAACATGAGAGTGATATCACAGAGATAAACAAAGAACATGAAGAGATATTTAGAACATTACAAAAATATGTAAAACTAAATTTAGTTGTTCCCGTTGGCACTGAACACATGTATTACGCAGCGATAAAATATAAGTCTTGCAAATTAACTGCGCAGGGACAACATTATTGGCAACTTGTAAAAAAGGGATTATATAATCATTTAATTAAACACTGTGAATGAGCTAAAATAATATCGCAATTCCACGAAAAATGTTGAATAAATTTAAAAAATTGATATAATGTAATACAAGAACAAAAAACGGACACCTTAGATCGTCGCATTGTCGCGTTTAAGAAGAGAAGCGGACATAATATCATTGATATTCACTTGAAATATAGTGAAATGGTATTTTGTACGCTTTTTTTGTTTTTAGAGACTTGAAATGGAAAACTTGATTTGGGTAAAATGTGAAAATTACAAAGTAAGCGCTTAATTTTTTGGTATGATAAAAAATCCCCGACTACTTTTCAGTAGCCGGAGCACCTTGACAATTCACATATGATTGATTTGATTCGTTTGCACGACGTTCGATTTCAGCTTTGACGGTT
>ENA-OQJH01000681-OQJH01000681.1-human-gut-metagenome-genome-assembly--contig:-NODE-681-length-17138-cov-2.074481_pt1 | contig 17138 bp, 20 predicted proteins | sample MGYA00242597_ERZ504763 | MGnify/ENA primary metagenome ERZ504763 (study PRJEB26092, sample SAMD00036359) | human gut metagenome | host: Homo sapiens | study: EMG produced TPA metagenomics assembly of... | reverse complement strand
TACTTGGTATGTTGCAGTTGTAACGATGAAACAATTTAATAATAACAACAATGGATTTAATTAAAATTGCAGAAGAAGCATTTGCTACCGGAAAACAGCACCCGAGCTTCAAAGCAGGAGACACTGTAACAGTGGCATATCGTATTATCGAGGGTAACAAAGAACGTGTACAGTTGTACCGTGGTGTTGTTATCAAAATCGCCGGTCACGGAGACAAGAAACGTTACTGTACGTAAAATGTCAGGAACTATAGGCGTAGAAAGAATTTTCCCAATCGAATCACCGGCTATCGATAGCATCGAAGTGAACAAGGTAGGTAAAGTTCGTCGCGCTAAATTGTACTACCTGCGTGCTCTTACTGGTAAGAAAGCTAGAATCAAAGAAAAAAGAGTTAACGGCTAAGCCGAACTTTTCGATTCGAAATAAAAAAGGGAACTTCATTCATTATGAGGTTCCCTTTTTTATTGCTACCATCCTCTAAGCAATCCTATTTCTTCAATTTACTGACCGTATGATTATTCAATTCCGCACGGCTTTGTTTCTCCTGACATATAAAAATAACAAATAAGGTTTTTAATATTGTGTTATTTTTCTTGTTGATGCAACATTTTATATTTTATACGTTTGTCTATCAGCCACATGAGTACCCAGTAGAAGGGTAATATAATGGGATAAAATATTATTATCAATGCAATATATCCATGTCTTTGCGAAGCGTCTTTGCCAATAACAAAATCTATTATTGAGTAGGAGTAAATGAAAAAGAGCAAAATAAAGAATGGAACCAAAATACTTCCCAGAATGACTACCCATGAGAATCGCTTTTGACGATTACTCTTTCGATAACAGGTTATAAATTTCAAGTGTAGCAGAAATAAGAATATTCCGTACACTGCTGCCAATCCTTCTGGACCAAAGGTTAACAATATTTTAGCATAAGGATTCGGTTCGGGCTTATAAGTCAGTTCCATGAATTCGTCTTGAGGCAACGAATCAAAATGCCATGTGTTGATTTGTTTGATTCCACTCTTGGGGCTTTCCAAGGTTACTTGAATAGTCTTTTATCTTTCCTGCTTGTTCAACAGTAATGTCCAGTGTGCCGAAAGATTTCCATTTTTTGGCTGGCGACAGAGAGTAACGAAAGTTGTATTTAGTTATCCAATCAAGACAGTTTCGCCAGGGATATGCAGTGTATTCCACCCGGATACGATGAGTACCTTGCGAGAGTTCGGGCTGGAAGTACTTCATTTCAAAAGAATAATATGTTTCGCTCGTATTATCGTCCCATCGACATTCTATTTTTCTGTTGTTGTCGTCACAACGATCACAACTGTTAGTGAAATCACTGAATATAGAATCAGAAGATTCTTCCCCCTCTTCTTTTTTGAACGGAATATCGAACACTTTTACCGGACGATCATCAAGCCATACGCAAAAGTCGTCTTTATAGTCAACGGCACAAAAAAGGAGAGGAATTTGCTTACCGACTACGTCACTTTTGATCGTGTATTCTACCTTATATTTTGCAGTATGGAAATTCTCGTCTATCTGAATAAAGATACTTTCATGCAGAATATCCACATGCCTGCTCGAAATGGCACTGGCTGCTTTGGTTCCTTCAATGAAAGGTGATGCCATATTGGCTTTTGCAGAATTACAGATAAATAATAACATCAGGGATATAATGAGGACGGTGAATGAGGATATTTTTTTTCATGTCGTATTTCTTCTATTCTTAGTATATGCCACAAAAGTACCAAAAATATAGGGTTATTTATTATTAACTTCGTTTTTGTATCTCAATCGAATAAACACAACCACAGGATAGCATCTAAAAACAAAGCCCCGAAAGTCATAGACTCCCGAGGCTTCATCACCTTTATTATAATAATGATATATTATTCTTTCAAATCTTTCAGTTCCCAAGCCAATGCACTGGCACCCAGTACAGCAGCATCAGAATCCTTCAATTCGGAAACGAGCAATTTCGTCTTACCTTTATAGATATTCAGGATATTATCATCAATGGCCTTCTGAATCGGTTTCATGATATAGTCACCGGACTTAGCCAAGCCACCGAACAATACAATGGCTTCAGGCTGGAGAATGCAATAGCATCCGCCAAAGCTTCACCCAAGATATTACCTGTAAATTCGAAGATCTCCTGTGCCAATTTATCACCTTGTACAGCTGCATCATATACATCTTTTGAAGTAATGTTTTCTGCAGGAATGTTACGAAGCAAGCTGGCATCCGTACGAGCGGCAAGGAATTCGCGAGCTGTGCGAGCTACACCGGTAGCCGAACAGTAAGTTTCCAGACATCCCTTACGTCCACAACCGCAAAGACGACCATCGCGACGAGCGATCACGTGTCCTAATTCGCCTGCAAAACCGTCATGTCCATATACCATCTGGCCGTTGATAACAATACCCACTACCCACACCCGGTACCCAGTGAATCATGATAAAGTCTTTCATACCACGGGCAGCGCCATAAGTCATTTCACCGATAGCAGCAGCATTTGCATCGTTTGTCAAAGCAGTGGGGATACCCAGTCTTTCTTCAAACATGGCAGCCAACGGAAGAATTCCTTTCCAAGGCAAGTTCGGAGCAAATTCAATCGTTCCCGTGTAATAGTTACCATTCGGAGCACCGATACCGATGCCTCTGATTTTATCAACGCCACCATTAGCAATAATCAATGGAAGCAGGCTTTTACACACTTCATCAGCGTATTCTTCTACTGTAGGATAACCAGATGTTTTGATTGAACTGCTGGCAATAATAGTTCCGCGTGCGTCTACAATTCCAAAGACGGTATTCGTTCCGCCTATGTCAATACCTACTACGTAGGGCTTTTCCATGTTTGAATTCATGATACTTTTATTTAAAAGGGTTAGTTAATCATTAAGTTACTGCACACAAATTACGTAAAGAAGATTGAGTCTACAAAATGTTTTTCAAAAAAAGTTCAACCTCTTTGCAACTTTTCGTATCTTGCAGCCGTCTAATAGTAGAAAATTATTAGAAAACAGAATCTAAATAAAGAAAATTGTGATACAACTAACAAACGTCAACAAGACCTACAACAACGGAGCGCCTCTCCATGTACTTAAAGGTATCAATCTCAATATCGAACAGGGAGAATTTGTTTCCATCATGGGAGCATCCGGGTCTGGGAAATCAACTTACTCAATATATTGGGAATTCTCGACAACTACGACACCGGAGAGTATTATCTGAATAACGTACTCATCAAGAACTTAAGCGAAACCAAAGCTGCCGAATACCGGAACCGCATGATCGGATTTATCTTCCAGTCATTCAATCTGATTTCCTTTAAAGATGCCGTAGAGAATGTAGCACTTCCTTTATTTTATCAAGGGATAAGCCGCAAGAAGCGAAATGCACTTGCCTTGGAATATCTCGACCGTCTGGGTTTAAAAGACTGGGCACATCACATGCCCAACGAAATGAGTGGCGGTCAGAAACAACGTGTAGCAATCGCACGGGCTTTAATCACCCAACCGCAAATCATTCTGGCAGATGAGCTACGGGAGCTTTGGACAGTAAAACTTCCGTGGAAGTGATGCAAATTCTGAAAGATCTTCATAAACTGGGAATGACGATTGTGTTGTCACCCACGAAAGCGGAGTTGCCAACCAAACAGACAAGATTATACACATCAAGGACGGGGTTATCGAACGCATTGAAGATAATATCGACCACGATGCCTCTCCGTTCGGCAAAGACGGTTTCATGAAATAAGTATTAAGTATTAAGTATTAATTCCATGCGGTCGCAGCGCAGCCTAATACTTAACACCTAATACTTAATACCTACTTATCACCTAATACTTAAAAAAATGATTGATATTTGGCAAGAAATATACAGTACCATCAAGCGTAACAAGCTAAGGACTTTTCTCACAGGATTTGCTGTGGCATGGGGTATCTTTATGCTGATCGTCCTGTTAGGCGCAGGCAACGGATTGATCCATGCATTCGAGCAATCGGCTTCCGAACGTGCCATGAACTCCATCAAGATTTTTCCGGGATGGACCAGCAAATCATACGATGGACTGAAAGAAGGAAGACGAGTGCAATTGGATAATAAAGACGTGGACGCTACCGACCATTATTTTCCGGACCATGTCATTAAAGCCGGGGCAACTGTGTGGCAAGGAGGTATTAACTTAAGTTTCGGACAAGAATACGTCAGTTTGAATCTTTCCGGCGTATATCCCAACCATACGGAAGTAGAAGTGGTGAAACTCTTCAAAGGACGTTTCATCAATGAAATTGATATTAAAGAGCGCCGGAAAGTAATTGTGCTCCATAAAAAGACAGCAGAGATTCTTTTCGATAAAACGCATACCGAGCCTATCGGGCAGTTTGTCAATGCCGGAAATGTGGTTTATCAGGTAGTAGGGCTGTATAATGATAAAGGAGACAGCGGAGACAGCGATGCTTACATCCCCTTCACCACCCTGCAAACGATTTACAACAAAGGAGACAAGTTGAATAACCTTGTCATGACTACCAAAAACCTGGAAACGATAGAAGCGAATGAAGCATTTGAAGCTCATTACCGCAAGGTGCTGGGGCTAATCATCGCTTTGACCCGACAGACCATAGTGCTATCTGGATTTGGAACCGGTTTACCAACTACTTGCAACAGCAGCAAGGCTCGAACATGCTACGCATCGCTATCTGGGTGATCGGTATCTTCACACTGTTAAGCGGGATTGTAGGAGTGTCCAACATTATGCTGATTACCGTAAAAGAACGTACCCGTGAATTCGGTATCCGCAAAGCTCTGGGTGCCAAGCCGCTTTCTATTCTCTGGTTGATTATCGTAGAGAGTGTCACCATTACCACGATATTCGGATATATAGGTATGGTGGCGGGTATCGGAGTGACCGAATGGATGAATAACGCCTTTGGCAATCAGACAATGGATACCGGAATGTGGACGGAAACTGTTTTCCTGAATCCGACAGTAGATATAAGAATCGCCATACAGGCTACACTCACATTAATAATAGCTGGTACATTAGCCGGATTATTCCCTGCCCGAAAAGCAGTCAGCATCCGACCAATCGAAGCACTTAGAGCAGATTAAGACTATGAGAATAGACATGGATACCTGTGAGGAAATCCTCATTACCATTACAAGAAATAAAACGAGAAGCCTGCTGACTGCATTCGGTGTTTTCTGGGGAATCTTTATGCTCGTCGCCCTGATCGGCGGCGGACAAGGACTGGAAGGCATGATGAAAAAGAACTTTGAAGGATTCGCAACCAACTCCGGCTTCCTTGCCGCACAGAAAACGGGCGAAGCTTACAAAGGTTTCCGCAAAGGCAGGTGGTGGAATCTGGAAGCTATCGACATCGAGCGTCTTCGTTCGAAAGTCAAAGATGTGGAGGTCATTACTCCTTCCATTGCCCGTTGGGGTTCCAAAGCTGTATACGAAGATAAGAAATACGATTGCAGCGTGAAAGGATTATATCCGGACTATCTCCACATCGAATCACAAGAAATGCCTACGGCAGGTTTATCAACGAAGTGGATATACAGGAAGCACGTAAGTGTGCGTTATCGGAAACGTATCTATGAAAGCCTGTTCAAACCGGGAGAAGACCCTTGCGGAAAATACATACGTGTGGACGGAATTTATTATCAGGTGATCGGCATGTCTTCCTCCGAGGGGGATATGAACATACAGGGACGGGCTTCGGAAGCTGTCACCCTGCCTTTCACCACGATGCAGCAAACGTATAACTTAGGCGGACGGATCGACGTCATCTGCTTCACCGTGAAGCATGGAATCAAAGTGTCCGACGTACAACCGGAAATGGAACAGATTATCAAAGCTGCGCATTATATCGCGCCTAACGACAAACAGGCACTTATGTACCTGAATGCGGAAGCAATGTTTTCGATGGTAGATAATCTGTTTACCGGTATCAACATACTGGTTTGGATGGTAGGATTGGGAACTCTGCTGGCAGGTGCTATCGGCGTATCTAATATTATGATGGTAACCGTGAAAGAACGTACCACCGAAATTGGTATCCGCCGGGCAATCGGCGCACGCCCCAAAGATATTCTGCAACAGATTCTATCGGAAAGTATGGTGCTTACTACTATTGCAGGGATGTGTGGAATCTCTTTTGCCGTCATGGTGTTGCAACTGGTAGAGATGGGAGCAAACGCCGGTGGAGGAGACCGTCCGTTTTCAGGTTAGCTTCGGACTAGCAATCGGCACTTGTGCTCTTCTGATTGCACTGGGAATGTTGGCAGGTCTGGCACCTGCTTATCGGGCTATGGCTATCAAACCGATTGAAGCTATCCGCGACGAATAAAGAGGTGCGAGGGATTTCAATTATTAATCGTAAACAATAAAAATATAAATAAAGTCATGAAAAAGTATCTGAAAATCACATTATTGGTAGTCATTGCTATCATTCTTGTCGGAACATTCGTATTCCTTTATCAGAAGTCTAAACCCAAGGTAATCACTTACGAAATAGTAAAACCGGAAGTCACTGATCTCCAAAAGACCACAGTAGCTACCGGAAAGGTGGAACCGAGAGACGAAATTTTAATCAAACCGCAGATTTCGGGTATTATCGACGAAGTGTACAAAGAAGCCGGACAAGCTGTGAAGAAAGGGGAAGTGATCGCCAAAGTAAAAGTAATCCCTGAACTCGGTCAACTGAATTCTGCGGAAAGTCGTGTGCGCCTAGCAGAGATTAATGCAACACAGGCAGAAACGGATTTTGCCCGTGTAAAGAAGTTGTACGAAGATCAGCTGATTAGCCGGGAAGAATATGAGAAAAGTGAAGTAGCCTTGAAACAGGCTCGTGAAGAGAGACAGACGGCTAAAGATAATCTGGAAATCGTAAAAGAAGGGATTACTAAAAACAGTGCATCGTTCAGTAGTACGATGATTCGTTCTACCATTGACGGGTTGATTTTGGATGTACCTGTAAAAGCCGGTAACTCTGTGATTATGAGTAACACGTTCAATGATGGAACCACGATTGCTACGGTAGCCAATATGAACGACATGATTTTCCGTGGTAATATTGATGAAACGGAAGTGGGACGTATCCATGAACAGATGCCGATCAAACTGACAATCGGAGCTTTGCAGAATCTGACTTTCAACGCCATTCTGGAATATATCTCTCCGAAAGGGGTAGAAACCAATGGTGCCAACCAATTTGAAATCAAGGCTGCAATTACCATTCCGGATTCCGTTCAGATTCGTTCCGGTTATTCGGCTAATGCGGAAATCGTGTTGCAAAGGGCAAATCAAGTATTGGCAGTGCCCGAAAGCACTATTGAGTTTAATGGCGACTCTACATTTGTGTACATCATGACAGATTCAGTGCCTGAACAAAAGTTCCAGCGTACGCAGGTGACTGCCGGAATGAGTGATGGAATCAAGATAGAAATCAAGAAAGGAATAACTGCACAGGACAAAGTACGGGGTGCAGAGAAAAAAGATAAATAATTTAGTTTGACCCATAACAATGAGAATAAAAATAGCAATCCTGTTCTTTGCGGGAGCAATCACTTGTTCCGCACAAGAAACTGAAGTTCCCTTACGTGATTACACATTACGGCAATGTATCGATTATGCATCAGTCATAATATCACCGTTCGCCAATCTGCTAATAATGTAGAACAGAGTGCCGTTGATATAAGCACCGCCAAGTGGGCACGCTTGCCAAACCTAAATGGCTCTGCCGGACAAAACTGGCGCTGGGACGTAACAGTGTGACAGAGACTGATAAAGATGGAAACCAATATCAAGTTTATAAGAACACATATAATTATGGAACCAATGCATCTCTTTCGACTGAAATTCCGCTTTTCACAGGTTTTGAGCTACCCAATCAATATGCGCTAGCCAAACTGAATTTCAAAGCAGCCATAGCCGATTTGGAGAAAGCCAAAGAAGATATAGCTATTCAGGTTGCTTCTGCGTATTTAAAAGTTCTGTTAACTCAGGAACTGAAACAAGTTGCAATCAATCAGGTTGAACTCAGCAAAGAACAGTCCAACCGAATCGCCCGCCTTTTTGAAGTAGGCAAAGCTTCCCCTTCAGAAGTAGCGGAAGCGAAAGCACGTGTTGCCCAAGACGAATTGAGCGTAACACAGTCCGATAATGATTACCAACTAGCGCTCCTTGATTTGAGCCAACTATTAGAATTAAGCAATCCGCACCTTCTCTCCATACAGAAGGCTGACACTACATTTGTCACTACCCTGCTGACACCTCCGGATGAAATTTACCAATATGCACTTACCAACAAACCAGAGATTCAAGCAGCACAATACAGATTATTGGGAAGTGAAAAAAGTATCCGTATTGCACAAAGCGGGTTCTATCCGAAACTCAATCTGGGTGGTAATTGGGGAACGGGGTTCTCTTCTGATTTAAAAAACAATTTCGGTACTCAAATGAGAGAAAATCGAAACAAAAGCATTGCATTCAGTCTCAGTGTACCTTTATTCAATCGGTTCGCTACTCGAAACCGCGTTCGTACAGCACGTTTACAACATTTCAATCAAAATCTGAAACTGGATAACGCAAAGAAAGTATCTACAAAGAGATTCAACAGGCTTGGTATAATGCTCTAGCTGCAGAAAGCAAGTACAACTCCAGTGAAGTGGCAGTGAAAGCTAACGAAGAGTCTTTCCGCTTGATGAGTGAGAAATTCAATAATGGCAAGGCTACCTTTGTAGAATATAATGAAGCAAAACTTAATCTGACTAAATCTCTCTCTGATAAATTACAATCTAAATACGAGTATCTATTCCGGACTAAAATTCTGGATTTCTACAAAGGACAAGTCATTGAATAAAAAGAAATATATTTGAGTTTAGTATAGTAGTTCCTTCAAACATATCCGTTGGTTCATTCGTTATTATAGAAAGAACTAACGGATATGAAGTATTTTATCATCATAGTGATCGTAGTGATTAGTAATACATTTTTAGGAGTTGCTAAACCAATGAAAAATCAAGCAGAAATCTATTTTGCAGGAGGATGCTTCTGGGGAACAGAACATTTCCTGAAACAAATTCGAGGAGTAGAAAGTACTCAAGTAGGATATGCCAACAGTAATGTTGCCAACCCAAGTTATGAACAGGTCTGTTCAGGAAAAACCAATGCTGCGGAAACAGTAAAGGTGGTTTATGATCCTAAAACGGTAGATTTAAATTTGCTGCTCGATCTGTATTTCAAGACAATTGATCCTACCAGCCTCAACCGTCAGGGTAATGACCGGGGAACACAGTATAGAACCGGAATTTATTATATAAATAAAGAAGATCTTCCTGTCATTAACCAGGCTATTAAACTATTGTCTACACAATATAAGACTCCTATCGCTATAGAAGTAAAGCCATTGACTAATTTCTATCCGGCAGAGACTTACCATCAGGACTATCTGGATAAAAATCCGGGAGGATACTGCCATATCAATCCTGCTTTATTTGAAATGGCACGCAAAGCCAATGCACCGAAAACAAAAGTGTATCAAAAACCGGATGACTCAACCCTCCGCAAGGAACTGTCGGCGGAACAATATGCAGTAACCCAGAAGAATGCCACCGAACCGGCCTTCCACAATGAATACTGGAATGAGCATCGCCCAGGCATTTATGTTGATATTACCACCGGAGAGCCTTTGTTTGTTTCTACCGACAAGTTCGATTCGGGTTGCGGGTGGCCTAGCTTTTCCCAGCCGATTCAAAAAGATATCATCACAGAGAAGAAAGATACTTCGCATGGCATGATACGTACGGAAGTACGCAGTAAAACCGGAGATGCACATCTGGGACATGTATTCACAGATGGTCCGAAAGAGAAAGGCGGATTACGCTATTGCATCAATAGCGCCTCCCTTCGTTTTATCCCGAAAGAGAAAATGAAAGAGGAAGGTTATGGAGAATATTTGCCGCTCGTTAAATAGGCACCGCACCGGAAAGTAATACAAATCAATATAAGCTGTTTATCAGATAAACAGAACGGTGGACTTCCTCATAGGGCAATCCACGTTTTTAATGCAGTTAAATTAAGAGAGAGAAGGAGTTTCACAACTCCTAATTTATTTTTATCTGCTGGCAGTCAACAGAGTTGCTTCATTCGTTGCCGGAGTAGCCACGTTCATAGCCCAGTTCACACTAGATTCTTCAATCCATTTATCATTCCATTTATAGTTCATATAAGCTACCGGCATATTAGCGTCGTTCAATTCGTACACGCTCTTTTCAACAGCCGCATCGTAAGCTCTGTGAGAATCATTCCAACGTGCGTATACCAAAGTGATTTCATTAGAAGAATAAGTATAATCAATCTTGAAGTACGGCAGCCATTTGTCAGTGGAAGCATCCCATTTGAAAGCCTCTTTGGTAGCCATTCTCTTTTGATCGTCATAGGTAAAATCATATTTCATGTGGCGATAAAGAGAGCCATCTATCTGTAAATCACCTTCGATACTACAAGATCACCTACTGTTTCTTCATTAGTAATGAAGTTATTGTTTTGTGCCTTCACTGTTGCATTAGAGATACCTGCAAATACCATAGCAACTAAAACGATCATTCTGAATAATACTGTAGTTTTCATAATTGTATATTTTTTATTTGTTCAACATTCTGTTTTTTGTTCTTCTGTTTATTAGACGGATCAAGTGTCTCAAACGGTTGCAACATTCTGAACTTTTTTCATTTTTTCTTCGTTGTCCGCTTGCGACTATAGATATGCAACGAGCGTGCCAAAAAGATAACAAGCTAATAATCAGAAAGATTGCAAAACAGAATGGTGTACGAAAATGAACAGTTGTACGCTTAGAATCGAACAACCAATTAAAAAACGAACAAATAAATAAATTACTGACTAATAATGCTATTGAAAGAATGTTCGAAAGGTTCGTCATACAGTGATTTATATTCCTGCAGAAGTGTTCATAGGTAGTCTTAGCCATATATTGCTTACGCATGAATACGTATGTGGCACATTTGAGTCTAAGTGCCGCTTCGTTCACGGAGTCGAACCGGAAGATAATATCGGATATTAATAGTTTGGTATCAAAAGCTTCATGCTCATCCAGTAAAGTGGCGTACTTTAATAAAGACTCAATAAGATTGTCTGCTATCCGGCTTTTAAAAGCGTCAAGCCACAGATAGTCACATTCATTCAGCAAGCCCCCCTTAGCAGTCAGTGCTGCAATGATTTTGATTCGTTCAGTTGTCAGGCTATCGGGACGAATCCGCTCCGGAAGACATTCATAGTAATCCACAAAAGCGTTCTTCTCAAATTGCACCCGCCAGTTACCCGAGATCTTGGAAATCGTACACCCGCCAACAGATTCTACCAGCACCCGCAACTTGGAAAGATTAACCGCCCGATTGTTTTTGGCACTTACATCATCTTTATCAAACCACAACATGGTAGTGAGTTCTTCCGACGATATTCCATTCTCCGCCGACCGCAAGATCAGCAAAACAAACAACTCACGCAAAAGCGGAGAGAAACGTTGCGAGACTTCTTCACCATTACGGTCAAAAACCTGTAATCCACCAAACAGATAAACGGCATTATAGCGGGGCAACTTGACCTTTTCTCCTTCATCGCCAAATGAAGTGAGTATTTCAATCCGGTTGCTTGCCTTCAACCTCTTCTGACGCCTACGCCGCCAATGCATCCCCAGAAATACGATCATATCCACCACAATAATCAACAGAATCCAATACCAGGCGGACAGATGTTGTTCTTCCTTTCCAACCGACAACAATTCAGCGTGCCCCTCAAGTAACTTCAAATGAGAACGTTTATCGCCAAGAATATGGAACCGATATCCCCGGTCCGAACGGATACCATGCGACGAAAAGGCATAAGAATGTCCGTTTGCGGATATATAAACGGAGTCTGCCGGAAAATAAACCGAAAAGCCAACCGACATGGTATCGGTTGAGATTGAATCTTCCGGAGAACTGACCTGCACTTTCTCCACCTCCGAATTGCACACCCATAATAATTCGGTACCGGCTTGAGGAGAACGGGAAAGAATCAGATTATATAACTCTTTATCTGTACTTTCAATGCGCATCAGCGACTCAAACACCACTTTATCCTGTCCGGGAAGCATGACTTGCAATGTGATGACACTTCCCTTATCCAAGTAATTAAACTGCTTGGTATCAAGTATCTGATCTGCTTGACACTCTTAATCTCTTCTGCTGAACGCACAGCACGCAGGGATACAGTGAAAAGGAGGCAGAATATCAATAATATAATCTTTTGCCCTGAAGAATAGAATCCTTGTATATACGATGCCGATAGAAACATTTTAAATACCTGTGTCTGATGAATAGGTCAACAAAAATAAGCTATTTAACTGATGGCTCAAAATTTTGGTCTTACTTAATAGAGTATTTTTGCTCCGCTGCCGCCATTTTAGCATACTCGTGCGCAACACCTGTCACCTCATACTTATCCCAGTTCAACGAATAACCGCCTTTGGCACTGATACGCTTTGCCTCCGAAAAATAATACTTACCACGCTGATATCTGTTTGCGCCTTGTGCTTCGGCACCGGTTGAAGTGTTCAGTCCGTTACGATCCGTATCTGCCGTACCCAAATGAACAATCAGTTACGGGCAAGCAACGATGCTACTTGGGAAGAAGTCGCGACATCCGTATTTTTCAGGCCATAAGGATAAGCAACATCCACATCAGGTAGTGTATACCAGCCGCGTTGGCACTCACTGCCCTGTCGACACGAGTATCGGGCATAAACGTCACATACCGGTGCACAAACTGCGCTCCGGCAGAATGTCCCCACATATCATATTTAGTCCGCGAAGAACCGGTATCTTTCCGGACAGTATCAAAAACGGACTCGATAAGCGAGAATGTCCATTCCGAACGGTCGAGCAGTGTATTTCCCTGAAACATACCGCCTTCGATATACTGTGCAGTAGAGTAAGTCTCCGTAGGAAACTCAAACACAAATACCATCACATTCCTATTGGACGCTTCTGTACGCCATGCATTCAGATAATCAGCAGCATTCCTTTCCAGTCCGGGAAATACAAACAACACCGGCATCTTTTTCATATCCCCGTTGGCAGGGATATGAAAATGTATGCGGACAGGACGGTCAGCCAAAGGCGCATATCCGGAATATGTCACGATACCGTCTCCCGGAGAAACTTGGAGGTTTCTCCCAAAGATTCTGATTCGTCGTCTTTAAAACAACTCGTCATCAATACGGCAATAAGTAAAATCAATAAGTTGCTACACGCATCATTATCAAAAGAGAATATGAAGATTCAACTTAACCTGAAATTCCTTGGAACCTGCACCCACTAACTGATTGTATGAGGTATATGAACCGGCCAGCTGCAACTTGAACGTATTATTATTGAAATATTTAGATGCGCCGAAAGTAATGTTATCTGCCTCACGCAAGACACTCTGCCCCGTCTCTTTCCATTCGGGGTTCACTTTACTATAAGCGACATCCAGTGCCCATAATTTACGGAAAAGATATCCGGCCTGTACATTGAGTCCATTTCCCAAAGCCAAGTAATTGGCTATCTGACGCGGTTTCAATTTTGCACCCTCATCCTTTTCTACATAAAGTCCGTTCAAGCCATTCGCCGTTGCATTGACATACTCTGCCAACAACGAGAAGCCATTCCACTTGAATAGTAAATCGGCCGACAGCTTACGATAGTCGGGATAATCCGCAGCACCTTCTTTATCATACATCTGAAAATCATTATGCCCTTCACCTACCATATTGCTGGCACCGACATTATAACTATATGCCGCACCGATAGCCAGTTTAGGAGATTTCTCACGAATAAAGTCATTAAAGACCAACTCATTACCGCTCGTAAAGAACCCCAACGGATAAACCGTGACACGTCCGCCATATTTCAATCCGCCCAAATCCGGATCAGTACTTGAGGAACCAAATGAATTGCGTCCGTCACCGGAAGTTACAGCAGCACCTAAATCGAATCCTAACTTGCCAAGTGACAAGCGGCTTTCAACAAATAATCCCAATTCACGCCTGTGCGGGAGAATGTACGATCCATCAACGAATGTTCACCGAAAGCAAGTCCCTGATCGAGCATCATCATTTGCCGGGTATTAGTAAAGGTCTGTTTCTGTCCGGCACTGATTTTCAATTGTTTCCAGGGAGCATACGAAACCCATGCATCCAATAAAGGATAAGAATCGGCAAAATCAGCTTGCAAGAAGAAGCCCAGTTTCTCATTCAGGAACGAACCTTCCAGGCTCAAATAAGCATGATCGATATCAAATCCATATTCCGACTCTGCGTTCTTTATATCTGTATAGTAACCGGAACCCTGGAGATAACCGCCAAAACGCAGTTTCTGACCGGGTGCTCTCAAGTTCAAGTCAAGCAAACCATCTTTCAGTTGCGGAAATGCCTCGTTTCCAATTGTCTGCGCATACAGACCAGTAGCCAAAATCAAGGAGAAAACTCCTATTATTATCTTTTTCATATCTTGTATTCTATTTATCGTCATTAATTAATCTATTTCATTTTACGATAGACGCCCAGCGTATTATTTACTGCAGCATCAATCACGCGGTAGTTGACGAAACCATTGGCCGATTCCGGTTCCAGCAATACTGTCACAAGGGTAGCCAAAGGTTGGGACATGGAAATACGATAGCTACCGGCCGGAAGAGTAATCGTACGGTTACTGGTATTTGTTACCACGTTCAACGGCAAGATACCAGCCACTAAATCATGACTTTCTACCGCCTTGGTAACGGTATAGCACTCCAGTTCAATCGTTTCCGGAGATGCCAGCCGCTCCAGTTCAACTCCATATTGCTGCAATATTTCGACTGCACGATTTTGGTTCGCATCCAGATAATAGGCAACAGGACGTTGGCGGGTCAATACGACCTCCGATTCGGGAGCAATACGCGCCTCAACAGGCACAGTCACCTCTTTACAGGCAAGCATGTCGATAAAGGTCAACGGATAACCGGAAGCGGCCTTTGAACGGAATGTCACAGCAACATCACCATTATAATAGGCGGATTCGTCCACTGCTTTTCGTATTTGGCCTTCATGTTCAAAAGTAGTACGGGCAAATGACTCTGCCAATTTGTAAACAGTATATACCCTACGCTTATAGGAGGTACGCCCCAGACCGACACCACGTACTTCCATCAGCATGGAGATAGCTCCACGCAAGGCCATGATATTAGTGGAAGAACGGGGTGAGGAACCGCCAATATTGAATATAATTTCTCCACGATTACTTTTGGTAGTGAAATAGGTGTGATGTGTCAGCCCTTCCGCATCGGCCATGCGAATGGCTTCAGGCACATAAAATTCGTCTACAACAGTACGCAATGCCGGAGACACATTCGGTTGCTGCTCCACAAAAACATAAGTCGTTAGGTTGGTAACCAGCAGTCCGTCGGTCACTTCTTCATAAGAAGCGCGGAGTGGTTTATACTCATGGAAGTCAATAAACAAATGAGGTTTGACTGTCAAAGCAACCCGTTGTAAGGTACGTGCTTCCGGAGTTGACAAAAGCGTCTGATCACGGTTCAGGTCTATACCATTGGCAGTGACCCGTTCTCCCTGTTCGCTTCCGTCAATATTTACCGAAGGCATAATATAGAAGTCCATTTTATCAAGCAGAGCAGACAGTTGAGAGTCACAAGTCAGTTGTTTCATAAAATACAGAAGACCTTCGGTGCCAGCAGGCTCATTTCCATGCACACACCCTGTATAGAGGACACGTAATTTATCATTTCCTCCCTTGCTCACTTTTATCATGGGTATTTCACGTCCACGCTGGGTGCGACCAACAATTTGAAGTTTCACTCGTTCCGGATACGTAGTAGCCAGGTCATGTAAGAACGTCATCATCTCACGATATGTGGTGAAGCCGTGTTTCTTGGCAAATGCCGGGGTATCAATATCGACCTGCGGATCCGGGAAAAACTTCGCCGTCACCTTTCCGGTCTGTTGAGCATAGAATGGAAAACCGGACAATAAAAGACAGAGTATTAATAATATTCGTTTCATAGCTTCATCAGAATTTAAATTGGAACAATAGGTTACCTATCCACTCATTGCCATTATAGGTGTATGTACTATCAGGAGTACGGTTTTCACCATTGCTACGAGCCAGTCCGACAGTCAATTGTATCTTGGCAGCATAATTGCGTGTCAGATATTTGGAGACACTGAAATCATAAAAGTTATGCCTGTTGAAATACAGATTATTATTCATATACGAATATTCATCAGGCTTAAGGTATGTATAGCGCAAATCAAAACTCCAAAGACTACGGAGCATATATCCTGCCTGGATATTAAATCCTTGTCCCAACATCATTCGGTTTTTGATGTAAGCTTCTACATTCTGTTCTCCGTTCACGTCAAAGGTGGTAGCGGTGGAACCGTCGTTTCGTACCCGTTTCGTTATAGAAGAAGGAACATATCCCATGTCTTTGCATATTCGCCCAACATCGAAAATCCGCGATACTTAAAAGCAAAGTCCGCCACCAGTTTAGCATAATCGGGAAGATCTATTTCATCACGGTCATTCATATAAAGAATATCTCCGTTACTGCGCCCGCCACGACGGTCGGATGTACCGTCCGCATAACTATATGCAACACCGACACTCAACTTCGGAGTCAGTTCGTAAGCCATATCCCCTTCTCTGCTTCCTCCCATCGAACGGAAAGCTCCAAAAGGAAGGTAATTCAACCGGCCGCCATACTTCAATCCACCATAACGCTTTCCTTCCGAGATCGGACCGGAACCATCGGTGATAGCAATGGAAGGACGTAAAAGTCCTTTGCTGCCTAGCCGGAAAGAACTTTCGGCAAAAACACCCAATTCACGAATCGTGCTAAATGCAGAAGTTATTTTACTACGTTCACCAAACTGTAACGTGTGAGAACGGCTCACCCGATAATCATTGGGGGTATGCATAAATCTTAGCCAGTCTAAAGAGGAAGAATTTCTCATCCACTACTCCTCTTAATGCGGTTCTGAATTGTTTGATTTTCGCATTAAAGGATTCAGCCG
>ENA-OQJH01000679-OQJH01000679.1-human-gut-metagenome-genome-assembly--contig:-NODE-679-length-17141-cov-14.325849_pt1 | contig 17141 bp, 17 predicted proteins | sample MGYA00242597_ERZ504763 | MGnify/ENA primary metagenome ERZ504763 (study PRJEB26092, sample SAMD00036359) | human gut metagenome | host: Homo sapiens | study: EMG produced TPA metagenomics assembly of... | reverse complement strand
ATAATAAGGCAGCCATTCAGCCGTCCATACAGGTCAGAATCCGGAATCTGATCCAGGCTGCTGAACATTTGCCAAAAAGGAGGAAAGAATGTATGTCAACAGAACAGATGGGAACTTATGAAAAAATATACTTCGCATTGTGGGAACTCGGACAGAGATATGGAAATTTTGTCCAGTTCAGAGTGATCGGAAGAAGTCATGATGACAGAATGATCCCCATGCTTGAGATTGGAAAGGGTGATACCTGCATTATCTGTCTGAGCGGAGTGGAAAGCGGAGACAGAAATCTCCCGGAATATCTTTTGTCCATTGCAAAAGATTACTGCAGATCCTATGAAAGCAACTGGACCATCGGAGAAAGTTATGAAGTTCGTAAACTTCTGGATAAGGTTCGTATCTGTATGATCCCCATGCTGAATCCTGACAGCTATGAGATATGTGAATACGGATATGGTGCCATACATAATCCCATCCACAGACAGATGCTGAAAATGCAGGACAGGCCTGTGGAAGAGTATGAATGTAATGCCAGGGGAATTGATCTGCGCAGAAATTTTCCGACTAATTATTATCAGCGGAAAAGAGTGAATCAGGAGCCTGCCAGTGAGAATGAGACTCGTGCCTGATCAGCATTTTTCAGGAATATTCAAGCCTTGGCCTGCTTACATTCAGTTATTCCAGAGGGAAGATCGTTTACTGCAGACAGGAGAAAGGCTTTGCCTACAATCAGAAAAATTACAGACTGGCAAGCATTTACAGAAATGTTCCGGCTATCGTCTGGAAAAAGGGATTGCAGGTGGTGCGAGAGTCAAAAAAGCCGGAGCAAAACCTGAGATGGGATCTCCGGAACAGTTTTATGCGGAAGTAATCCGTCAGCCCTCTCTGGCAATTGAGATTCCGGAATACCGCAAGGACGATATGGAAGAACTGCGTCTGATTCCACTTGAATATCTTTATTCTTTAAACAGCGGCATATTGGCAAACGCATAAATCCGTCACACAGTCAAAGAAAAACAGTCTCTGAAAATAAAAAGTAATAAAAACATGTAAAAACAGAGATTAGCGTTTGACATAAAGCCATAGATTCTGTATGATAAAAAGAGTGCCCCGAAATGTTGTAAACAGAAAGATGAGGAATCAATAGTGAATAATAATACACAGGAAAGTAAAATACAGTTAGAATATATCAATAAATGTACAGAGCTTGTGAAGGAAAAATATAAAAAGGCGCCAGCTTTCTTTATCCAGAATGCAGGCTGCCAGATGAATTCCCTGCAGACGGATACAGTGGCCGGTATCGTGAAACGTATGGGCTATACAGAAGTATCCAGAGAAGAAGATGCAGATGTTGTCATCTATAACACCTGCACAGTCCGGGAGAATGCAAACCTGAAGATTTACGGTCATCTTGGCCATCTGAAAAGTATTAAGAAAAAGAATCCTGAACTGAAGATTGTATTGTTTGGCTGCATGATGCAGGAGCCGGAAGTAATTGAGAAGATCCACAAAGAATATTCTTTTGTTGATCTGGTTTTCGGTACCCATAACTTCCATAAGTTTCCGGAGCTTTTCTACAGAAGCTTAAATACGGAGGGACAGATCATTGATGTCTGGAAGGAATCTGATGAAATCGTGGAGGGTATGCCTTCTGACCGTAAATATTCCTTTAAAACGGGTGTCAATATTATGTTTGGCTGCAATAATTTCTGCAGTTACTGTATTGTACCATATGTAAGAGGAAGAGAGAAGAGTCGCGAACCGGAGGCGATCATAGAAGAGATCAAGGGTCTGGTGGCTGACGGTGTAACGGAAGTTATGCTTCTGGGACAGAACGTTAATTCCTATGGAAAGACACTGGAACATCCGGTTACTTTTGCACAGCTTCTGAAACAGGTGGAAGCAATTGAAGGATTAAAGAGAATCCGTTTCATGACTTCCCATCCGAAGGATCTGTCTGATGAACTGATCCGGACAATGGCAGAGAGCAAAAAAGTGTGCCATCACCTCCACCTTCCCATGCAGTCCGGAAGCAGCCGAATCTTAAAGATCATGAACCGCCGTTATGACAAAGAAAAGTATCTGGAGCTTGTAGCCAAGATCCGTAATGCCGTACCGGATATTTCCCTTACTACAGATATCATTGTAGGTTTTCCGGGAGAAACGGAAGAGGATTTCCAGGATACTCTGGACGTTGTGGAAAAATGCGATTTTGATTCTGCGTTTACCTTTATTTATTCCAAAAGAAGCGGCACACCTGCTGCCAAAATGGAGAATCAGGTACCTGAGGATGTGGTAAAAGACCGTTTTGACCGTCTTCTTGCTCTGGTTCAGGAAAAAGGCCGAAAGGTTCTTCCCGTTTCGAGGAACTGTTCAGGAAATCCTTGTAGAGGAAGAAAGCAGAGAAAAAGGTATCTTTACAGGAAGAACAGAATATAACCTTCTGGTCCATTTCCCGGGATGTCAGGATCTGATCGGTAAATATGTAAAAGTAAAACTGGATACCTGCAAGGGATTCTATTATTTCGGAAGCCTTGCAGAATAAAAATGATGGCTGTTTCTGAACAGCAATATAAAGGACTTCTACAGAAGCCCATATCAATTTGGATATAGAGGGTGGAAGATAAAAGTGAAACAAAATAAATACGAAATAGATATGTGTAACGGAACCATCATGGACAAGCTGATTTCCTTTTCACTGCCGCTGATGCTGTCCGGAATCCTGCAGCTGATGTTTAATGCTGTGGATATCATAGTGGTGGGAAGATTTAGCGGAAGTCAGGCACTTGCAGCCGTAGGCTCAACCACAGCACTGATCAATGTGTTTACCAATCTGTTTATTGGTATCTCACTTGGTGCGAATGTACTTGCTGCCCGGTTCTATGCGGCAGGAAAAGACCGGGAAATGTCAGATACCGTTCATACGGCTGTAACTCTTGCACTGGTAAGCGGTATCGTCATGGCATTTGTGGGACTGATTTTTTCCAGATGGGCTCTGGAACTGATGGGTACCCCGGACGATGTGATCGGACAGTCTGCACTGTATATGAAAATCTATTTTCTGGGTATGCCGTTTTTTATGCTTTATAATTATGGAGCTGCGATTCTGCGGGCTGTAGGAGATACGAAACGTCCACTGATCTTTCTGGTTATTTCCGGTGTTGTAAATGCAGTACTGAATCTGATCCTCGTGATCATGTTTCATATGGATGTGGCGGGCGTAGCATTGCTACTGTGATCTCCCAGTTAATTTCCTGCATTCTGGTACTCAGATGTCTGCGTACATCGAAAACCAGCTACCAGCTTCATTTTGGAAAATTAAGGATCAATACTGTTTACTTAAAACAGATTTTCCAGGTTGGGATTCCGGCCGGGATCCAGAGCACAGTCATTAATCTGTCAAATGCTCTGCTTCAGTCCTCGGTTAACTCCTTTGGATCGACCGCCATGGCAGGGTATACGGCGGCCAATAATATTTTCGGTTTTCTGTATGTGGCGGTGAACTCTGTCACACAGGCATGTATGAGCTTTACCAGTCAGAACTATGGTGTGCATAAATTTAAACGTATGGATAAGGTTCTGGTCGACTGTCTTATTATTTCCGTAGTTACCTCCTTTTCCCTTGGATGCGGTGCATATTTCTTCGGTTCTGAGATTCTTAAGATTTATACTGCCGATCCGGAAGTGATCCGCTGCGGACTGGAAATCCTGTCTTACACTACCGTACCTTATTTTCTCTGCGGGATTATGGATCTGTTTCCGGGTGCCTGCGTGGAATGGGACATTCCGGCGTTCCAATGATCCTGTCAGTGATCGGAACAGTAGGAACCAGGATCGTATGGATATTTGGAATATTCCCGCATCACAGATCACTGGCTGTTCTGTTTATTTCCTATCCTGCATCCTGGATGCTGACGATCATTATGCAGGTCACCTGTTTTTATTTTGTCAGAAGAAAAGTGCATAGAGTATAGGTCTTTGAGCTTTTGCGAAAAATAATTACCGGCAGAATATTACCGGCGGTTATTTTCTGTGAGAGCTCTTTTTGTGTTACTGCTGCTTACTCTGTCCACAGTAACTAATCTTTTTGTTTCCGATATGAAAAACAGTATTGACAAATACCCCATAAGGGTATATAGTGACTACTGTAAAGATACCCCGTAAGGGTATTTTGAAATCGTTATATGTTTCAGAAATTTATATAAAACAGAGCTTATTTATAAAAATGTACTCTCGGAGTCTTTATTGCACTTGCTTTTATGGCTGATTTTTCGCCAGATGCACCCGCATTTTATCAACGTACGCACCGCGTACGCCTCAAAAATTCGGGCACATCTGACAAAAAATCTTCTCATAAAATCAAGTACAAAAAGATTCCGAGAGTACATAAAAATCAGAAGGAGGATTTCCCATATGGCAGATACACAGGAGAAAAAAGTCTGTCCCTGCTGCACAAAACACACAATGCGTTCTGAGGAGGAGAGAAAGAAGCTGATCAATCGTCTTAAACGTGTGGAAGGACAGATCCGAGGGATTATCGGTATGCTGGAGAATGATGCGTACTGTAACGATATCCTGATCCAGTCCGCAGCAGTCAACGCAGCAGTGAACGCATTTAACAAAGAACTGCTTGCCAGCCATATCCGCAACTGTGTGGCAAGAGATATCCGCGAGGGCAAGGATGAGACGATTGATGAGCTGGTGGCTACTTTGCAGAAACTGATGAAGTGAAGGCTGTGTGTTCAGACTATTATAGCATCAGAGTACAGCAGAATAAAGATCTGGGAACTGCAAAGCAACAGAGCAGTAGATATCAGGTAAGGAACAACAAGTCGTAGGAGGAATAGAAATGGAACAATACAATGTAACCGGAATGAGCTGTGCGGCCTGCAGCAGCAGAGTGGAGAAGGCCGTATCCAGGGTTCCGGGTGTGACATCCTGTTCGGTCAGTCTGCTGACCAACTCCATGGGAGTAGAGGGAACTGCCGGTTCAGGTGAGATCATCAAGGCTGTACAGGATGCAGGATACGGAGCATCCTTAAAGGGGGCATCCGGGGAGCAGATATCTGCTTCTGCGGCAGAGGAGGCACTGGAAGACCATGAAACACCGGCGCTGAAACGAAGGCTGATCGCATCTGTAGGCTTTCTGCTTGTGCTGATGTATTTTTCCATGGGACATATGATGTGGGCCTGGCCTCTTCCGGCATGGTTTAATGATAATCATATTGCCATGGGACTGGTGCAGCTTCTTCTCGCCGGAATCATAATGGTCATTAACCAGAAATTTTTTGTCAGCGGATTTAAGAGCCTGTGGCATCGTGCACCAAATATGGATACCCTTGTGGCACTTGGCTCCATGGCATCCTTTTTGTGGAGTGTTTATGTACTTTTTGCAATGACAAGGGCACAGGTAGACGGAGATTCGGCGGCAGTTATGAATTACATGATGGAGTTCTATTTTGAATCTGCAGCCATGATCCTTACCCTGATCACAGTTGGAAAAATGCTGGAAGCCCGATCTAAGGGAAAGACAACGGATGCGCTGAAAGGTCTGATGAAGCTGGCACCTAAGACAGCAGTTGTTGTCCGGGACGGACAGGAAGCTACAGTGCCCATCGAACAGGTCCGAAAAGGTGATGTTTTTGTGGTACGTCCCGGTGAGAACATTCCGGTGGATGGAGTGGTCCTTGAGGGAAACAGTGCTGTCAATGAGGCGGCACTTACAGGGGAAAGTATTCCTGTTGACAAGAATCCGGGAGATGCAGTCTCTGCTGCAACCGTAAACCAGTCTGGATTTATCAGATGCGAAGCTACTAGGGTAGGCGAGGACACTACTCTTTCCCAGATTATTAAGATGGTAAGTGATGCGGCTGCAACAAAAGCTCCTATTGCAAAAATCGCAGACAGGGTTTCCGGAGTTTTTGTTCCGGCAGTTATCAGTATTGCGGTTATCACCACCATTGTCTGGCTGCTGACAGGAAAAGAGTTCGGATATGCACTTGCCAGAGGTATTTCTGTTCTGGTCATCAGCTGTCCCTGTGCCCTTGGGCTTGCCACACCGGTTGCCATTATGGTAGGAAACGGAATGGGGGCCAAAAACGGAATCCTGTTTAAAACAGCAGTATCCCTGGAGGAAGCAGGTAAGATCCAGATCGTTGCATTAGATAAGACAGGAACTATCACAAAGGGTGAACCGCAGGTGACAGATATGGTTCCTGCAAAGGGAATCTCAGAGGAAGAGCTTTTAGGCTATGCCTATGCACTTGAGAAGAAGAGTGAACATCCTCTTGCAAAAGCCATTATTGCCAGAGCAGAAGAGAAAAAGATTGTTTTGCAGAAGGTTTCTGATTTTCAGGCTCTTCCTGGAAACGGTCTTCGTGCAGCATTAAACAGTGATGTGCTTACAGGCGGAAATATGAAATTTATCAGCAATGAAACCTCTGTATCACCGGAACTGATGAAGCAGGCAGAAAAACTTGCAGGAGAAGGAAAAACACCACTTCTTTTGCAAAAGGCAGGAGCTTCTCGGCATGATCGCAGTGGCAGATGTTATAAAAGAGGACAGTCCTCAGGCAATAAAAGAACTGCAGAACATGGGAATCAGGGTAGTAATGCTTACCGGTGATAATGAACGCACAGCAAAAGCGATCGGAGCACAGGCAGGAGTGGACGATGTAATTGCAGGTGTTCTTCCGGATGGCAAGGAAAGTGTGATCCGTTCTCTGAAGGAACAGGGAAAGGTTGCCATGGTAGGAGACGGAATCAATGATGCCCCTGCACTTACCAGGGCAGACATCGGTATTGCGATCGGTGCAGGAACAGATGTTGCCATTGATGCCGCAGATGTGGTATTAATGAAGAGCCGGCTCAGTGATGTACCTGCTGCCATACGTTTAAGCCGGGCAACATTGAGAAATATCCATGAGAATCTTTTCTGGGCATTCTTCTACAATGTGATCGGTATTCCACTGGCAGCCGGTGTATGGATTCCGATTTTCGGATGGACACTGAACCCCATGTTTGGTGCAGCTGCCATGAGCCTTTCCAGTTTCTGTGTGGTAACCAATGCACTGAGACTGAATCTCTTTAAGGTACATGATGCTTCCAGAGACAAAAAAATAAAACAGAATGTGGAAGAAATCCATTATATTTCAGCTAATGCAGAAATGAAAAACGTAACAGAAAACAAAAGTCTAAAGGCAGAGAATCCAGACTTTTGCAACAGTGAAATTCATGATCCAAAAGATCAGGAAAATATAAAAGAAAACAAGGAGAACAAAGAAATGACAACAATCACAGTAAACGTAACAGGAATGATGTGTGGACATTGTGAAGCACATGTGACAAAGGCAGTAAAAGAGGCATTTGGAGTGGAAGATGTAGTTTCCTCCCATGAAAAAGGAACCACGGTGATCCATGCTCCGGAGAAACTGGACGAGGATAAGATCCGCGAAGTGATCAAAGAAGCCGGCTATGAAGTAACTGGTATCACACAGGAATAAAAAACAAAAAGGGGATTTTATGGAAAACCAGAACCAGACACCACATAAAAGACGTGTCCGTTATAAAGGAAAATATCCGAAGAAATTCGAAGAGAAATACAAGGAATTACAGCCTGAGAAATATAAAGATACCATTGAACACGTGATTCAGAAAGGAAATACCCCGGCGGGAATGCATATCTCCATTATGGTTAAGGAAATCCTTGATTTTCTTAATATCCAGCCGGGCGAAACTGGATTTGATGCCACATTGGGCTATGGCGGCCATACGAAAGCGATGCTTCAGTGTCTGAATGGCAAGGGCCATATTTATGCAACAGATGTAGACCCTGAGGAATCCGCCAAAACAAAGAAACGTCTGGCAGAGCAGGGATTCGGGGAAGAACTGCTGACAGTAAAGCTTCAGAACTTCTGCACCATTGATGAGATTGCCAAAGAGGTTGGAGGATTTGACTTTATTCTGGCAGATCTCGGTGTTTCATCCATGCAGATTGATAACCCCAAAAGAGGTTTCTCTTTTAAAACAGACGGACCTCTGGATCTGCGCCTGAATCAGGAAACCGGCATCAGTGCAGCCCAGCGTCTGGATACCATTTCCAGAGAGGAGCTTGCGGGAATGCTCTGTGAAAATTCTGATGAACCATATTGTGAGGAACTCGCCAAAGCCATTACCGATGAGATCCGCAGGGGAAATCATATTGACACTACCACAAAACTGCGTCAGGTAATCGAAAAAACTCTTGATTTCCTTCCTGAAAAGGAAAAGAAAGAGACAATTAAGAAAACCTGCCAGCGAACCTTCCAGGCATTGCGTATTGATGTTAACCATGAGTTCGAAGTATTGTATGAATTTATGGAGAAGCTTCCGGATGCTTTGCGTCCGGGCGGACGTGTGGCAATCCTTACCTTTCATTCCGGTGAAGACAAGCTGGTAAAGAAAGCGCTTAAAGCAGGATACAAGGAGGGAATCTACTCAGACTATGCAAAAGATGTGATCCGCCCCTCAGCCAAAGAGTGCACACAGAATCCAAGAGCCCGTTCCACAAAGATGCGCTGGGCTATAAAGGCTGAATAAAGTTCTAATAAATGTTTGTGAATTACTCGGTAACTGAGTTACCAGAGCATCTGAAAAAGGCGGGATACCGCCTTTTTTCAGGGTGCATCCATGACGCCACTACTGTTTGCTCTTTAGAGCTATACAGCTGCTTTTATTATTTCCGGTGTTTTCAGTCCGGTTACGGACAGTTCTTTTGCACTGTCCACTGTAAGAAATCAGATAACACAGGAAAGTATACAAAGTTGCATTATTTTGTAGAATTGCTATGAACTATGAACAATTGACGTATTTTGTAAACAAAAGTATACTATGCTTATTAAAAGAACGAAGGAAAGAAGCCAGGAGATTACACCTGACAACAGAGGAGTAATATGGGGAAAGGAATTGAACGGTATGGCTACTGATGAAGAGCTTTATGGGCAATATCTGAGCGGTGACGAGACAGGACTTGAACTATTGATAAAAAATACGGCGATCCATTGACCTTATACATCGATGGTTATCTGCATGATGTCCACGAAGCGGAGGACTTAATGATGGAAACCTTTTCCTGGCTGTTTACGAAAAAGCCCCGCATCCGGGATGGATGTTTTAAGGCTTATCTCTATAAAGCAGCGCGTCACATGGCATTACGCCACAAAAGCAGACGACGGATTATCTTCAGTCTTGACGACCTGACCAGAGAACCGGAGGCACAAACGCTGGTGGAGGAGATCGTCCGCACAAAGGAACGAAATCAGATCCTGCATCTCTGCATGGACGAGTTAAATTCAGATTATCGGGAAGCTCTTTATCTGACCTATTTTGAGGGTATGAGCTATCAACAGGCTGCTAAGGTCATGGGAAAAAGTGTGAAACAGATCACAAATATGGTGTACCGGGGAAAAGAGCGTTTACGCGGATTATTGCAACGGGAGGGTATTACAGATGTTGAAAAATGAGGAACGAATTGCTGAAGTAAAACGGCGTATTGGGGAAAAAGAACGACAGCAGAGACTGAGGCACAGACGGATTGTCTCCGCATTCTGCATAGCGGCATGCCTTGCAGTAATCGTTGGTGTTTCCTTTGTCATGCCAGGTATTGTCGGACAGATTGAGCCCGGTGCTTCTTCCGGCTTTGAAACAGCAGCAACAATTTTAGGCGGCGGCACCGCACTGGGATATATGGTGATCGGACTGCTCGCTTTTATTCTCGGCGTGTGCGTGACGGTTCTGTGCTTCCGCATCCGCAGCTGGACAAAGAGGAGCAGACGGAGGAACAAAAGGGGGACAATGGAGATGGAGCTGATCAATAATCTTTTTCAATTCGCTGTCACCCTGCTGGGCTTTTGTCTGAGTGGTATCTGGTATCTGAAAGATCGAAAACAGACCTGTTTCCTGCTGACCTGTTTTTACGGCTGCTTTGCCCTTGGCTCTCTTTACTGGACGCTGTATCTGCTTCTGTTTTCTGAAACGCCGCAGGTCTTTTATGTGTCAGAGTTCGGCTGGATAGCAGCGTGATTTTTCTTTATCTTCTGCAATACACCCTTTCTTCTGCGGAGGAAAGAGACTTTTCGACACGGAAATCTCTGATAGCTCCTCTGATTGGCATTCCGCTTTGTGTGTTTTACTGTACCTTTGGGGATGTTCTCTCCAATTTGCTCTGGTGTAGCATGATGATCGTTGTTTCTTATCATTCCATCAGAGGGCTTATTTATGCTCTGATACAGACGGGAACGGCACGTAAGATCCGGTATTTTCACATTGGGGTGCTGTGCTATGTGGCGGTGGAGTATGCTCTTTGGCTCTCCGGCTGTCTGTGGCCGGGTTATTCCATTTCCAATCCCTATTGCTGGTTTGATCTTCTGCTTACAGGCTGCCTGTTCGCACTGCTCCCGGCCACAGGAAAGGCGGTGCAGACATGACCTATATTGAAAATGTATTTCTCTGCATTGCTTCGCCCCTGTTGATCGCGGCTCTGTGTATGGGAAAGCGGCAGAGAAAATTCTTTCTGTTCTGCCTTGCCGGAATGGGTGCCTGTCTGCTGTCTGCTTACATCAACACCTTTTTTGCCGCACTTTATAGAGCGGACACCTTTACCACTACTACAGAGATCGCCCCGGTGGTGGAGGAAGTGATGAAATTTCTGCCATTGCTCTTTTATCTGCTGATATTTGAGCCGAAAAGAGAGCAGATAAAAATACAGCTGTAGTTATAGCTCTTTCCTTTGCCACATTTGAGAACGTCTGCTACCTGATCCAAAACGGAGCCGGACATTTTTCTTTTATTTTCTTCCGTGGTATTGGGACTGGAGCCATGCATGTGATCTGTGGAGCCATTGTCGGCGGTGGTCTTGCATATGTGTGGCAGAGAACATGGCTGAAGATTGCCGGAACCTGCGGTCTGCTGGGAGCAGCAATCACTTTTCACGCAATTTATAATCTTCTGATCGCCTATGGCAGTGCAGCACAGTATATTGCTTATCTGTTGCCTGTACTGATCCTGGCAGCGGGAAAACTGATCTTCCGCAGTTCAATACAATAATATAACCTGATTTTCCGCTTTTGGGAGCTGTTTCGGCAGCTCTCAAATTTTTTGAAAAAATTTGATTTTCAGGTGAGAGTTTTTCGCTTTTTTTGTACCTATATAAGTGAAAGACTTTTTAGGACTTTTTTGTGAAAGGAGGATGGAAGGCATGTATGATACAGAAAAGCGTATCGAATTGGTAAAAAAACGAATGCATGAATACCACCGCCGCCAGGAGCGGCGCACAGTCTGCCGGCTGTCTGTTCTGTGTACTGTTGTTCCTGTCTCTCGTGGGAACAATGGGGATGATGCAAAGCCAGCCAATAGACATCACGGGAATGTACGGCACAATCCTGCTGCATGAGGACGCAGGCGGTTATGTGTTGGTGGCTGTCATTTCCTTTACTGTGGCAGTCGTGATTACTGCATTATGTATCAAATTCAGAAAAAGAGGACAAAAGAGTCAAGACGTAGAAGATCATGTATTAAAGAAAGGAAAGGTGGAAGTATGAAGAAAAAGTGTTTCAAAAAAACTGTTTCATGGGCATTGAGTATCGTTATGTCCGCAACGATGGCGGTAACTCCGGTATTGGCAGACACTTTTACTGATGGTAGTCAGCTGATCGTTTCCGAAGATGCAGGAGAAGAGACTCCGGCAGCTACAATATCCGATGCAGAAGACGAAGGTATGATGGAGCCAGAACATACCTTTGAGATCGAAGATAACTGCGAAGATTCAGGACGTACCGGATTTTCCAGCGAAAATGAGGCAAGCGGGTTTTCCGATGACAGCGTTCTAGCTGCGCAGACAGAAGAAAAAGCGGCTGTTTACCTGGATCCGTCATCTGGAAACGATGGTAATACTGGAGAGAGTGCTAAGTCTGCCGTAAATACTCTTTCGAAAGCCGTAGAGCTTGCACAAGGTGGCGATATTTTTCTTCTTGATTGTGTGGAGGTCGATAGTGATATCAAACTGAGCAATGTGACATTTCGCCCTGGAAAAAGCAATATGTCAGGTATGCTGTATATAAGTAGAGGTAAGGTAACATTAGAAAACATAATAATAAATAATAAAACACCGGATGGTAAGTCTTGCCAGTTCTCTAATTATCCTATTGAAGTGACTGGAAGGTTGGCAACATTGACTATAGCGGATGGTACTGAGATTGGACCGTTCCCGGGAAACAGTTGTATTATTGTATCACACGATAGTACTGTAAATCTGAATGGTGGTAAAATCCTGGGAGATAAGCAGAACACAGTTGAATATGGCGGTGGAATATATGCGGAACATGCAACTGTCAATGTGAATGGAGGTACAATCAGTGGACATAGTGCAACGTATGGCGGTGGAATATTTTCGTCTTACTCAAACATTAAAATAAACGGGGGTACAATCAGTGATAATCAGTCAATAAGAGGCAGTGGAATATATGCGATAAATGATTCAAACGTAAGTTTAAAAGGAGGCAGTATTATTCATAATAAAAGTGGACAGGGCGCAGGTGTCTACTTGTCTATTTCTAAATTGTTTATAAATGGGGAAAGCTGCCAGATCACCCAAAATACAGTAACAACAGAACCTTCTCCTAAAGATATGCGCGGCGAAGGTGGCGGAATTTATCTGATTTATTCTGAAGCAGAAATTGAATCTGGAACCATCAACAAAAATACAGCCATTGCAGCAGCTCCTGACGAAAACGGTAATATCCAGGGCGGATTAGGTGGTGCAATTTCAGCAAAGTATTCAAGAGTAACCATCAAAGGAGATACAAAAATCCGTAATAACAGTGCGGGTAACCGTGGAGGTGCGATATACACAGAGGGAACGAACAATGATTCTAGTCTGCTTAATATAGAAGGTGGAACTATCAGCGGCAATCATGTGAATGGAAGCGGAGCCGGTATATTCGCTATATGTTCTAGGGGAAACAAACATAATATGGATGTGAACATTTCCGGTGGAACGATAACAAATAATTACAGCGGAACAGGAGAGAATGAAGAAGAAAATGCGATCGTCTTGATGGGGTGGGATCCGAATCTGACTGAAGATACCGGTTTCGCAGATCTGCATCTTAGTGACAGTCCGGTAATAACGGGAAGCGTAACACTTTCAGATGATAATAATTATGGGCCTCGTATATATGTAGGTAAATCTTTGCAATTATCAGACAAACATATTTTGGTGACACCTACATATGGAAAAGCTGATTTAATTGCGGTTGAATATGAGAATGATTCAGCAGCTGAATCGTTTGAGTCACAATTCTATTCAAATGGTATGAGCAAACTGGTAAGAGATGGAAAGTATTTAAAATGGGCTCTGGTAAAGCCAAAAGTCCAAGTTTCAGCGGACAAAGAAAAAGGCTGTCCGTCTTCTAAAATTGTTTTAACGGCAAAGGCAACGCATGTGCTTGACGATAAAGGCATTACGTACAGCTATCAATGGTATAAAGATGATCAGATCCTGAATAGTCAGACAGGAGAAACTCTTACAGTCTCTGAGGCGGGAACCTATAAAGTGGAGGTAACAGCTACAAGTCAAGCAGGAGTGAATTCCACAGAGACAGCATCTATTGTAATTCCTGCGTTTGAACATTCTTATTCCTGGCAGTTTGATAAAACAAATCACTGGGAGCACTGCAGCATTGGAAATGAGAATACAACTCAGGAAGCACATACATTTGGTAACTGGGTAGTGACAAAACAGGCATCAATCGGAGCAGAAGGAGAGAAGGAACGAACCTGTACGGTTTGTGGATACACAGAAAAAGAAACAATCCCATCGATCTACATCCCAAGCTACCCTGTAACAGGTATCAAGGTATCTCAGGACACCCTTATGCTTACAAAGAAGGACGAGACTGCACAGCTTTCCGCGGAAGTGGTTCCATCATATGCAGATAATACGCGGGTAACATGGAAGTCCAGTGATGAAAGTGTGGTAACTGTAGACGAAAAGGGTAAAGTAACCGCCGTTGGAAATGGAACAGCTACAATCACAGTCACATCCGTAAGCGGAAATTATACCGCAACGGTAGCCGTAACCGTAAAGATTCCTGTAGAAATTGAGAAGATCTCGATTGAAGCAGAGAAGGAAACACTGACGAAGATTGGTGAATCCACAGAACTGAAAGTTAAGATCGAACCTGAGAACGCAGACGCTCAGAAGCTGATCTGGAAGTCTGACAATGAAATGGTTGCTGCTGTAGATGAGAATGGTAAAGTAACAGCAATCGGAAATGGAATGGCAATAATCACAGTAACTACAGAGTATGGAAAAAACACAGCTTCAATAATAATCACAGTGAAGATCCTTGATAAGCCTGTAATTAACAAAACAAAAGGGTTCGGACGCTTAAAAGTCCGTTCTGTAAACCAGACGAAAACTTCCATAACCTTAGAATGGAGTAAACTTGATGGTGTGGACGGATATTTGGTATATGGAAACCGCTGCAATACAAGTACAAAGACATACAAATACAAAAAGCTTGCCACTATTACAAACGGACGTACATGGACACATAAAAACCTGAAGAAAGGCACTTTCTATAAATATATCGTAAAAGCATATAAGATAGTAGATGGCAAAAAGGTAGTGACAGATACATCTGCCTCCATACATGTAATCACACAGGGCAGCAAATACGGAATTGCAAGATCTGTTTCCGTAACTAAGATCGGAAACAAAAAGAATGTTTCAAAAATAACCCTGAAAAAAGGAAAAACAGCACAGATCACAGTAAAAGAAATAAAAAAGGACAAAAAGATCAGACACCACAGAAATCTCTGCTATGAAAGCAGCAATACAGCAGTAGCCACTGTTACCCCGGAGGGGCTTATCCAGGCAGTTGGTAAAGGAACCTGTACGATATGGGTATATGCACAAAATGGTGTATATGCGGCACTGACGGTTACTGTGAAATGATAAAACATGATATCATCTGAATATATATAAACTACGGCCACCAGCTAATCCAGTGACCATAAGCAACGGGGCAGCACACATTTCAGCAAGAGTTGGATCGAAGCGTTTTGTTTTTTATATTCAAGTACTGACGAAAAAAAGCCATAAGTGACTCCAACAGCTATCATTTGTTCTGATTCTGTTTTCTACAAAAGAAATAAAAAATATTAAGATATTAGAAAATCATAGGTATATAATCTTTAACACCAAAAACCGGATTGAGTTTATTCTGCTCAATCGGTTTTGCCCTATTCCCTTTCTCTTTTTAAAGTTTAACTTTTTCAGATGAAGAAAAAAAGGGCTGCCATATACAGAACGCTATGGAAATGTTGTTATACTATGATGCATTACAAAGCTTTTTCAGCTTTAATATATCCTGATTAGTGCTATAATATTCTAAAATGTTAATAGACATACATTTTTTATTTCCAAAATGTTGATTTCTATACATTTTTTATTTCCAAAATGTTGATGCTCGAACTATAATAGTTACTGTAGATATTTTTATATTATTTGTTGATAGGAGGATTTTATAAGTAACTGAATACATTGACTAACAGGATTAAATGTGTTTAAATATACTCAAAGGAGTAAAAGGTTATGAACACATCAAATATCACAAATTATAAGCCAAAAGATTTTGCGGAACTGTTAGGCGTATCCGTTAAGACATTACAACGCTGGGACAGAGAAGGGATTCTAAAGGCAGACCGAACCCCAACTGATAGACGTTATTACACTTACGACCAATATCTTCAATTCAAAGGCATAAATACCGAAAATGATATGCGACAAGTGGTTATTTATACAAGAGTGTCTACAAGAAATCAAAAAGATGATTTACAAAATCAAGTCGCGTTTTTACGACAGTTTTGTAATGCTAAAGGAATTATTGTTGATCAATGTATTGAAGATTATGGAAGTGGTCTTAATTATAACCGTAAAGAATGGAATAAACTGTTAGATGCAGTAATGGAGGGAAAAATCAAAACCATAATAATCACCCATAAAGATAGATTTATCAGATTTGGTTATGATTGGTTTGAAAAATTCTGTATGAAGTTCAATACGACCATAGTGGCAGTCAATAATGAAGAACTATCACCACAAGAAGAACTTGTACAGGATATTGTTTCGATCCTTCATGTTTTCTCTTGCAGGCTGTATGGACTTCGTAAGTATAAAAAACAAATAGAGAGGGATGAGGAAATTGCGAAAGAGCTTCAAGACGGAAATAAACCCGTCAGAGGAACAGAAGATCAAGATCCGTAAGACAATAGGAACTTGCAGGTTTATCTACAACTTCTATCTTGCTCATAATAAAGAACTTTATAATAATGGCGAAAAATTTATGAGCAGCAATAAGTTCAGAGTCTGGCTTAATAATGAATATCTTCCACAACATCCGGAGTATTCATGGATCAAGGAAGCTTATTCAAAAGCAGTAACGCAGGCAGTGAACAACGGACAGACCGCATTTACAAGATTTTTCAATCATGAAAGTGCCTTTCCTAATTTCAAAAAGAAAGGCAGATCTGATGTGAAGATGTATTTTGTAAAGAATAATCCAAAAGATTGTCGATGCGAAAGACATAGGATCAACATCCCGTCACTTGGCTGGGTTCGTATCAAAGAAAAAGGATATATCCCAACCACAAAAGATGGATATGTTATTAAAAGCGGTTCCGTTTCAATAAAAGCTGACAGATTTTATGTTTCCGTTCTTGTAGAGATCCCTGATAACAAAATAACTGATGATCCTAATGAGGGAATAGGCATTGATCTTGGATTAAAGGAATTCGCCATTGTTTCTAATGGTAAAACTTATAAGAACATTAACAGATCAGCAAGACTTAAAAAGCTTGAAAAACAACTTATTCGGAAACAGAGAAGTCTCTCGCGAAAATATGAAAATTTAAAGAAAGGAGAGTCCACTCAAAGAGCAAATTTACAAAAACAAAAGCGCAAGGTACAGAAACTTCATCATAAGATAGATAATATCCGCACTGATTACATTAACAAAACAATCGCTGAGATAGTAAAAACCAAACCATCTTATATAACGATTGAAGACATTAAATGTAAAAGGCATGATGAAAACAGACATCTT
>ENA-OQJH01000678-OQJH01000678.1-human-gut-metagenome-genome-assembly--contig:-NODE-678-length-17157-cov-13.727657_pt1 | contig 17157 bp, 19 predicted proteins | sample MGYA00242597_ERZ504763 | MGnify/ENA primary metagenome ERZ504763 (study PRJEB26092, sample SAMD00036359) | human gut metagenome | host: Homo sapiens | study: EMG produced TPA metagenomics assembly of... | reverse complement strand
CTTTCTTGGATGTAGGTTTATAGTTTTTAGTCAACTCTATTATACCATATCCGGTGAGGAGTTATTTGTTTATAGGTAACAAAAAATGCCGTATTTATGCGGCTTGTGGCGTTTCGCAAACGCCTAACTATAAATATACTTGTGAGGAATCATTAGATACATTAAAAGCAATGAATTTTGCAGAGATCCAGGAACAGGGATTTATACCTTTATAGAAACGGGAAGCTATTACTGATGATCTTCATGAAGCCCGGGGCTTTCGAACGGATTATCAATTTATAACGAAAAGCAGAATGAAAACAATCCAGAAAAAAGTAAAAGAAAAGAATAAATTACCATACTTCGTGATGATCTTTCTGGCGCTTTTTTACGACTTGAGGCTGGAAGGAATGTGGATTTCTGATCCTGAGGAACCTCGATCTCCATAGAACCATAGCTGCTGTTTACACGTTTGCGTTTGTAACCATTCCGATAATCATCGTTATCGGAACGCTCAGATTTTTCATATCCGAGATGATCATCCATTCCTGCTTCCATCATTTCTTTGATCGTTCTACCCAAAAGATCCTCCAGAGCATCCTGAATATCTTCGGCTGTCTGAATATCGTATTCTTCCAGAAGCTAATGGATAATGTTACGTTTTCCTTCTGTCATTTGCACCCGATGTATGGGTTTCTTCTGTTTTGCCATAATAAAAGGTCCTCCCATGAATTATATTTTATCATAGAAGAACCTTTCAGTTACACATTTACAGAAAAAGTTTCATACCGCAAAATACTTCTCCCAGTGCTTTTCCAAATAAAGCCTTTTAGGCCGTATCGCTAGATAGCTACACTACACTTAATTGTATACATAGATTTATTCTAAAAATCTGTTTGCATCACTATCTTAGTAGTTTTATTGCATCAGTTTTTTTAATCCTTTTTTTCTCCTCACAGAAATAGGACAGGTTTCGCCGTTGCTCATGTGAACCAATAATTCTCTGAAATCAACATCTGCAATATTATCTTTATTGATAATATAGGAAGTGTGACAACGGTAAAAACGATAATCCAATTGTTGCTCGATATCTTTTAGTTGACCGGTAAATTCAATGATACGCTTTTGCGAATGAAGTATAATTTTATGAATGTTGCTAGATGTCTCAAAATAAATGATATCATTATAGTCAATTACAATACGCTTCTCATTCTGAGTGATTGTGAAAGTACGTGTAATGTCATTATTTAGTGAAGTATACTTATTACTAACATCGAAAAGACAATCCCTAATTTTAGCTTTAACATGTTCAGTATTATCCTTACAATAAAATCAAGCGCTTCAGCTTTATATTGAAAGGTGAGAAAACTCATTTCCGAATGTGATGTAATAAAGACAATAAAACAACGAGGCTGAATTTGGCGGATTCGTTGTGCAAGTGATAGTCCATTCATATCTGATTTTAAATCAATGTCGAGAAAGAAAAGACCTGTATTTTCAGCAGTCAATATTTCCTTAAGAAGATCATGAGGATCTGATGTAGCCTGAACAATCCGCATGTCGAACCCTTCCATAAGAATAAAATTAGATATGTATTTTTGAAAGAGATTTAACTGCTTTTTATTGTCTTCACAGATGAAAATATCGATCATGTTCAGTATCACTCCTATCTCATATTTCTTTGTACATATTATACAACAATATGCCTTATTATTGAAGATTAAAAAAATGTAATATTCTACAGAATAACTGTTTTTGCTTGAACGGTTATTACAAAAAATCAAACGGTTATTATAAAAGTTTAGTATATTCTTTGTGTTTTGGTATCATTTTGGTAGGAAAGGAGAAAGAAAATGGAAACAGTTGCAAATCGAATTGTAGAATATTTAGATAAAAATAAAACTATTTGGAACGATGCAGATAGGATGCGCATGGTACTAGGATTTGAGGTAATATTTCATAATATCATGATGATTGGAACAATACTTGTGGCAGCTAAATTTATCGGTATCTTTCTCGAAGCAGTTATCCTTTTAACCGCTTACGGGACACTTAAAATGTCAGCAGGAGGTATACATTTCAAAAAGAGTTCTGTTTGCCTTATTGGAACAGGAATTTTTGTGGGCCTGGGAGTTATTTGTTCTAGGTATATAAATTTGGATTTAGTCTCTGTTGTTTTGATTTATTTCATTTGTCTTATTGTTCTCATAATAGTTGGACCACAAGGAACTAAAAACAATCCGATTTCTGAAGAAAATTTGGGGAAAATGAGGAAGAGGACTATTTATTTTGTTTTACTGTATTTGACTCTAACTGTTGTTATGGCAAATTGCATAGGTGTCATTCCTTATTTATTATTTATAGCTGTAGTATTTGAAACTTTATCAATTCTTCCTACTTACATAAAAAACAGGAGTTTATGATGCTCCTGTTTTATGTATTTGATTTAGAAATTTGAAGACGTTGTACAAAAGTTGTCCCCTGAATCTCAGTATCTAAAAATACATGATTGTATTTAGCAATTATTTCATGTGCATTATAGAGACCTATTCCACGGTTTGCGCCTTTTGTAGATACATTTGGTTTCATTAATGTACCGTAAGGTATGCCTTTTTCCAGGAAAGAATTGGAAATAACAAAAATATATTGTGTGTCCAAATCAATTAGGCAAAGTCGATTAAGGGATGATCTGTCTCTAAAGTTGCTTCAATTGCATTGTCAAGAAAAATTCCTATTATCCGACATAGATCCAGAGTATCCATTGGGAACGATGGTATTTCATCTGTTACTTCTATATTGACGCTAATATTTAATTCTATAGCATATAATAACTTTGAGGATATGATGCTTTTTAACTCAGTAGTTTGATATTCATCAACTGATTTATATGCGCTGTGTTTTTAGTAATCTTTTTACCCAAGGGTAATTTCTTTATTAAAATAGTCGCTTAATCCCTCCATATCATTTGACTCGATATAACCAGACATAGACAGCATAATGTTTGAGTAGTCATGTTTAAAGGAGCGTAGAGAGGAATACATGCTTTCAATTTGGTTCGTATATTCTTGTAGTCTATTATAGGAATCCTGTCGCATATCCATATCTACTTTTTCCATATGAGTTTTTATTATATTAACAATCAACACAGTACTAATAATGAAATAAAAGGCAAATAAGATACAGTTAAAAGTAACAATTTGACGATTGTAACCAATATATTCTCCAATAATGATATTAAACAAAAAATAAATAAACAGGTAGCCAAATTTGTAGTAATCAGTAGTAGAAGCTGCTTAGAAAGTGCAGTATGCATTTTATGAATGACTAAATGGAGCAGTCGAGCTATTACTGGACAGATACAGGCTAAGAGTAGGATATATGAAATTATGTAGACAATATAGTATGTTAAATTGGATTGTAAATCTGCAATGGGGTAAACAAATCTGTCCCATAACAAGGAAAAAATATTATCCCATAACACGCAAAATAGGTAGGTTGCAATAAATACGCAAATATTTATAAGTCGGTTAGGATGGAGTAATGCAATATAAATACATACGCTTATTATTAGTAAAATGACGCCAACGTTGCCGAGAACAAATCCAATTAAAAGTATATCAATTAGTAGTATGGTAAATAAAATTGCTTTTTGCTTAAATTTTAACTTAAATGGTAGAAAGCAACAAATAGGAAACAAATAGGAAAAAACACTTAAAATATACGGAAGTATTTCTATTATTTGCATTTTTATTTAGAGTCCTTTCGTGTTCATTATCTTGAAACACTTTCATTATATTACTTAGCTTTTTTGAAATCAACGATTATTACTGAATAAACGTTGATTTTTTTATAAATAGTACGTTTTTTCTTAAAGAACAGCGTTTTATTCTGGGTTACATAGTTACTGGTAAATATGGAGTATACTTATGTCACCAAATACGAGGAGGTGATATGTCAAGAGAAAAATAATAAAATCGCATTTTTTATGACTCTTTCATTAAGACAAAAAACACCCACCTAAGCCCCGCCGATTTTGATTTTCTCAAAAGCCGGGCCTGGAACATCACCGTGGCTCAAAATTAATGAGCTTCCGGTGCCCTGTATAAGCAGTTGTCTTTCAGCAGTCGAAAGACAAGCCGCACGAATTTACGGGCAGTTAATGCGAGGGCACGTTTGTGCTGGTACTTGTTGACTTCTTTATATTTGAGGTGGTAGAAACGGCTGTACTCTGCGTCGCATCTCACAAGAGACATAGCAGCTTCACACAGGTAATATTTTAAATATCGATTTCCGGATTTTATGAGGCGTGTATTTTGAACCTCAAAGTCACCGGATTGATGCTGTGACCATACAAGACCAGCGTGTTTTGCTAAAGCAGCCTGATTAGGAAACCGGTTGATATCCCCAATCTCTGCAATGATGCCGGCAGAATAAACTGGGCCGATCCCGTTAACTGAAGTCAGAGTATTGGGGATCAGTTCCATCTGTGCGGCAATTGCCTTATCAAAGGCTTTGATTTGTGATTCCAAAGCTTTCATAGAGCTTATGGATATGGAAAGCACCTGATTAACAGAGTCGTTTATCGTTTTTGGTAAACGGTAAGAACTCCGGGCGGCTTTCTGAATGGCTTTCGCCACAGATTCCGGGTCGGGGAAGCGGTTCTTCCCTTTTTGGATAAGGAATTCTGTGAGCTGTTGTAAGTCCATATCTGCCAGGGTTTCAGCAGAGTCAAACTCTTCATAGACCGCTAAGGCAGAGGTACTGAAGGTATTGGAAAATACCTTCTCCTGCGCCATCGTAGAATACTTCTTGAACAGGTAGTTCAGAAAACGCTGCTTTTCCTTGACAAGGTTCTGTACAGCAAAAAATCTGGCTCTTGTAAGGTTCTGGAGGGCTTTATAGCGATAGTCATCCAGATAAACTTCTTTGTTGATTCTACCGAAACGCAGGCAGTCAGCAATGACAAAGGAATCAACGTAATCATTTTTAGGCAGGTCGTTATAAGCCTGTTTGAATTTATTGACCTGTTTAGGGTTGAGAACGTGGATCCTTTTGTTATAAGACGAAAGAGAGCCATCTTCCCTTAGGAATCAGACGAGATTGTCACCATAAACGGAGGTTGCCTCCAAACCAATGATGACGTCTGAAAGGGATTCAGAAGTAATGGCAGAAAGGATGCGTTTCACAAGCTGACGGGAACCGTCCAAAGAATTAGGGACAGAAAAGTTACTGTGCTTAGAACCATCGGGTTTCATAAGGTAAGCCACGTTGGATCTGCTGCTCACATCAATACCGACGTAAAGTGGGTTCATAATATCACCTTCTTTCGTTAGGAATTTATGGTCAATCGGCTTGGTAATACCCACGATCATGGAGCATCAACACCCTCGCGGTATTAGAATTCAGTTAGAGATGAGCAGATGCGAACCCCACTGCAAAAGGGCTGCTCACAAACTCTAACAAACAGCCAGTTGGTTTGAAGTTAACTTCCATGTCAGGGGGACAGACTTTCAATGAAGTGATCATAACTGATCCAACAGGAGAAAACAGAGCTTATATCTGATTGACCCTATGTCAATTCTATCATGGATATAAACAAACCGATTGATCTATGTATAGATTGATTTAATTACCAAGGAACAATGTAACTATTAACTATAAACTTATTATACGAGGAGAAAAAATAATGAATAAAAATTTTAAAAAAAGCATCGGTAATTTTGCAATTAATATGGGAAAACATGCAGTTGGGAAATGCATGATTCCAGGTATGTTTGATCCTAAAATTCCGGACGAACTAAAAAGAGATACAAAAAGGCAGAATACATCTAAGTAGGGACAAGTTCACAATACTGTCACATTAAACGAGAAGAAAACGTATCATTTATTTTTAGCTATAAGGTTGTAGATTCTTTTGTAATGAAGACAATATCAGAAATATAAATCATATGATATGAAAATATATAAGGTAACACTTACAAGGGTATACATTTTGAATATGTTTTAAAAAGGCATGCAAAGAAGATACTAGAAAAATTAATAATAGATGATTCGCTGTAACTAATAGCGTAGCAGCTATGGCATGCTACGCTATTAGTTGTTTTACTTTGAAAATTATATAAGCTCTTGCTCAATTCCATAAACAGAATTTATGATATTTTTAACATAGATAATAAATTTAGACGGAGTATTTTTTCATAATTATAAAACTCTGATGATAGTTCATTGCAAGATCTATTTGAGGATGCATATAAAAAGTGTGCGTCCGTGAAAATATAAAATCTTATTGTAAATGGAATACTAAAATCTTTTTTGATATTAGATCGTAGTTTGAATATTATAAGTCAGGATGATTTACACATCTTTGCTAATTATTGTTATACACGTAACATTACAGAGCATTTTGCTTAAATAGAATATCGATAATAAAATACCACAGTTATTCTAGAAAAAATGTAGTAAGAATTTAATAATTAGTGCGATAATTCGGCAAAACAGCTCACTTATTCGATTTTAGTCAATTTTCTACATTTTGACATATAATTATTATACAAAGAAATACAAAACAAGGAGGAGAAAACGGTGAATAACCCAAGCTAGAGCATTTGAAAGCTATACTGGTCGGCTTTTAGAAGGACAAAATTTAGATCTTCTACGGGAACGAGTTGGTAGAGAAGATTTAAAGAAATGTATTTTATAAAGTATATGGGAGGAGGGATAACTATAAAAACAAAGGTTTATCTACAATCCAATCAAAATGAATGTGGGCTTTGTGCCGTTGCTACTTTGGCGTCTGCGTATGGATTTATTCAACCGATAGAATTTTATAGAAAAAAATTTTATGTAGGAAGAGACGGATTGTCCATTGCAAATTTGAATAATATTTTGAAAAGTATTCGCTTTGAACCTAAAATTGAGAATATAAAAGAATTGTGTATAGAAGATTTAAAAAAAAGAGTGCCATGTATTCTTCTTCTTAAGCACCATTATATAGTAATTGAAAAAATACGACGAGAAGTTTGCTACATTATAGATCCTGCAATGGGGAGAGAAAAAATAAATTTTAGTGAACTTAAACATAAATTTAATCGATATATCATTACGGTAAAAAAAGATATTGGATTTAAACAATATAAAGCTAGAGAATGTGATTTCCGTCATGTAAAAAAGGTGTTTCGGGAACTTACTGTTGCTCTATCTGGAGTGGCTTTAATCTCAATAATTAGCAATATAATTACAGTTTTTATACCTGTCGTATTGCAGAATATAGTCAATGCTTTGATATATAAATCAGAAAAAATTCAAACAGATTGGCAATTATACATTTGTTTGCTTATTGCAATTATTATTTATATAGCTATCATTGAGATACAAAATCATTCGTTAGTTTTTTTGCAATGCGCAATAATGAGTAAACTATCTTACAGAGTGACACATCATCTTTTAAAAATAAGATACGCTTTTTTTGACAGTAAAAATTCAGCTGATATTTTGTTTCGTTTAAACTTACTCAAGAATGTAGAACAGACGTTAGCCACGATAGTAATTACATTGATTATGGGAGGAAGCACAGTATTTGTTATATATACATATTTTTGTCTCTTTGATGTTAGGATCGCTATTTTGTTAGGGATCACAAGTATTGTGATTGGGCTGTATGTTTACTTTATTAATAAGAAATTATATGAGGTTAGCGAAAAGTATATTTTAAAAAGTAGAAAATTTGAAGAGACACAGACCGAGATTGTGCTAAATATTTTTCAGATTAAATCAATGGGAATGGAGCGATATTTTTCAGGAAAAATAGATGCCGATTTTAAAGGATATCAACAAACATATAAAAGAAATCAAAATGTTGTTCTGCGATTTAATATGAATATTAATATGCTAGAAATCTTTTTTCCGATAGTTTTGATTATAATATATGTTTACTTATGGGATATCGGTTTGCAACCGTTAGGAAATATGGTTGTAATATATATATTAATCAGTTTTTTTGTAAAGCATGAGGCAATTACAATTAATTCTATTATTAACCTAGTAAGATTAAAACCAAGTCTCAGCTATATTAATGATATATTAGATGAGCCAGAAATGAAGCTTGAGGGAGGGAATACCTTAAAAGAGTTTGAAAAACTTGAAGTAAAGAATGTTAATTTTAAGTATAACGACAACCAAAAATTAGTATTGAAAGATATCAACTTAGATGTTTATAAGGGACAAAAAGTATCAATTGTTGGAATTTCTGGAGTAGGAAAAACCACATTAATCAAGCTGTTATGCAGACTGTATGAGCCAACATGTGGACAAGTAAAAATAAATGGAAAATATATATCAAAAATTGACCCTAAAGTATATTTCAATATTTTTAGTATTGTAAATCAACAAGCAGTAATTTTCAATGCAACTATAAAGGAAAATATTCTGTTAGGACTACAAAATATTTCAGACGATATGATACTTGAGGTTTTGAAAATTGTAAATTTTTATGATGATATTCTCAATATGCCTATGGGATTAGATACAGTTATATCTAATCAGAATAATAATTTGTCTGGTGGTCAAATACAAAAAATTGCGATTGCTAGATGTCTTATACGAAATCCTCAAATTTTAATATTAGATGAAGCAACTAGTTCTATGGATATTCAAAATGAAATGCAAATTCATAATAATCTAAGAAGGTTAGGGATAACATTATTAGTTATTTCTCATCGTCTATCGACAATAATTGATTCCGATATTATTTATTACATCGAGAGTGGAATGATTCAGGAATGCGGTGATCATGAGACTTTAATGATGTCTAAACAAGGGTATTATTCGTTATATTCTAGAAATAATAATTAATTTTTGCAATTAATATTGGCAGTATTAACACATTTTAGTACAGAGTTTTTTATAACTGAGGGGAAGTCCCCAGATTATAGTACACAAAATTAAAAGAATGAGGAGGAACCATTATGTTAAAAAAAGATGAATTAAAAGGGGTTTTTGAAGTACCAGAGGCAAAAAAATCAGAACTGATGAACTGGAAGAAACACAAATAGCTGGTGGATCTATGGGTGAAGCAGTTGCTAGTGGGGTTGCTAGTGGAGTTTCTTGTGGAATTGTGACAGTTATGATTCCGGGTCCAGGAATTCCAGGATAAAAATTTGTTAGTAATAAACTAAAGTTTTTGTGTTGTACTGCCTTTATTAATAAATTTTAGTAATTGAGGTGATAGGTAATGGTAATTGTAGCAATTGAATGTGCAAGTTGGTATCAAAGAGAAGATGGACTTATACAGGTAATTACTATACGAGGAAAAACAGTTATTTTAAATAGATCTTATTCGAAAGTCTGGTTAGCAATAGATGACGAAATATATAGAGAAAATTTGATTGAAAAAATGAAAGATCTTATACCAAAGGAAACATTAATTCAGATACTTAACAATTTAGAAGAACAAGAATTAGTAAGTATAACTGATGAATCTGATGAATTTAATACTTTATTTGCATAAGATGGAGGAAAAATGAATAAGATAGATGTATTGTTATTAAATCTTCCGACTGGAACATGGTATAAAAAGAAATTGGCAGAAGGCAATTCTATGCCACCATTAGGCATTATGTACATAGGTACTTATTTAAAGAAAAATAATTATACTGTTAAAATAATCGATTTAGCAGTTGAAAATTTAGACGAGAATCAATTTTTTCAAGCTATTGAGGAATGTAATCCTTCGATTATTGGAATGAGTACATATAATGAAGCTTGGAATGTACAAAAAATATTATGTAGAAGGATAAAACAAAAATATCCCAATATTATAATTGCTGCTGGAGGTGCTTTTGCAACCTTTTGCTACGAGCAAGTTTTGAATGAAAGTATGACAGATTTTGTTTTGAGAGGAGAAGGCGAATATGTATTTTGTCAGTTATGTGATTGCCTACTTCGCGGTAAGTTGAAGAAAGAAAACATAAAAGGTTTATGTTATAAGAATAAGGAAGGAAGTGTTATTGCAAATGCAAATGTTGAGAGAATAAAAAATCTTGATCAGCTGCCATTCCCAGATCGGTCACTGATTAAAAAGGAGAAATATGTTTTACCATATACTATTTCAACATCTAGGGGATGTCCAGGGCAATGCATATTCTGCTCTTCTAAGTCATTTTGGGGAAAGAGTGTTATTATGCGATCTGCAGAGAATGTTTATAAAGAAGTAATGGATATATATGAAAAATATGGTGCAAATATTTTTTACATTACAGATGATACCTTTACTGCCTCAAAAAAGAGATGTTTGGAATTTTGTGAAATGTTAAGACAATCAGGTATTTCTTTTGTATGGGGATGTGAATCGAGAGCAGATGTAATAAATGAAGAATTCATTAGAATCCTTTATGAATCAGGATGTCACAAGATTCAATTTGGTATGGAAAGTGCAGATAACGAGATTCTTCAAAGAATAAAAAAGCATGTAACTATAGAGCAAATAGAAAATGCGGTTATGTGTGCAGCAAAGTATAATATGCATATACAAGTTTCGTATATAGTAGGACATGCTTTTGACACAGAAGAAACTGTAAAGAAAACGATTTCTTTTGCAAAGCATTTAAGCGATGATTACGGTGCTCGTGTCGTTTGTAGCGTTAATACGCCATTTCCAGGGACAGAGCAGTATGAAAAAGGAAAGAGTTAGGAATTGAAATTAAAACAGATGAATGGGAAAAATATCTCTTAAATTCACCTATTATAAATACAAAACATCTTTCAATCAATCAACTGAGGTATTATCTAGGAGAGGGACAAAAGTTAGTACAGTAAAAGGAGTGAGAAAATGATTAATAAGAACAAAATTTACATTTTTGATAGTATCGTTTTTGCACAAAAAAAATAAAAGAAAGAACATTGCTTTATAATAATGAAGATTGTGAAGTAATATGTGCAAATGAGACAGGTAGAACTATTTTGGATAAACTGGATGGTAAGAAAACTATAAATGAAATTATTGTAGAAATCTCTGTCGAATACGATTTACCTGAAACAGTAGTTGAAGAATATATTAACGATTTTATAGAGCATTTGGCAATGAATAAGATTGTATTAGATAAGCAAGACGATACTAAAGAATTAAAAAAAATACTCGTGGAATTAATCGTCTCTATATTGAAATGGCTTCTGCTACTTCAGAAAGAAGTATGCAAGAGTTTCAAGAGATACTTGGCCAAATTTCTTTTTATTCCAAAGAGAAAGAAATCAAACTGTTTTTAAACTGTGAAAAGCTTGATAGCCAAAGGATATTTGATATCCTTTCCATTGCGATGAAATATGATTGTTTTTTTGTATATAGCACAATAAAACCATGTAATTTTCCAAGAGAATTGATTCAATTAAGTGCTGGTAATAAAAAAATTAAATATATTATTCCTTTATATCATAGCGATGAATTTCAAAATGATAAACAGGTATTTCCGGGATATTATAAAAAATTTCATGAGTGTATTAAAGAATATTTGGCAAATTCCATTACTTGTTATCTCGGTTTAACAATCACAAGTGAAAATGAAAAAGTCTTGAATGATATGCAGCAACAAGCATTTGATCTTGGAATGGCAGGAATTATTTTAAATGATTATAATATAGATAATGCGGATTGTTTGTTAGAACTTTATCAAAATAATACTTTTTTAAATTCATGGAAAAATAATCGAATTAAAAAGCGAAGCAATTATTTTCCTATTATGATGTATAAAGGATTTTGCCAGAATGGTAGTAAAAAACTTCAGAAGAAAAGACATTGCGGAATTGGTTGCGAGGAGTTGTATGTTAATATAAATAATAAGGTTTTTCCATGTCATAAGTTGAATGGTACATCATATTATTATAATAGCATTAATGAATATTTAGATAATAGAGAAAAAGACTATTCGGATCAGATTATTTCTGAAGAATGTAAAAAATGCTTTGCGTGGAGTATTTGTTTAGGCGGATGCAAAGCTATAAATATTATGGAGGGATTACCTATAAATGCGGTTGCTAGAGACTGTAAAATTAAGAAAAAGATTATTCAAAAAAAAATATTTGGTGAATAAATAAGGACAAGTACATATGAAAATAAAAAGAAATTCGGATGTTTTGTTGATTAATGTGCCTCTTGACAGAACTATAAAGTATAGGGAACAACTGGCGACTTTAAGTTCGATGCCACCATTAGGGCAACTGTATATTGCGACATATCTGGAGAAATATGGATATAGGGTGAGTTTTATAGATTTAGCTGTAGAGCTATTTGAAATGCAGGAGTTTTTTGACGCATTATCAGAATGTGCACCTAAAATTGTAGGCATAGCAACTTATGTTGAATCTTGGAAGATACAGAATACCCTTATAAAAAAAATAAAAGAAAAAAATCCTAATGTAATTATTGTAGGAGGAGGACATTGTGCAACCTTTGAATATAATAAGATGATGGAGATGGGATTTGACTATCTTATCAGAGGAGAAGGGGAAGAAGCATTTCTAGATATTTGTGATTATAAAATTAAAAATCAAAAAGTAGATTTGGACAATATTTCAGGCTTAGTGTATAAAAAGAATAGTTTAATTAAATGTAATAAAATTAAGCGGATAAACAATTTGGATGTTTTGCCGTATCCAAATAGAGGTTTTTTAAATTTAAAGAAATATAGTTATCCGTTTACCATTTCAACGGCTAGAGGATGTCCTGGAAGGTGCATTTTTTGTTCTTCTCATGCTTTCTGGGGAAATAAGATTATAATGCGAAGTGCCAAAGATATATATGCTGAGGTGGTTGAGTTATATAAGCGGTATTCTATGACGGAATTTTTTATTATTGATGATACTTTTACATTGAGACCCGAAAGAACAAAAGAATTTTGTGATCTTATCTGCAGTTTTCAGGAAGATACAAACATTAACTTTTCATGGGGGTGCGAATCAAGAGCAGATGTTGTGAAAGAAGAACTGCTGGTAAAAATGAAACAGCTGGTTGTAGAATGATACAGTTTGGAATGGAAAGTGGTAATGATGAAATATTAAAAACAATAAACAAGCATATTACATTTCAACAAGTATATAATGCAGTGAAAATAGCAAGTAAATATCATATAAATACTAATGTATCCATTATGCTTGGACATCACAAAGATACATGTGATACAATTGAGGAGACATTGAAGAAAGCAAAACTCCTGCAAGATAAATTTGGATCGAATATTTTGTTTGCGATTAATACTCCCTATCCGGGTACTGAATTACGTAAGAATCTTGAGGAGTACGAAGCGGAATTAATTGTTCCAGACAATTCAAAATTGCGAGTGGATCGTCCCGGTATGAAGATTAAGCATGTTGAGGTAAATAAAATCAGACAATATTATGATATCGCAGAAAGAATGTTTAAAAAGAATAATTGATAAATTCAGGAGGTGATAAAATGGATAATGCATTAGTAGTAAAACAATTATCAAAGGTATATTCAAATTTTGAATTAAAAATATCTCTTTTGAAATTCCAAAAGGTAAGATCATGGGATTAGTAGGAGAAAACGGAGCAGGAAAAAGCACTACAATTAATGGTATACTTGATTTGATAAAGCCGGATTATGGAGAAGTAAGATTTTGGGGACAACAATTAACTAATAATCATAAACTAAAAGAAGACATAGGTGTTGTGTTTGACGAAGTAAATTTCTATGAGACATTAACTCCCAAAAAGGTAGGAAACATTGCAAAGAATGCATATACAAAATGGGATATGGAGTTATATCGTAAGTATATAAAGCGTTTTGATATACCAGAAGATAAAGAGATAAAAACATTGTCCAAAGGAACAAAAATGAAATTGTGTATTGCAGTGGCAATGTCTCATAATCCCAAATTACTTATTTTGGACGAAGCAACAAGTGGGCTTGATCCGATTGTGCGTAACGATGTGTTAGAAGTATTTTTAGAATTTGTACGTGATACTGAAAATTCTATTTTAATATCATCACATATTACAACAGATTTGGAGAAAGTGGCAGATTATATAACGTTTATTCACAATGGAAAACTTCTTTTCTGCAACTCCAAGAGTGAGCTATTAAATAAATATGGTATTATTCAGTGTAGACAGAATGAATTTGATTTAATTGATAAAAATGACATTCTAGCTTGCAGAAAGGAAAACTCTCAATGGCAGATACTGGTAGCGAATAAGAAAATAGCAGAAAATAAGTATAACTTAAATATTGAAAATACTACACTTGAAGATATTCTTTTATTGTTTGTGAAAGGAGAGCGGGGATAATGAAAAGTCTTATTTTAAAAGATCTTTATAATATCGGGCATAATTTGAAATCCATGCTATTTATTTTAATAGTCTTTGCGTTTGCGGTTATTCCTTTTTCTGGCATAAGTAGTTATATTTTTATTTGCGCAATTTTGTGTAGTATGATGATTGTAACTACTTTTACATTTGATGACAGTTCACATTGGCTAAGATATGCTCTAATATTACCTATTACAAAAAAGGATATTGTATTAGCAAAATTTGTAACATTATTTATTTTTTCAAGCCTCGGTTCTCTGTTTGGACTGATTTTAGGATTAGTAGGTGGAATTATCATAAATGATGTGGGATTTAATTCATATGATATATTAGAGTTGCTGTTTATTGCTTTAGTTGCACTAGTTATAGCTATGATTTTTGGTGGGATGTCGATCCCACTCGTATTGAAATTTGGAGCCGAAAAAGGCCGATTGCTTCTCATGGTATCCTTTTTATTTCCGGCGGGCCTTTTTTGGGGAATATATCAATTACTAATGTTACTTGGTGTCAAATTAACTTCAAGATGTACTTTTTGTATTTCTTTGCTGCTCTCCCATTATTGCATTAATATGGGATTATATAATGTATAAAATAAGTATTAGTGTTTTTGATAAAAGAAAAAATTGATAATAAAATATTAAGAAATGAATTCAAATAGATGATTCAGAAAAGTAATTTGTGGAAAATGCAAAGAGAGATTGATTAAGATGAGGTACATGCATGGCATATGAAGCATACTTAGATAAAGAAAAAAAATTTATTTTAAAAGCCAAAGATGCAGCAATTAATCATATTAGCCAGACATTTTATTGTAAAACTTTAGGGTGTAAGGCGTGTATGACATTAGTAGATGCGTCACATCCAGAAAGTGCATATTTTCGAAGACTACCCAATAGCCCTGAACATGCTAGTATATTTTGCAGTGCAGACGGTAATTTTAATCCAACAGAATATGAAGAAAAGAAATTTGATTTTGAATATCTAGCAGAAAAAATAATGAAGGAACATGATAGAAAAAAAGTTATCGCTTAAAAAATATTGTGATAAATGGTGGTGGCGGAAAGAAAAGTATATCGACAGTTAAACAAATGTATTTGATGTGTAGAAAGTATGCGGTATATAATGGCATTAGAACAAATCAATTTTGGCAGATGAAAGAAACTTTACAGAAAATAGAAATGGTATATTAGGGAAAAAAATAGTTCAATGCACGTATTATCATAAGATTAAAAATGAATTTTCATGTATTATGAACTATCCATCTTTCCCATATCCATCTGGAAAGTATATTCGAATTGACTTTGAAAAGAGTAAATTGTTCTGGGAATTTTATAATAAAGTGAAAACATCAAATCATAAAGAACTAATTTTGGTTTTAGGAGATTGGAAAACCAGGAAAGTAGGAGATGATTACATAGCAGAATGTGTGATATATAGAAATAGGCAATATAGTTTTTTAAAATCTTAGAAAAACGTTGCTTGTTTATTTTAATGATGACTCTCTTCAATATATTAAACATTGTGCAAATTTTAAAATTTATAAACGAAATTCTTTTATGATGATATGACAACAGAGTTTATACTGCTTTATTTTAAAAGATTCGTTATATTACAAGTTTTGGAAGAGAGACAGAAAAAAGAATAGAGTATTAAAATTATCATTAAATAGATTAAAGGTAGGATTATAAACCAAGATGGAAATACTGTATAGTTAAATTTGTACCCTAATAGTAAGACATAGAAAAGAGTATGTGTTGAATCGTTAGGGTACTTTTGTTATTTAAGAAAAAAGTAGCGAAAGCACATATGTGCGAGGAAAAGAGTAATCATCACTCACAGAAACAGAGATTTTACAAAGAAAGAAATAAAAATATTGTCTTTTAATCCTAATGGTAGAAATGCTTTTGTGGTAGTGTAAAATAGTTTGTGTTGTTGGTAAAAATAACTCCTTTTTGGTAAGAATTCAGATATGACAATTCTTATCGAAAAGGAGTATTTTTTATGGCAGTTGCAAAAGAACAAATTCGACAGATCATCTCAGAAAACAACATTAATAGCGTTGCAGATATGAATATTCTTGTGTGGTTCTTCCGCAATTATCCGTTATTATTGTTATATCCCATGTACCTCAACTTTGCTTCAAGCAACTGCCTGCCACACCTTCCATACATTGTACGTTTTATCATTTTTAATCTGCTATTAGTTCCTTCCACAAATCCATTACTGTAATCAGATGCTACAGCATTTTCAACTGCATCTATATCTCTTTTTAATCCTTCAGCAAAACTTCTTAATGGCTTAAGAAGACTTTTATTATATTTTTCAACAAATAAATAGAGCATTGGCACATTATGATTTTTAAAAATATTTCTAAACTCTTTTATGCAGCATTGAAGTTCCCAAATATTTGGATACTTTTCATAAATATATTTCTTATGATTATCTGAAAGTTCAGTATTCATCCACATGTGCCTAAACACACCTTCTCGTGTAATATAGTCTTTATCTTTTCCCTTACTGCCGATTTTGTATTTTAAACACTCCGTCATTGTTCTGACATATGGCTGTGGCTCAAAACATTTATTTTCTTTTTGCTCTATTTTGCATAAATAATCAAAAGCATTGCTTTTGGAGCCAGAATATCCTTTTTCGTATATTGATTTTACAGTTTTGCTTTTACTCCATCCTTCTTTAAGACAATCTATAATAAAATCATGAAATGGATCCAGTTTGCGTTGATGAATTCCATATATACTTAATTCTTTTGGATCACCTTTACGATATTTTGCAATTGTGTTGCGACCTATTCCCATACGTTTGGCAATTTCACGGTAACTACAGCCTTCTTTTAAAAAATTTTGT
>ENA-OQJH01000677-OQJH01000677.1-human-gut-metagenome-genome-assembly--contig:-NODE-677-length-17205-cov-2.263673_pt1 | contig 17205 bp, 17 predicted proteins | sample MGYA00242597_ERZ504763 | MGnify/ENA primary metagenome ERZ504763 (study PRJEB26092, sample SAMD00036359) | human gut metagenome | host: Homo sapiens | study: EMG produced TPA metagenomics assembly of... | reverse complement strand
CTCTATGTTTAGACTGTGCCAGTTCTTCTTTATTACCCGGATATTCTCCCAGTTTATGAGCACCTACATCTTCCAGTTTTGCAGGGAAAGTGAGAGGAAGTTTTCCTGAAGGATTAGCGTCTCCCACCAATACGGAAGCAAGAGCTGTTCCGGCTTCCGAACCCAAGAACCACCCCTGAACAATAGCAGGCACTTCATTCACCCAAGGCATAGCCACTGCATTGCCGGAGATATTGACAACAATCAGGTTTTATTCACCTTTGCCAGTTCGCTTATCACTCTATCCTGCGCGTATGGCAAACCCAAAGAGGCACGGTCCGAATCTTCACAATCCTGATGATTACTCTTGTTCAAGCCACCGAAGAAGATAACATAGTCGGCATCTTTAGCCGCTTGCAAAGCCTCTGCGAGCAGTTCATCTTCCGAACGGTTGTCCTTCAAATCCTGACCGGTTTTCACACCGTTATACTCTCCTGTCGGATCGCCTACATACCCACGGCATATACCACTTCCGCTTTTGAGCCCACACGGCTTTTCAGTCCATCCAACGGAGAAATCTCATATTTCACTTTCAAAGAAGAACTACCACCGCCCACAGTCATCATCTTTATCGCATTTTCACCGATTACTGCTATTTTCTTCGTTTTATTCAAATCGATAGGCAATACGTTACCGTTGTTCTGCAACAATACAATGCCTTCTTCTCCAATCTGACGTCCGGCTTGTCCGTGCTCGGGAGAACCTAAAGAGCCGAACGGTTTGTGCGGATCCATTGAAGTACGGAATATCAGACGAAGGACATTGCTAACCTTTTCGTCCAGTTCCTTTGTTCCTACTTTACCCTCTTTTATCAGTTTCAGGTAAGGGAAAGCAAGATAGTAATTATCATACGCATTTCTCGTTCCGGCAGACAGTCCGTTCGTCCAGGAACCAAATTCCAAGTCCATGCCGTTGTGAATAGCCTGTTCGGTGTTGTGCACACCACCCCAGTCGGACACTACAACACCATCAAAGCCCCATTCATCACGAAGAATATCTTTAAGCAGACGCTTGTTGTGACAAGCGTGCTGTCCCTGATAAAGATTATAAGAGCCCATAATCGACCATGTTCCACCTTCCTGAACAGCCGCTTTAAAAGCAGGCAGGTATATTTCATAAAGAGCACGATCACTCAATTGCACATTGGTGGTATGACGGTTGAACTCCTGATTGTTCAATGCATAATGCTTCACACAGGCAGCTACCCCATTCTCTTGTACACCTTTAATGTAAGGAACCACCATAGTTGCGGACAGATACGGGTCTTCTCCCATATACTCGAAGTTACGTCCGTTCAAGGGAGTACGGTAGATATTCACACCGGGACCCAACAAGATGTCTTTCTTGCGATAACGCGCCTCTTCACCGATACTTTTCCCATAAAGATGCGACATTTCGGGGTTCCATGTAGCAGCAAGACACGTCAGTGCCGGATAGGCAATACAGGAGTCGTTTGTCCATCCCGCCTGATCCCATTCATCCCACAACACTTCCGGACGGATACCGTGAGGACCGTCGGTAGCCCATACTTCGGGGATTCCGAGGCGAGGAACGCCTGCCGAACTAAATTTAGACTGTGCATGAATCATCTTCACCTTTTCTTCAAGGGTCATCCGGTTCAATGCATCTTTCACTCGCTCTTCGATAGGCTTACCAGTATCCAGATACACGGGCTTCTGCGCAAAGGCAGGAAACGCAGTCATCACAGACAAGCCAAGTAACATTGCTTTGAGTTTCATGTTTATTGATGATATAAGAAATGAATTAATACTTTATTTATATAGACTCCCAAACAGGGATATTTCCTAGTTGCGGACGGGTTTATTAATGTTTTTTACATTATTCCGACCAAAGATGAATCCTGAAAGGGTACAATTCATCATACCCTTTCAGGATAGTTTCAATAAAAATCCGGCATCAATCTTCAGATCAATTTATTTTCTCAACCTTCAGATCAGCATTTGCATTGCCATTCGTTACATCAATGGTAAATCGATAGACAGCTCCTTCTTCAAATGCTTTATTATCCTGCATTTCCAAATTTCCGGAATCTGCAAGTTTAAGCTGTTCCACTAAAATAGAGCTTGCATAATTGCCGAATTCTCCTCCCCAATCATTTTGATAGAAGAACTTAAAGCTAATCGCCTCCCAGTCACCACTAGTCTTCAACGTTTCCCCGGCTTTCAAGGTTAGCTGATACTTTTTAGGAGCAACTTGCGCCAGACAGAGCGCTTTACCTGGCTCCCAACCTACTTCGGAAGACGTAACAGAAGCTTACCGATTCCTTTCCCGATAGCCCAGATTGCACCCGTTCCGTCATCTTGCAATTTGGCCGGTTTACCATCTTTCAAAGCCATTACAGAAAAATACTTCAAAACAGCATTAGCTGTCACCCGATAATCTCCGTTAATCGGCAGGAACTTCAATGCACCATCACTTTGTTTCTCAAAGAAGTCAGGATCGATCCACCATTCATTCAAATTATCAATGCCTGTAACAGTTATCATTTGTCCTTGTGTAAACGCCTGATCCGACTTATATATATCAGTATCTGTCACCTCCATCTTATCATTACCAAAGAAAATATCCGGTGCAGGTAAATCTACCTTCCCTACTTTCTCCACTGTCAACACAGCCTTGGTATTGCCTTTCGTCACATCAACTGTAAACCTGTAAATTCCTCCTCTTTCGAACTTCTGACCTTCTTCCAGTCCCAAGTTTCCGTCCGATGAGATTTTAACCAATTCACTCGTTGTAGAAATAGCATCACCCTTAAACTCGCCGTTGTCCCATTTATTGATATGGAAGAACTTAAAGTTAATATCATCCACTTTCATGGTAACGCCAGCTATAAATGTCAGTTGATACTTCTTCGCAGTAAGCTGTGGCATACACAGACCGTTTTCCGGAGTCCATCCGACTTCAGAAAGTACCACCGACGGTTTACCGATTCCTGTTCCAATAGCCCAGATAGCACCTGTTCCATCATCCTGCAACTTGGCTGCCTCACCATTCTTCAAAGCAATGACAGAGAAATACTTCATTTTACCATTGGCTGTTATTTGGTAACTTCCGTCAATCGGCAGGAATTTCAATGTTCCATCTCCCTGCTTTTCAAAATAATCCTGATCTATCCACCAATTATCATAATCAGGCACCCCTTCAAACGCTAGAATGTCATTTTTCTTCAAAGTCAACTTGATTGCATAGATATCATTCTCTACCAATTCCATATCTTCACCGTTCACTTTAACTTGGCAAATGGTTCTGCCTCGTAAGTCAACGTATTAAACTTGATAGCATAATTTCCCGGTTCCGTATTAGAAAATGAGATAGCATTAGTAGAACCGGCTTCAATCGTTCCATTCTCCCAGCCGAAGGTCAATTCGTTCCCATTCTCTCCCACTTTCGGAGTCTTGATATACGCTTTCATCTTTTGCGAGAAGTCTCCTGTCACACTATACTTGTACATGGATTGACGTTCCATCCGGTACTCTTTTCCTTCCTCATCCACTAATGTCAGATAGGGGAAGTCCGGTCGTGCCAGAGCGAGTTCTTTCGTCATTTCTGTGGTAGTAAAATGAATGTTCTGAAGGATATATTTCAAAGTTGCCTTTCCATTAGGAATATTAGCATAATAAGGAACAAAGATTTTACCAGTATAGTCATTTCCGCTTGTCTTTGTACGGATGACCGTTTCAGACACTTGTTCTTCTCCATAAAAAAGCTGTGCTTTCAACGTAGAAAGAGGCACATCCACATCCGAGGCTTTAATCGTAAACGGAAGACTGTCACCAAAAAGAGCATCTGCATTCTCTGCTTTGATTTCCATACTCGGATTACCGGGCAAGAATTCGTCATCATTACAGGAATTCATGGATAACATTCCTGCCAAAGCCAATATAATATAACTGTTTTTTTTCATTGTCTTGATCGTTTTAAGGTTCTTATTCCGACTTTGCCCAACGATAGGAAGTCACAGATTTGCCCGGAACATCATAAGCAAAATGACGCTTACCATCACTTAAGGTTATCTTTTTAGTCTTTTCATTATTATTCATCAGTACAAAAGCGTATGTTCCATCCGGATTCTCGAAAGCAGAATACATGATATTGCTATCAGCATAGCCGGATGCACCGATACGTACCGCTCCCGGTTTCACCACACTTGAGAGATGGGCGATGATATAATAATGTGAGTTGCGGATAATTGTCTTATAGTCGCTATTACTGATATCCACCGCTCCGTAGCAAGTCTGGCAACCGCCTTCACGGTTAGGAGCACGGTCATTATCAAGCATCAGGTTCCACACTATAACTCCCCTACACCAGTTGTTGATCGTACCCAATGCTACTTCTTTCATATCTTCCAGCAATCGTTTCGACAAATCACGTCCGCTATTCCATGTTCCGATAGAAGTCTCCGTGAAAAGAAGTTCCTTTTCAGGATAGGCTTTATGTATATTTAAAAGCTCTTCGCGATTCCCGCCATAGTTGTGATAAGCTGCTCCGGCCAGGTATTGGGAAGCTGCTGCGTCTTCATACATCTTACCGGGGTAGTTCTTTTCTGTTGCAATATCACTATAATCATAGTTATGATCGTATGCATAAATTTTCGTAGCCAGTCCGGCTGCCTTGAATTTAGGTCCGAGTGCTGTTTTCACAAAGTCCCTCTGTTCTTCCCAACTCATATAAAGCGAAGCGGAATTACCACGGTTCAACGGTTCGTTCTGGGGAGTTACAGCATAAATATCAATGCCTTCGGCGTTGAATGCTTGTACCCATTTCACAAAATAAGTGGCATAGTCCTGATAATAGGCTGGATTCAGTTGACCGTTTGTCCATGAATCCAGCGGAGTAAGGTCTGTGAGACTCTTTACTTTCATCCATTTTGGACAAGTCCAAGGGGCGGCAATGACTTTAATAGAAGGATTGATGCTCAAAATCTCTTTCAGAATCGGAAGGATATAGTCTTTCTCTTCACTTTGCAAAGCAATGTTCAATACCTTTCGTATCACAGCAGGTATATTCGCTCAATGAAAAGTCGGAGCAGCCGATGGAGATACGGATATAGCTAAATCCGAAGCCTTTGTCGTCAGAGAATGTTTCCGTAAGGAAGGCGTGACGATCTTCCGGTTTCATTTGCAGAAGATTAAAACAAGTGGCGCCTGTGATAGCAGCTCCGAAGCCATCCATTGTCTGATATTGTTCAGTCGGATTCAATGTGATTGAAGTAGGTGCCAAATTATCTTTCGAGCTGAAATTAACGGCATCACGGGTCAAATCGCGAGTCAGGCTGCTAGTGGTCGCATAAATAGTCACATCTCCGGTCGGAACAGGTGTAACCGGTTTCTCCGCATCGTCACTGTTGCTGCATGCAGCTAATATGGTGAAGCATCCTAAAAAGGTCAATGCTATATTTCTCATGTCTATCATAATCTTAAGTTTTCTATGTTTTTAGTTGAATTAATAACCCGGATTCTGGTGAATCTTATCATTCGCGTCGATTACCGACTGCGGAATTGGCAAACGATAAGAGTTCTTATCAAAAGTGTAAATCTGCGCTTTGCGTCCTGAATCCTTAGCATACACTGCATTCATCACCTCTTCTACCTTGTCCAGACGGACCAGATCAAACCATCGTTGTCCCTCAAAAGCCAGTTCTAACCGACGTTCTTTAAGCAAAGCATTCAGCAGGACGTTTTTGTTTGAACGGACAGAGGTGGGAAGTGCTCCCAATTTGGCACGGTCGCGCACTTCATCTATTATATCGGCGGCTCCTTCCAAATCCGGCGTATCCTGCATAATCAGCGCTTCTGCTTTCAGCAACAGGACATCGGCATAACGGTACTTGATGATACTGCTGTTGGCAGAGCGGCATTTATACATGAACGGATAATTATCAGACGGATAATAGTTGCTCCAATTACAATCGTAATAGACTATTGATTCTTTGAAACGGACTTCATCCCCTTCCTGTTTGAAAGCACTAATCAGGTCACGTGACGGAGTCACCCATTTCGCCCACGTGAAATTGTTATTCCAATTCACGAGATCACGCCCGAACATCCATGTACACCAGTTACCTGCTCCGGATGTAAATTGTGCTTCAAGAATCGATTCTTTTGTATTACGCATCTTTGCATCTGTTCCCGCAGCATTCATTCCAAACAAATCACTGAAATCATCTACCAGATCAAAACCGTCTGCTTTCACCTCATCACAATATTGGATAACTTTCGTATAATCACGCAAAGGTTTCTCGGCATATATTTTAGCCAATAAGGTACGAGCTACAGATTTGGAAAACAACGTCTTATTCCCCGGCGTATTGTCCGGAGCATACAATACTGCATCCAACAAATCCTTTTCAATCTGCTGATAAGCTTCAAGTTCCGTATTTTGTTTGGGGAAATATTGTGGATATACCTCATCAATGTTTTCAGAAGTAATATCATCAGCCACCGTTGTAATCACAGGGAAATCACCCCACAGACGTACCATGTCAAACATTACCATGGCACGGAATATCTTCGCTTCTGCTTTGTATTGCGCCCGTTCGGCAGTAGTCAACGAATTATCTGTCACCAGGTCAATATTACAAATGAGTTTATTGGCACGGGCCACATCCTCCAAATAACGGTTCCAGTCACGTTCCAACACAGAATTGGAACTTCAATCGAGTTATTCTCAAACGGGACAACTTCCGCTCCGGTAGTACCGGCATAAGCATTATCCGAATGGGAGTCTGCAATCAAAAGTAAATCCACATACCAATGTTCCTGACGGTCACGCATTTGATTATAAAGCGTTGTCAGATGACTTTCAACTGCAGCTTTATCCTTGAATACGATTTTTGTACCATCACTTGTCACTCCTTCCGTCACATCCGAATAAGTGTCTAATGGCTCATAATTCAGCGAGCAGGAAGAAAGTCCCAATAGCAAGCCGGAGGTTAATCCGTAAAATATAATTCTTAGTTTCATAATCTTTCCTTTCATTAGAATTCAACATTAATACCAAACACGTATGATCTGCAATGCGGGTAAGTACCCCAATCGATACCTTGTACCGTACCGCTGTTACCCCATTGGTTTACTTCCGGGTCCATTCCCGAATAGCTGGTCCATGTCAGCAGGTTAGTAGCCGTGAAGTAAGGTTGCAAACGGGTAATTCCCCATTTCTTCAACAGTTTACCTTTAACGTTGTAGGATAAGGAAACATCCTTCAATCTTAGATAACTGCCATCTTCTACAAAATAGGTAGAATTGAGCAATTTGAAATTAGCCTTAGGCACGTCTGTTATCTGTCCGGGTATTTTCCAACGATTCAGTACACGGGCCGACTGATTCTTACCATCATACATACCTTCCGTTTCAATACGTGAAGCATTATAAATATCGTTTCCATAAGAACCTTGGATAAAGATACTCAAATTAAAGCCTTTCCATGAAAGGTATTAGTCATACCATAGGTGAAATCCGGATTCGGATCACCGATATAGGTACGGTCGGAAGATGATATTTTACCGTCATTGTTCAAATCACGATACATCAATTCACCGGTTTCAGGATCTACCCCATCACTTATATAACCGTAGAAACCTCCCAAAGCACGGCCCGGCTCATTACGTACCACATAGTCATTCACCACATCCGCAGTTTTAGCATCGTAATAAACTTTCTGTAATTCCAGTTTTGTCAATTTATTCCGGTTAAAAGAGATATTGAAGTCTGTATCCCATGTAAATGCTCCTCCACGAAGATTTTTCGAACTAATAGAAAGCTCAAAACCCTTATTTACCATTTCACCCTCGTTACGGGCAATAGACGTAGCAGCTGCGGCACCGGCAGGTAATGACACATTCATCAACATGTTTTGGTCTTCTTATAATAATAGTCGGCATTAAACGTCAACCGTCCATTCAATATGGTCAGATCCAGACCTATATTGGTCTGTGTCGTGGTTTCCCATGTTAAATCAGATGTACGCAAGTTGGCCTGGCTAATGGTAGGAACAGCATTTGCATAATCAGTAGAATCACCTTCGCCGCCTTTCTTAAACCATTCGATACGACCGATATTGTAACGCTGCAAATATGCATAGTCACCAATACCCGACTGGTTACCGGTTTGTCCCCAGCCACCGCGCAATTTTAAATCGTCAATCCATGTCAGGTTCTCCATGAACTTCTCCGAAGAAATACGCCAGGCTGCAGAGAATGAAGGAAATACGCCCCAACGATGATCGGGATGCAATTTAGAAGAACCATCGGCACGAAGATTAGCCGTTACCAGGTATTTACTGTCGAAGTTATAAGCTACACGTCCGAAGAATGACATAATCCCCCATTGAGATGCACCCGTACCTGTATTATCCCAAGATATTTTATTGGCAGCATTCAATGTTTGAATCTGATCGCTACGATAGTGTGAACCGTTGATCCAGCTATTTGAATAGTCTGAATCCGTCCATGACGAACCGGCCATTACTTCCAAGCCATGTTTCTTGAAGTTTTTATTATAAGTCAATACATTATCAAATGTCAGCACTGTGTTCATATTCCGATTGTCCGAAGCCTCACCATACTGATTGCGGCCCCAAGCAGTAGAAATCGGATCAAGAAAAGTGGTATTAACGGCGTTGCGACGGTCAAGAGTAAGAGTAGACTTAAACTTCAGTTCCGGAAATGGAGTCAGCAATATATTACCCGATGCCAACAAGCGGTTTTCTTTGTCTTTGTTATTCTTCGCGCGGGCCATATTTTCTAATGGATTGGTGATATTACCCACTCCATAGAAGTTATTGTAATACTGATTAGGGTTCAAAGCATCCCACACCGGCGCATAAGTCGGTGTATTGATAACAGCCAGAATAACACCACCCCGATTCGAGCCTGTTCCCATTGCTCCGCCTCCATTGCTTGTATAATCTGAATAAGAGATATTAGCACTTACTGTCAGCCATTTACGAACCTGATTTTCCAGATTTACCCGGAAATTGTAACGCTTATAATAAGAGATGTCCAACACTCCTTGTTCTTTGAGGTAACCCGCAGAAAGGTAATATTTCATTTTCTCATTACCATTGGATACAGCTACCTGATAATTTTGAGTCTTTCCGGTCGTATACGTTTCATCAAACCAGTCGGTGCGATCGGGTAATCCGTCCGGCAAAGACACTAGTCCGATTTCATCCTGCAATTCTTTATATTGTGCTGCATTCAGGGATTCTACTTTATCAGCCACTTTGTTCAAACCGAACTGGGCTGTCAAAGAAACTTTGGCATTACCGGATGCACCGGCCTTCGTAGTAATTAGAATGACTCCGTTAGCGGCACGCGAACCGTAGATAGATGCCGATGAAGCATCTTTCAATATCTGCATACTCTCAATATCATTCGGAGAAAGGAATTTGATATTGTCTACAGGCACTCCATCTACTACATACAGCGGATCATTACTACCATTCATTGAAGTAGTACCACGAACACGGATAGACATTTCACCGCCCGGCGTACCGTTAGGCTGAATCACCGAGACACCAGCTGCCTTACCTTGAATGGCCTGCCCTGCCGAAACGATAGGCCGCATATCCAAATCCTTGGTAGATACGGAAGAGATAGCGGTAGTCACATCTTTCCGTTTCACCGAACCATAACCGATGACCACCACTTCATCAAGCACTTCATTATCTTCCTGAAGTGTGATCTTCATCTGGTGGGCTGCCTTTACCTCCTGCGACTTATAACCCACATAAGAGAATATCAAAATGGCGTTTTGCTTAACGTTTAATGTGAAGTTGCCATCTAAATCGGTAATTGCTCCGTTAGACGTACCTTTCTCTTGTACACTAACACCGATTAGCGGTTCTTTTTGAGCATCCAGGACCTGACCGGATGCAGTAATTTGCTGTGCGGATGCACTCAAAGATAAAAACATTGCCAAGATAGCAAAGAAAATCTTGCGACTCCCCGAAAGGATTTTTCGCCTGTTTTTTTCATGCGTACTAAGTTTTAAAGTTAATAATAAGACGCTCGTCAGCAATGGGCTACTCTCATTACTTTCGAAGCACAGGTCAAAAGTATAAAGAAATTAAAGTGAGCTAACAAGAAGGGGGCAATAAGTGGATCATACAAAACGATAATCCACTTATTTTCACCCATTTACATTCAAAACGTATACCTAAAAAGTGGTTGATTTACAGTCCGAATTAGCGAATTTTTCGCACTAAATCGTCAAAATCCTCTCTCGATCCACGGGCTTTATTCCTTACTTTCGCCCGATAATTATAAATTGTATTCACCGAATAACGAAGAAACTCCGCAATTTGTGAACTGTCTTCAATACCCAGACGTATCAAAGCAAAGATGCGCAGTTCAGTATTCAATAACTCGCCTTTCTTCGGTAAAATCTGTTCATTTTCCTGTAATAAGTCATTGAATTTTCCCACAAAGTTAGGGAAGAGATGCAAAAAGGCTGTATCAAAGTTTGCATACAATTCTTCCAGCTCTTCGTCAAGAGCATCTTGGGAACGCGTTATCTTTAATAATTCCGCAATTTGTCCGGCAGACACTTTCTTATTCACCATCCGCCGGTAAGCGTCTAAACGGTTGATATAAGTAGAACACAACTTGATGAAACGGGCAATATACTCTTCCTTGATCTGATTGGACTCCGAGAGTTCGATATTGGTAGAAGACAGGCAACTATTCATTTGCCTCAACTCCTCATTCAATCCGTTTAACTGCTTATTAGCTACCTGAAGATGATTTCTTGCATCTGCCAGCTTTTTCATCTGACGGTAGATATATCCCAAAGCTACAATCAACAACACCAACAGTGCAGTGATAAGCAGCAGGTTCTGTTGAAGACGGTCGTTCTGCTTTCAATCATTGCCTGATAGGTTTTATCAATCAATGAAAGCACGTCAGCACTCTGCCAACTACGCAGACGGGCATTGTAGAACTTGGTCGCATTCCACGAAAAGCGCATATATTGGTACGCACGTTCCATATCACCATCTTCGTAAAGTAGCTGGGCAAGCATCCACAACGAAGCATGGTCCTTAATGGCAGAACGAATATCCGATATAGCAGAAAGACAAAGATTCCGTTTCTCTCCCAAACTATCATTACTGTACTTGTAAATCAAAGAACGATGGTAAGTAGCCATCGCATATTGGGGAGTATATGGTTCTATTTTCGTCAACCGGAGATCATTCACTTTCAGGGCTTCCTCATACTGGCGTTGATCGCGAAATGATGCTTCACGCATCAGCAGGTATTCTTCCGATTCCGGAGGCAATATAGCATATAATGAATCTCTATATGCCTGTGAAATACTCCAATAACGTCCCGAAGTTTTATCCTGTGTATAAACGCCCAACTCGCCATACACATGGTCAAAGCAGGTGTAATAATCGGCTATTAAACGAGGAATGATTTTCCGACTGTCTACCGATTCCAGCACATCAAGAGACTCTTTATACATTCCAGTTGATGATAATAATAGCGAAAGCTGCAACTGACTTTCTATCTTCCGGTCCGTATCACGCAAGCGCTCTGCAATCCGGATATTTTCATTCAAATAGTGGATTGCAGAGTCGCAGATAAAGGCTTTATATTCTTTGTATATCTGACTGTTCAGATTATACTGTTCCGCGGAATTAGGTTCTATTCCGTGTGTCAGTTCTTTAAGGTGCTTGATACGTGATTCACGTTGAGCGACATAAGTCTCATGTTCTTGAATCGTCAAATCAAGCACATTCAACAGTGAGTCCAAGGTCTTATCGGCCCGGGTATATAGTGGAAAAGAGAGAAGTAGAAGAAACAACAAATACCTTTTTTTTTTTCATCGGAGTATTAAACTTAATAGAAGATTACAAGACTAATAAAGACAAATGTAGAGAAAATCTTCGTATTTTAAAGAATAAAACGGCTAGAAATTAAAAGTACATCTATTCTACTATTCCACTAATTACTGCCAATAACAGCTGGTCACACTTTGCTTATCCCTATAAAACAACTTTGCTTTTACAACAGCAGCCTGACAGGCTACGGGAGTCTCCCATAGCTCCGACTCAACCGTCGGTTCAGTCCCATCCGTCGTATAGCGTATCTGTGCTCCTTCGATAGAAGTATTTGCATACAGAAGTCCGTCCCGGATGGTGAGTCCGGGATGAGGCAAACGGAAGTTTACCCCTATCCGGCTCCAATAAGGCATTTCCTTTACACTGATTTTTCATAGAACAGTGCCAGATCCCGGTCAAAGGTTTGCTGCTCGGCTGCACCGGAAAGGGTTTCCCAATCCGGATGCGCATTCCAGCCACGCTCTACCAGTCCCATCACTTTAGGGAACATATAATATTCTACCCATTGAAATCCTCGAATTGTTTCGGCAAACAGTTGTGCCTGTACCCCTTTTATTTGTTTCCTGCCGGAGGCAGTCAATGTCGTTTTCCTTTTCCTGCGGAACCAATTTCCACCGGATTGCCCGCCATATCCGTACGTGAAGAACGATAGACATCGAACGGAAGCATGGAGAATGCTTTGGATTCATCCACATATCCTCCCCAGAAATGTCCCGGTTCATCAGGATGAGCATCATAAGCCAAATCCAGATAGAAATTATTCACATTGCAGAGGATGACCGGATAACCGTTATTGGCTATCTGATAAGGTATTTCATCCTCTTTCCATTCCGGAACAGTCTTCCACGAATTGATACCGGCTGCCGTTGAGATAAATAAGTATGAGTGTCTTTTTGATGCCCCAAAGCCACTTCCTGCCAGCCATTAAAAGACAAATGATGCTGTTGCAGGCAATCAGCTACCCGGGTGATGAAATATTCGGCCAGATCATGCGCCTTTTCCATGCCTTGCTCTTCCATTAACGCCCTACATAAAGGGGAACCCATCCATGCGCCCTTAGCCACTTCATCACCTCCCAAATGGATGGTAGCCAGCGGTGTACCGGCTTCCTTATACATAGCCACTATTTCCTGAATCACCTTTTCCATAAAACGATAAGTGGAGGGCAAGGCTACATTCATAACATTATCCGTATAGGCTTGTGCCGAAACATATCGGGAAGTATCCTGCAAGTCACTCAAAAGATATTCTTCCGCTTTCTCCGGATCGGTATCGATGTATTTCTTATAACGTACATTCATTGCCACAATCGCCGCACGTGCATGGCCGGGGGATTCTATTTCCGGGATGACCTGCACATGTCTTTCCGCCGCATATCGTAATAAATCAATGAATTCCTCCCGGGTATAATAACCATTTCCCGATGTTGCAGCATACGGATCATATCCGCCATCATAAGCCGGATACAACCAGTCCTTTTCATCGGTTGTATGTCCCCGCCGCGAACTGATTGCAGTCAACTCTCCAATCCCGGAATTTCCAGCCGCCAGCTTCATCATCCGAGAAATGGAACTGGAGCACATTCAGTTTGTAAGAAGAGAGCATATCAATCAGCTTCTTTAAGTTATCCACCGTTGTATAATTCCGGGCAATATCGAGCATCTGTCCCCGATATAATAAGTCCGGATAATCCTGTATAGACATTGCTTCCAACCGGAACGGGCTTTCCTGCCCTTTCAGCAATCCTAACAGGGTCTGTGTACCATTAAAAACTCCATGTGGAGTAGCGGCACTAATCCTTATTTGCTGACCGTCAATGCACAGTTCATAATATTCCTCATTGACTGCTTTTTCCTGTCAGAAAGATAGTCCAAGACAATGGTTACCGAGGCTTCCGGCACAATTTCCAATCCATGCCATGCAGTGAGCTTCTCTTTCAACAGTTTTCCTTCATTGGCAAAATCCTCATGGAAAGTCAAAGCAAGTTGTTTCTCCAACACCGTTTCCCCTCCGGTAGCAAGCACCTTTTTTACGGAAGGTATGATATCCGTCATCCGGAACTCCGGAGTATCTGCATTTAGTAAACGAAGATTGGTTTCATACGTCTTCCGTGCAGCCGTCCTTTGCCATTCAGTAACAGGCAATGGAATGGCATGTAACGTCACAGGCAGCGGCTTACCTTTCGATGTCCCCGACTGACTTACCCAATAGCTCCTTCGGGCGCATGTGAATTCTTCGGCACTTTCCCGTCACACTGGAATATCACTCTCAATGAATCTCCCGGAGCCAGTGAACTAAATCCTTCTCCCGGATATATTTTAAATAGAGTCGCATTTACTTCCTCTACTAACCGCGACGAAGCATCCTGCCGGATCGAACGGGGAAACTGCGAATAATAAATCTCCCAGTCCTTTCCAATAGGAGCATCCGAAACATTCTTCAGTACAAAAGAATTCTCATAATATTTACCATTTCCATCGTAGCTTCCCATTTCCCAGGTTAAAGCAACCGGAGCTCTCGACTCATTCGCCGACTTACAACTGCCTGCAAGGAGCAGGATGAACAACCATCCCGCTGCCCATAAAGAAAACTTTATATCGTTCATAAATTTAGTCTTAGTGATTAGTCATGCCATCCTTTACTTCTCAAATAATCGAGCATAAAAGCCGGACTGTCTGTTTGGAGGATTCTTGCCCCCAACTTGTTTATCAGATACCCATAACTTGCGTCCGGATCTTTCCTAGCAGCCTCATCATCATGTCCTCCTGCCAGAGAAGCCCACAAAGTGTTATACCAAATCAGACTTTTCCCTGCCAGCCTGCGTTCCATCCGGGCAGGCACCGGACTTGCAACATTCCGGTAACACAACTCAAAAGCAACCGGATGCAACTGTTCCATATAGTCCTCGACCACCTTCATCGATTTCTCCTCATCAATCGTTACGACGGGCATATAGATTACCTTATCCAGATAAGAACCGAACTCCCGCTTCACCGTCTCCACGGGTTGGGCACCTTTCATTATCACTAAATCTGCAGTATCGGTTTTCTTCAATATCACATATACATCATCAAAAATGCTGTAAGCCTTATCCAGGTTAACCATTATCTGCCTTTGGCAGCCAGCAAAGCTTCTTCCAAAGTAGGGACAGTATGTTCCGTCAGCCGGCCGTCTTTATCTTTCAACCGAAGTTGCTTTATTTCAGCCAATGTCTTATCTTTTACTTTTCCTGTACCATTGGTGGTGCGATCTACCGTATCATCATGCATCAGTACCAGCTGACCATCTTTCGTCTTACGGATATCAATCTCTACAATGTCCACTTTCATCCGAATAGCACTATCGATAGCCGCCAGGGAGTTTTCGGGGGCAATACTCCAATTTCCACGGTGCGCCACCACCAATACTTTGTCCAGGCACGGATTCAATACATCCTTGCGGATGGCCTCCGCCCGTTGTGCAGCCAGGAAACCTGGCTGCAAACAGAAAAGTAACAAAAGCACTATAAACCTGCTTTTCTTCATATCTATCATTATTTAATCTTTCTGCTCAATTTTGTTCAACTACCTATTGCCTCACTGCTACAACCCGGCATCATAAGCACCAGCCTGCATCTTGTTGACATTACGGGCAACTCCTCGTTGGTCTACTCCAAAGCCGTTTTCACCCACCCAATTGATAAATTGCTGTCCCACAGTTGCGTCGAAAGATTTCACCGCATCAATTACAGCCTGTTTCGTTGCAAATTCATCAATAGTACCGGTTACCGTCCATTGGTAAACACCATCGGTCAAAGTTGCGGCGGGAAGAGTTTGGGATGAATAGTCCGTGTCCGTAGAAACAGCTCCCCAACCTGCATCCGCAGCCTGATATACATTATATCCACCGGAAGTAATATTACCTGCATAAATCGTCCTGCTTCCGGCTCCTTTAGCAAACAATGAATTTACCACTGTAGAAGCCCTGCCCCCTGCACGGAACACACCGTTCGGATTACCTGAATTACCAACAATGGTAGTATTGGCAAGCATAAAATAGGCATCTCCATTGACTGTGATACTATTTCCTCCAGTAGCGGTGGTACCAAGTACGGTTACATTATTCATGCAGACATATCCGTTTCCGGCATGAATGGCAGTTCCCCAAGCGGTCGGTGCATAATTTTCATGCAACAAGCAGTTGTTCATAAACAGAAAGCTGTTTGCTGCGGTGGTAGTGATGGCTCCTCCCCGCCCTGTCGCCTTGTTATTCACCATCTCTACATCATTTAGCAAGACTCTTCCCTTTGATACTTTAACGGCTGCTCCACCATCTGTTCCACCATCACTTCCGCGATTGAAGTTCTTGATGACACAATTATTCAGTTGCAGGGTTGCATCACCTCCACCTGCCGCAACAAATACGGCACGGACACTTCCTGCATCGTTCAATCCATATTGTCCGTTGAAAGTACAACCATCGAAAATAATATTTGTCTGATTGCCCAGCACTAATAAAGAGTTGGATGTCGCAAACGCTCCACTACCGGTATTTCTGACAAAAGCAGTCGTATATTTACTAATGTCACGCTTCGTCAAATCCGTTCCCGTACTTGAAGGATCATATCCGCCTTCAATCGTTATTTCCACTTGCTTGCTATAACCGCTATATTCTATCTTCACGCCGGAATTTTCTTTCGCCATCTCATAAGAGCCTGCAGCTACATAAATCTTCTTGCCATCCAGTTTGACTGCATTAGCGTTGGAGATGTCACTGTTACCATTCGTTTGTAACAAGTTGCGCAACGCATCCACTCCCATAGCATTGTCCCAATCCATACCGGTTGCGTTTCCGGCAGGCTGTTCTTTTACGTAATAAGCCGCAAGCTGCAATTCTTCTACATCTCCTCCCGACAAAGTACCGCTATCCCACGGAGAAACAATGGGTTCACTAATACTTATAATCGAGCCTTCCACTTTCAACGTGAATTCATAACACTTTGCGGGCTTCAATTCCGGAATACCGGGTAATACCAAATCTTCTCCCAAATAATTCAAAGAGACAAAGGTAGCGGTGGTTCCGGCTTTTCCGGGAGCTACGATGCAGTATAAGTACAACCGTTCTGTCCTGCCTTACCACCTTTGGGAACTGTAATGAACGGTGATATCAAAGAAGTGCCCGATACCACTTCACCATTCGTGTATCCCTGATAAGAACCGATCTTACTCCCTGCACCTTGCTTGTCCGCCTACATCTGCAAGCGTCATAATCACTTTTGCCATTTTCCGGTTCATACCCAAACGAAGAATTACGGGA
>ENA-OQJH01000676-OQJH01000676.1-human-gut-metagenome-genome-assembly--contig:-NODE-676-length-17209-cov-2.920384_pt1 | contig 17209 bp, 22 predicted proteins | sample MGYA00242597_ERZ504763 | MGnify/ENA primary metagenome ERZ504763 (study PRJEB26092, sample SAMD00036359) | human gut metagenome | host: Homo sapiens | study: EMG produced TPA metagenomics assembly of... | reverse complement strand
CTTTTTTCTTTGTTTTTTTCCGAGCTACTCTCCTTCCCTTTGATTATATCTTCTGAAAGCCATGCAGAACTTCTATAATTTGCAAAGCATGGGCAGATCGCTTTCTTTAATTCTTAGTCTTACCCCAGAAGATATAACAGGTTGAATAAGATTCACATTGTGAATGTACGCTTCAATTCCCTCATTCTCAAGCACATTCTTTAAAATCTGAGCTTTAGCGTAAGTGAGGATTGCTAAGGTTACCAATTTATCTTCCATAATTCTATATTTTAAGTGATTTTCAGGTTAAACAAAAATCCAATTGAATGTTGCAATTCAACCGGGATTTTATATTACACTTCTTGCGTTATTTTTTCTTCAGTTTCTCTCAATATTTGAAGGGCTTTTTCAAGAACTGTTGTATCATCTAGCATTACTAGTCCCCCATCTGGTCCCGGTTCCAAATGAATTCCAACACTTTTACCATTCTTGAAATTGTGTCCACCAAAAAAGTTACGTACAGTTTCTACGGTCATATTGAGTTCATCTGCGATTCTGTGCATACTCCCACTAGGTAATGAATCTTTGATTCTGCGCAGTTCATTAAATGTTATTGTTCTCATGATGTATTAAATTTAGTTATAAAAGTGAGTACTTAAATCATGGTATAAACTTAATCAAAAAAATGCATAAAACAAATCTTTTTGTGCTATTTTTGACTATATGTAAATTTATAATGGTTAATTTGCTGATTATAGATTGAGTGTATGAGTCACAATCATACCTGCTATAATAATGAAGAAATAAGTAGAAATGAGAATTATGTAGAATAAATTAATATCACTAATCAAATAACCGCTGGCAGTGTATTGATTAGAAATGCAACGTGGTTTATAAAAGATTTTTTTTGAATAAATTTATAAAGGAGATAAATCAAATATCCTATGAAACAACCTTCTATAGCACCAAAAAGAATATCTCCCGGATAATGCACTCCTAAGTAGATTCTAGAATAGGAATTGAGTACGGCCCAAAAAGAAGCATAAAAGTAAGAGATTTCCTTTTAATTAGTAAAGATAAAAAGACAGAAATAGCAAATGTGTTGGCAGCATGACTGGATATGAAGCCAAATCGTCCTCCTCTATATCCGTTTACAATATCAACCATATACATAATATTGGGGTCTTGTGTTGGACGGAAACGTGCGAAAAACGGTTTGCATAAACCAGAAGCTATTTGATCTGCTAAAGTTATGACTAAGGCAATCATAACGATAGTCAATAATGCTTCTTGAATTTTGTTATTTTTAATTATGATATATAACAGCATAGCAGCTACAGGTACCCATACAATTGTACTGGTAGCTACCCACATGAATCCGTCCCAAAATAAGGATTGGCTTCCGTTCAAATTCAGTAGTAATTCTTTATCTGCTGCTATGTACTGTTGTATATCCATTGATTATGTTTTAAATGATTTCAATAACATTGGTAGGTACCCATCCCACATTACCGTCTTCCAGTTTAATTTCTTTCCACTCCTTCATCGTATTATCTTTAATTATTACTTTCCTACCTTCATGAAGAATAAATAAGTCTGTTCCACTTTGGTTAGGAGTACTTTTGACTGTAACGCTAGGAGCCATTATAATAGCGTTATCATGATTAATTAATTCAGATTTTTGTTCTGAGGCAAATATATTTGCTAAAATGGTCACTAGAAAGAAAAAGATTGCTGAAATAAATCCTACTTTCTTCAAGACTACTCGTTTTCCGAAAATAAATAAAGACAGTGCCAATATCATCAGAATAAACATGATAATGCCTGTATGTGCCCATGCCTTTTCACTCATTGTATTAATAAGTGATTGAGTCCAGGTAACAAAAAACATTTTACTAGAAGGGATTACCTTGTCTACAGTTTTGCTTCGAGCCAGTTCTAGGTTGAAACGAATATCACTATTTCCTGGGTTTAGCAACAAGGCACGTTCGTAATTAAGGACAGCTTTGGCAATGTTATTCATTTTATAATAGCTGTTACCTAAATTATAATAAATATCGGAAGATTCCCCCTCGTTTTTTAATATATTCTCATACATCTCTACAGAAGCTGCAAAGTCGTTTCTTATATATGCACTATCGGCTTCTGTCTTTGTTGGGAAAGTTTGCACAGCAGCACTTTGTGGCATTTCTGTTTGGGCGGTAACCTGTGCAGAGTCTGATTCATTCTGTGCGTAGACTGTGACAAAACTTATCAGGAATATCAAAATGAAATATATTTTTGTCATTGTTATAATCTCCTTTGATTTAGTGTTTTATACTATTCTCCATTTTGCTGATGACCTCAACAGCCGAAGAATATACTTTATCCATAGCTTCATTCTGATTACCCGGAGCATAGCGGGCGAACTCGCATTCATTCAATGTTCCGATGAAATCTTTAATCAGTTCGGGGGCAACACCATATTTGGTCAATTCGTCCTCGATATTATCTTTAGACAATTGAGAAACCGGGATATTCAACTTATCACTGATGTATCCCCAAAGTGCTTTCAACACCTCATCATAGAATGCTTCTTGTTTGTTTTCAGCTAATAATCTGCCTGCATTTTTCATGCGTTTGGCAGCCACTTTATTCGCTTTTTTAGTACGTACTTTTGCTACATTTGCATTTTCAATAGCTTTTTTACGATAGACAATTACGAAAACAACGAAGAGAACCAATGGAATGATATACCATAGATAATATGTTGTTGAGCCAAAGAAGAAATCTCCCTTACGAGTTAAACTAGTTTCCCCCATTTTGATGTAACGGATGTCTTGTCCCAATACTTTCAAATCTTCCTTGTTGGTAAAGTCTGCAATAACTTGATCTGCATTTCCTGCACCTTTTTCCACTTTTAGGTTGTAAGCTTCTGTTTTTATTGTTTTATAGCTATTGCTTTTTAAGTCAAAATAGGAAAATTCGACAGGCGGAATAGTGAAATTGCCGGCATGTCTTGGAATTGCTAGATATTCTATCACCTTATTGCCTGACAAACCTTCGCGAGTTAATGTAAATTTATTGTCAATCTTGGGGTCGTATACTTCAAAATCCTTTGGGAAAGCTACTTCCGGAGTATTGACCAATTTCAAATTACCTGTACCAGAAATGACTAACTTAATGGTTACAGCATCATTTGTTTTCAGTTCTTTTGTACTTATAGACGAACTGATAGTAAACTCTCCTACTCCTCCGGAGAAATTAATTGGTTTGCCATCGGGCAATGCTTTTACGTTGATGGTCAGCTTAGGAGTAACAATGTTTTTCTTTACTTCCACATAGTTACTTCCACCATTAAAGAAAGCATCAAAAGGATCGTCTGAGGCAACTTGTTGAGCTATAACCCCTTCAAAGGTAATAGCCGGAATTTCTATTTTTCCCGATTGCTGGGGGAAAAGTACATACTGACTCCACACAGTAGTGTTATAGTTTCTTCCGTTATAATGTTCCAAAGAGAATGTCTTTTGTTGGGGAAGTTCCACTTCTTGTACATAAATGTTGGTTAGTTTAGGCATGTCACCACGCAGTTGGCGCAAGTTTACCAAAGTATAGACCTTGTATGTCAACAAGATGGCTTCCTGTTCATAAACAGTAGTCTTACTTGCTGTTGCGGTAATAAACAAATCTTGATTGGTTATTTTGCTTCCGGCAACCTGACTGCGTGAAGAAGTTCTTCCACCGCTATTGTTTCCACCTCCAACACCATTTGTTTGATCAGGCGGTAATACTTTGATTTGTACGGAATTTGAAGTTTTGTTTTGTCCGTCTGCCACAATAGTAGCACCAGGAATGGTGTAAGTTCCTTCTTTATCAGCCATCAAAATATAAGTAAAAGTAATGGAGCTGGTAGAAGTAACATTACCATTTATAATCTGTGTACTACTCTGCTGTGAACGGCTTGGTCCCATTAAGACATCGAACCCCTTGATATTAGGTGCACGAAAATCCCTGACTTTATGAGTGTTGACCGTATAAGTCAGCCGGAACTGATCCCCGCTTACTACTACATCAGGCGCAGAAGCGGTAAACGTCACATTTCCGTCTGCCCATGCTCCGAGCACCGATGTTATTAATATGAATAAGAGAATTACTTTCCTCATTGCTATCTAATTATTTTTTTATTTGCCAAAATTAAGAAATTACCAGTCTTTATCCAACTTCTTTCCTTGAATTTGCAGTTGTTTTTTAACTTTATCTTGCACATTCTTTTCATCTTGCATCACAGCATTCAATAATTGTTGGGCATTTTCTTTGGACATTTCATCCTTATTTTGCTGCTGTTGTTGCTGATTTTGATTTTGTTGGTCTTTCTTATCCTGTTCTTGCTGGTCTTTGTTCTGATCCTTTTTGTCGTCTTTCTGATTTTGTTTTTGATCTTGATTCTTATCCTGATTCTGGTCTTGATTTTGCTGTTGGTCTTTCAACAGCTTTTGTGCCAAAGCCAAGTTGTAACGAGTTTCATCATCTTTCGGGTTATTCCGTAAAGATTCCTTATAAGCCTCTATACACTGTGGATACTGCTTGGACGACTGAAGGATAACTCCCATGTTATGATAAATCTGTGCTAGTTTATCTCTATCCTTTTCTACTTTTGAAGCAGATTCAAACTGTTCCATCGCTTCCTTTGCTTTTTGCTGCATCAAGAGCGAGTTTCCCAAATTGAACATAGCATCTGTTGATTTCGGGTTAATTTCCAATGCCTTACGATAATCTACCTCCGCTTTGATAAACAAACTGTCGTTATACAGCTTGTTTCCACTGCGCAGATAATCTCTTTCTGTTTTTTGGGCGAAGGCACAGCTTGCCACAAGTAAGAATAACAGAGTGATATAGGTTTTTTGTAACATAAGCATTCCTTATTTAAATAGTCTGACATTTTTGAAAAGCGGATTCTTCCGTTCCAAAATAAGCATTTCTACCACCAGCAGGATAAGCACCAGCCATGCCAAAGCCTGGAACTGTTCATCGAATTCAGTATAAACCTGACTTTCTACATCAGCTTTTGACAATTTAGCAATTTCATTGTTCAACACCTTTTCGGCAGAGTTGGTATTATCTACGCGGATATACATTCCATTGCCTGCCTTGGCTATTTCCTGGCACATTTGCTCATTCAAGCGGGTGACGATGACATTTCCATCTTTATCGCGACGAAAATTGTTGCTACCATTCTCAGCTGGAATTGGAGAACCATCCGGTGAACCTACCCCTAGTACAAATACCTGCATACCTTTTTCGGCTGCTTCCTGGGCTGCTTCTACTGCCCCACCTTCATGATTCTCACCATCGGTAATGACAATAATCGCACGTCCCACTCCTTCTTGTGGAGTAAAACTCTTCATTGCCAGGCGGATGGCCGTACCGATATCCGTACCTTGTGTGGTTATTAATGACGGGTTAATGGTTTCCAAAAACATCTTGGCAGAAACATAATCGCTTGTAATAGGCAATTGCGTGAAAGCATCACCTGCAAAAACAATCAATCCTACTTTATCATTATTGAACGTATCTACCAGTCTGGATATCAATTTCTTTGATTTGTCCAAACGACTGGGAGTCACATCTTCTGCCAGCATAGAGTTTGAAATGTCTAATGCAATAACAGCTTCCACTCCACTTCGTTTCACCGTTTCCATCTTTGAGCCGAACTGTGGACGGGCCAACATCAGTATAACCAATGTCAACGCAGCAAAAGTCAGCCAAAACTTGATGTCAGGACGATACTTGGAATAGTCGCATAAGCCTTTCAGCAATGCCGGATCACCATATTGCGAATATTTGGCGGCGGTGATAATTGGAATACAAATACAGCGCCACCAAAAACGGCAATAGGATGAGTAAATATAAAAAGTTCGGGTCTGCAAATCGAAACATGACTTCTTTTTTTAAGGTATTTTCTTTAATACTGAGTTACGCAACAAAAGTTCAAGCAAAATGCAGAAGAAAGCAATCCAGGCGAATACCTGATATTCTTCTTCGCGTTTGCTGAATTCTTTCACGTTCAACTTCGTTTTCTCCAGTTTGTCAATCTCCTGATAGACTTCCTTCAGCTTGGAATTGCTGGTGGCACGGAAATAATTTCCGTTCGTTGTACCTGCAATCTCGGTCAAAGTCTTTTCGTCTATCTCGACGGGGACATTCACATATTGCGTCCCTGCGTAGGTCTGCATCGGATAAGGAGCAGTTCCGTTTGTACCGACACCAATAGTGTAGATCCTGATTCCGAACTGTTTAGCTATCTCGGCTGCCGTCAGTGGAGAAATATCTCCACGGTTATTACTACCATCCGTCAGCAGAATAATCACTTTCGATTTAGCCTTGCTGTCCTTCAGACGGGTCACCGCATTGGCAATGCCCATACCGATGGCAGTACCATCTTCAATCAGTCCGCGCTGGGCGATATCGCCTTTAATGCTGTTGAACAGATTCAGCAGTACCCCATGGTCTACCGTTAGCGGACATTGGGTAAAACTCTCACCGGCAAAGATGGTCAGACCGATATTATCATTGGGGCGGCCGTTGATAAACTCGGAAGCTACTTGTTTGGCGGCTTCCAAGCGGTTGGGTTTCAAGTCTTCGGCCAACATACTGGTAGAAACGTCTACTGCTAGCATGATGTCGATTCCTTCTATTTCGGTATTCTGCCAGTTGTCTGTGGTCTGAGGGCGTGCAAGATCAGGATTACCATGATGATAGCCACCGTACGGAGTACGAACGGAGTATGCAGCAAGTAAATCTTCCAGCTTTTGGGTGCCTTCATGTACATGCGTGTGGTAGAAACCTGAAGCGTAGGCTCGGTTTTCTTCCGCTTCATGACGTACCATATTATATAAGGTATGAGCAGAATCAGCAGAAATAGATATTCAATATTTGCAAAAATCATTGTTCCTAGTATTTATTTGTTAAAACCAGAGGTTATATACACCACTCAGCACCTTATATAGAATTACCACAATCGCAATAACAATGATGCTGATGCTGCCCAGCAGAATCATTCTGCCCTGTTTGCTTCGCTTTTCCTCCACGGTGATTTCCGTAGGTTCGGGCTTTGCATTCGGGTCTGGTTCCACTTTTGTATTATTGATAAAGTCTACTGCGTTTACCAGATTCATATCGTTTTCATTCATCAACGGAGAATGTTTGGCGAATTTCACCAAGTCGGCAGTCTGGAACAAATACATCAAATCCTTGATAGACTCTTTGTCGTTGATTTCCTGTAGCTTATCAATAATTTCGGATGAAGTCATCTCCATAGCGTTAAAGCCGAATCGTTCTTCCATATAAGTACGGAGTACATCCGTCAGCTCGGTATAATAGGTCTTCGGATCGGCTGTACGCAAGGTTTTGTCTCCCTTGATACGCTCTATTTCCTTCAACGCCTGCTGGTGTGGCGGCAACTTCGGTTCAATCTTGATCTTCTTGATGATAGGCTTGTTATCCTTGTAGCGTACAAACAGATAGTAAGCCAGTCCGCCCAAAGCAAGCATCAGCAAGGTAAGCCATACGATGGCCGATACGTCATCCCAGGTGATAGGTACTTCGCGAACGGTCTTCGGTCCGAAGAATTGTTCGGGATGCAGCGTATCTACCGGAATGGAATATACTTTTACGGCCAATGCTTTGGACCGGTAAGACTCTCCGTTTACCATCACCTCGAATGGGGGAAGATAGTAAAGTGCCGAGTCAAAAGAAGTTATTGTATATTCCTGTTTTATCAGCATACGCTTTCCATCGTTCAGCATCTGGGTATCAGGCTTGGCTATATCCAATATCTCCACTCCTTTTACCAATGTATCGCGTAGGAACGGAAGTTGCAGTTTTTGCTTGGCATCCATGCTGATTTCCAGCTTCACTTTAGCCTGTTCGCCAATGAGAAGCTGCAGCGAGTCAATGCTGGCGTCTACCGTAACCTGCTGTGCCTGTGCCTGTCCGGCTGTTATCAGCATAATTGCACAAACTCCAGCTTTCAAGAACTTTTTGCTAGTATTCAGTATATTCATATTCTTTAATTTCGTTTAGCAAATAAGTTAAGCAACGATTTCACATAATCCTGATCCGTGCGGATAGATACAGAGTCCACATTACTTTTAGTAAATGTTTCATTCAATACTCCCTGACGCTGTATCCACCAGTCATTATGTGCGCGACGCAAAGCTCGTGACGAGGTGTCAATCCATTGCTCGTGGCCGGTTTCGGCATCGCGTACTTTCATCAGTCCCACATCAGGTAACTCTGCCATGCGGCGGTCGTATACCTGAATAGCTACGATATCATGTTTCCGGTTGGCAATGGTCAAAGCATTGCGGAAGTCGTTTTCATCTATAAAGTCGCTTATCATAAAGGTGGTGCAACGTTTTTTGATCACGTTGGTCAGATATTCCACAGCCGTTTTTATATCTGTACGCTTGCTCTCGGGCTTGAAATCAAGCAGTTCACGGATGATATAAAGAATATGTTTACGGCCTTTTTTAGGCGGAATGAATTTCTCAATCCGGTCTGAAAAGAAAATAACTCCGATTTTATCGTTATTTTGAATGGCCGAGAATGCCAATGTAGCGGCAATCTCAGTCACCATATCCTTCTTCAACTGCTTCACCGTACCGAAATCCAAGCTGTTCGAAACATCAATCAAGAGCATAACCGTCAATTCGCGCTCTTCTTCAAACACCTTGACAAAGGGTTTGTTGTAGCGGGCGGTTACGTTCCAATCAATGTCACGTACGTCGTCACCATACTGATATTCACGTACTTCCGAGAATGACATACCTTTGCCCTTGAATGCAGAGTGATACTGTCCGGCAAAGATATTGTTCGAAAGTCCGCGTGTCTTGATTTCAATCTGGCGAACCCGTTTTAATAAATCACTTGTTTCCATACTGTTCGTACTATGTTGTTTATTTATCCGGCGCATCGGTTTCTGTTTTTTCTCCTATCGAGAATGGTTTTTCAAACGGATGCATTTGGTGTTCCACCCATGTGGAACTCTGTACTCAACCTTTTGTTCCAAGGTTTCTTCCTAATTGTCAAGCAATTAAGAACTGCCTCAGAACACAATCCTTAGGGTACTTCCACTTTATTCAGGATTTTGCTTACAATTTCATCAGAAGACATATTCATAGCCTCTGCTTCGTAAGTCAAGCCGATACGGTGGCGAAGCACATCGTGAGCAACTGCACGAACATCTTCGGGAATTACGTAACCACGACGTTTGATGAACGCATAACTGCGTGCTGCCAATGCCAATTGATAGATGCACGCGGTGAACCACCGAAACCAATCATGTCTTTCAGTTCTTTCAAGTCATATTTTTCAGGGAAACGGGTTGCGAATACGATATCAGCGATGTATTGCTCTATCTTTTCGTCCAGATAGACTTGGCGCACCACTTACGGGCTTCCATAATATCTGTTGCTTTCAGAATGGGACGAACTTCGATTTTCTCTCCAGTAATATTTTGGCGGATGATTTTCTTTTCTTCTTCCAGTTTCGGATAGTCGATAATAACTTTCAGCATAAAACGGTCTACCTGGGCTTCGGGAAGCGGATAGGTACCTTCCTGTTCAATCGGGTTCTGAGTAGCCATTACAAGGAAAGGTTCGGGTAGCATAAAGGTTTCCTTGCTCAGTGTGACTTGACGTTCCTGCATGGCTTCCAGCAAAGCACTCTGTACTTTAGCCGGGGCACGGTTAATTTCATCGGCTAATACGAAATTTGCAAAAATCGGACCTTTCTTTGCTATGAATTGTTCGTCTTTCTGACTATAAATCATGGTACCGATAACGTCGGCGGGCAGCAAGTCTGGAGTAAACTGGATTCGGCTGTACTTGGCATCAATCAAAGATGCAAGCGTTTTGATCGCCAGAGTCTTTGCCAGACCCGGAACACCTTCCAACAGGATATGACCATCGGACAGTAAACCGATAAGTAATGATTCTACCAAATGTTTCTGACCTACAATAACCTGGTCCATACCAGTCATTAAGTTGGTTACGAACGCACTTTGTCTTTCAATTCGTTCGTTTAGTTCGCGAATGTCAATTGCTTCAGCCATAATTTTGTTTATTTAGTTGTTTCTTTATTGATCTAATAACGGGCTTGTAAATACCTTGTTCATTTAACGCAGCCAAAATTACGGTAATTAATTAACAGCGGCAACTAATTTTTATTAAAAAAGTAAAGTGCATCTCTACTTTTTAAAGGTTATTGGGCTAAAGAATTTTAAAATACAAAGATAAGGTTTGTAGAGTGAGAATATCAGTTGAGCGCACTTTTTTTTTTTACTTCTTTGTATTTTGCTGCTTTATTTATGCCGAAAGCAGGCAAATGCAAGAAGGCTTATTTTTTAGGAGTTAGTTCAGGAATACGCAGAGTAGTCCCTATGGGTACTCTGTCGGCATCTTTAATGATGTTTTTATTATGTTTCACGATATAGGGCCATAGCTTTTTTGTACCATAGAATTTCACTGCTAATTTTACCAGGCTCTCTCCTTCTCGTAATGTGTAATTAGTTTTAGTCCCTGTTATGTCATATTCTACAGTGTCGGCTAAAGTTTCTTTTTCAACATTTGCAGTTACAGCAACGCCAGAACTCTTTTTTCGTACTAGGAGATACAGCCTGTTGTGATTGACTGATGGTTTCTTTTCTAGTAACATCCGTCCATATGTTTGCGGTATCTTTACCTTGCATTAATGAGTCATTAACCGGAATTGCAGGAATATCCTCTTCCAATTGTTCTTGGGTGTTTTTTATTGTAGCCGGCGATTGTAAATCCGAAGTTTTATCTGATTGCAAATACCAATATATGCCACCTGTGATGCAGACAATCAAAATGATAACAAGAATAATTCCCCGGGAAACTCTGTTCTTTTTCTCTCCTGAGATTTCTTGTGCTTCTGTTGTTTCCTCTATCTTCTGTTCTTTTTCAAAATTAGAAGTAACAGTTACCGTTTTTTCTGACGGGGTTGCCTCTTGTGGCACTATTATTTCCAAAGATGTTTTTTCTTCACAAGCTTTATGAGCAGCCAGTATGGCTGCATCGGCAATAGTCATAACTTCTTCTTGAGGTTTGTCTGTTACCTTGTTTCCTTCTATTGTTTCTGCTAAAGGAGAAACCGTTTGGGGAACAGCCGTTTCAACAACAATATCCTTTTCTGCTTCAGTGACAATATCTTCCGATTTCTTTCCCGGTTCTATAATTTGTATCTCTTCCTTTGTGATTTCAACAGAAGGTACAGGTTCTTCAATAATTGTTTCCTCAATAACCGGAATAGTGTCTTTAGCGGCAATGGGATTCTCATTTGGAGAATCTTCTGTATTTTCCGTTTCTATGAGTTCAACCTCTTTAGCCGCAACTGTTTGTTTAGGCTTAGGCGCGTTTTCGTCAACGGTATCTTCCTCCTCTCCTTCTATTTCTGTTTCGGTATCTTCCAATTTGGTATTCTCATTTAATATAACCGTTTCAAAATGAGCAAATGGCTTATTTATTAAATCTTTCATGCTGGAATCCGGAGTAAAAGATATTTTTGTATGACCCTGTATTTCAATTCTTTCCCCCGTATTTACGTTTACACTTTCACGACTCTCCACCTCTGTGAGTTTAAACGTACCTAGTCCTTTAACCTTTACATACTTTTCAGTAGCTAGAGCTTCCTCTATCAGTTCAAACATTCCTTTGACAAAGATTTCAGCATCTTTTTTAGTCATGCTGTGTTTCTCAGCCAAAGTTCGATGATATCTTGTATGGTTACTTTCTCGCTCATGATAATATTATAAATAAGGGCTATTTTATTTAAACTTTTCTTTTAAGGTTACACTGGGTTTGTAAGTCAGCACTAACTTGGGGGGAATCAGCATACGTTGTTGAGTAGCCGGGTTAATAGAAATTCTTTCCAATTTTTTCTTAACCTCAAACGTACCAAATCCCTGAATTACAATGTTGTTGCCATCTTGCAATTCTTGGGTCATAACACCAATGACTGAGGATACCAATTGTGATGTATCTTTATTTGTATATCCTAGTTTACGTGATAATTCAGATATAAATTCTTTGTTATTCAAAGCTTAAAGTGTTAATTTGGTTGCTATATTAGTAAAAAAACAAACATTATCCAAACTTTATATGGGAAAAAGCCTATAAAATGCTGGCGTATAGGTCAAAATCATCAGCGGCTGTAATTTTCACTTTATAGAATTCACCTATTTTTAAGTACTCGTCATCAGCTTTTATCAAGACCTCAGGATCTACCTCAGGAGAGTCAAACTGGGTTCTGCCTATGTAGTAATCTCCTTCCTTCCGTCTATAATGACTTTAAATTCTTTACCTATTTTCGTTTGGCTCAGTTCGCCGGCTATTTCCTGCTGAAGTGCCATTAATTCATCCAACGCTGTTGTTTCACTTCATGAGAAATGGAATCTTCGTATTCTTTAGCGGCGAATGTTCCTTCTTCTTCTGAGTATGCAAAGGCCCCCATCCGGTCAAATCGTACTTTTTGACGAATTCTTTTAATTCTTCAAAATCTTCTTCAGCCTCGCCGGGATGTCCTACCATTAATGTTGTACGTAAGTGAATACCGGGTACTTCCCGACGAAATTTTTCGATTAATTCGTAGGTTTCCGCTTTACTTACGTGTCGGCGCATTTTATTCAGCATATTGTCACTAATGTGTTGCAGGGCGATATCCATATATTTGCATACATTATCGTGTTCGCGCATAACACGGAATAATTCTTCCGGGAAATGCGCCGGATATGCATAGTGTAAACGTATCCATTCTACACCGGGAACATTAGCAATTCTTTCGATGAGTTCGGGCAATTTCTGACTTTTATATAGATCTACGCCGTAGTAAGTCAATTCTTGGGCTATAATTTGGAACTCCTTTACTCCTTCGGATACAAGTAGTTTCACTTCATCAATAATCTCCTCCATCGGACGTGAAATGTGGCGTCCTGTAATAATAGGAATGGCACAATAAGAACATTTACGGTCACAGCCTTCTGATATTTTCAGATAAGCATAGTGATGAGGAGTGGTTAATGTCCGTTCAATGGTAAATTCCGCCTTGTATGCTTTGCCTAAATCTGCCAGTAACTCATTCCAATTAAACTTACCATAGAATTTGTCTACTTGAGGAATTTCCAATGCCAATTCTTTTAGATATCTTTCTGAAAGGCAACCCATTACATATAGTTTTTTGAGTTTTCCTTCTTCTTTGGCCTGACAAAAATTCCAATATCATATTGATCGATTCCTCTTTGGCATCGCGATAAAACCACATGTATTAATAACTGCGATTTCTCCTTGCGGTTTATCGGAATCATGAGTTACTTTATAACCGTTTGCTTCCAGCTGACGCATCAGCTTTTCTGAGTCTACTAAGTTTTTGGAACACCCTAAGGTGATGATATCTATTGTGTTACGTTTCATTTATTATTCAGTCTCTCCAAATAGTGAGTCTACAAATTCTTTTTTGCGGAATACCTGCATGTCTTCAATACCTTCGCCCAATCCAATATATTTTACGGGAATTTTGAACTGCTCTGAGATGCCAATTACAACGCCCCCCTTGGCTGTTCCGTCCAATTTGGTAATTGCCATAGCAGTAACTTCTGTAGCCAAAGTAAACTGTTTTGCTTGTTCAAATGCGTTTTGACCGGTAGAACCGTCTAAAACCAGCAATACTTCGTGAGGTGCGTCCGCAACAACTTTCTTCATCACATTCTTGATTTTAGTAAGCTCGTTCATCAAACCTACTTTATTGTGAAGACGACCTGCGGTATCAATAATTACTACATCTGCATTATTAGCTACGGCAGAGCTTAAGGTATCAAAAGCTACGGATGCGGGATCTGATCCCATTTTCTGTTTAATAACAGGCACTCCTACTCTTTCTCCCCAAATATCCAATTGTTCTACGGCGCAGCACGGAATGTATCAGCGGCACCCAAATAGACGGTTTTGCCCGCCTTCTTAAATTGATATGCCAATTTACCAATGGTTGTGGTTTTACCCACACCGTTTACACCTACCACCATGATGACATAGGGCTTCTTACCTTCCGGAACAGTGAAATCATCCGAATCCACCGTGTTATTTTCAGTCAATAATGCCGCTATCTCTTCACGGAGAATCTTGTTCAGTTCCTGAGTGTTTACATATTTATCTTTGGCAACTCTTTCTTCAATGCGTTTGATGATATTCAGAGTTGTTTCAACGCCTACATCCGAAGTAATAAGCACTTCTTCCAGATTATCCAATACTTCATCGTCTACTTTTGATTTACCAGCTACGGCACGGGCAATCTTACTAAATACACTTTCTTTGGTTTTGGACAATCCTTTGTCTAAAGTTTCCTTCTTTTCTTTCGAGAAAAATTAAAAAATCCCATATTGGAGTCTGATTTATCTGTTTATGCTACAAAGATATAACTAATCTCTTACACGGACAAAAAAAAGTGTCACAATGATTGGTCATAATGTATTATGATGATAACATTGTGGTATAAAAAAGTTCCTTCCATAATATATGAAAGGAACTTTCCATTAGTCTTCCGACTGAATTATTTCTTGAAAAAGTCTTGAACTTTTTCGTTAGGTACCATTTGCTCATCGAAGATGTAAGCTCCTGTTTTCGGAGATTTAACCATCTTGATAACCTTAGTATAAGAACGTCCTTCTTTACCTGTCTGAAGGGTTGCGACTGTTTTCTTTGCCATGGGTTATAATTATTTAATTTCTTTGTGAACTGTTACTCTTTTCAAAATAGGATTGTACTTCTTAAGCTCCAATCTTTCAGTGGTATTTTTTCTGTTTTTTGTTGTAATGTAACGAGAAGTTCCCGGCATACCACTATCCTTCATTTCTGTGCATTCAAGGATTACCTGTACTCTATTACCTTTAGCCTTCTTTGCCATAGTCTATCTCTCCTTTTTAATTAACCAATAATTTTGATGCTTTTCCAATCACAATAGCCTTTGGTTACCGCTTCATTCAGCGCTGCATCCAAGCCTTTTTTATTAATCACACGTAAGCCGTTAGCGCAGATATTCAGGCTAATCCAGCAATCTTGTTCTACATAGTAGAATTTCTTAGTAAACAAGTTCACATCAAAAGTTCTTTTGGTTCTTCTCTTAGAGTGTGAAACATTGTTGCCAATCATGGCTTTCTTTCCGGTAATTTGACAAATCTTCGACATTGCTATCTTATTTTTATAGTTTTTTTCAATACTTATTTCAAACGGAGTGCAAAATAAGCACTTTTATTTGTATAAAACAAGAGTTTTTGCAAATAATTCTGCAATTACTGCTCATTTTCTTCGTTTTGGAACAACTTTCGGAGCAGTTGCAGTGCATTTTGGGTTGCATTTGCAATGTTTTTGTTTCTTCCTTCGTCGCCTTCCAATTTCAGTGTAATCACTTTGTCTTTACATCCGGCAGCAATCCAAATGGTACCTACCGGCTTGTCGGGGGTACCTCCTGTGGGCCCTGCGATACCTGAAGTTGCTACAGCACAATCAGAATTCATCGATTTCATCGCCCCTTTTACCATTTCGATAACGGTTTCTTCACTTACAGCCCCATGAGTTTCTAAAGTTCCGTGGTTTACCCCCAACAGATTTTCCTTTATTTCGTTGGAATAGGCGATAATTCCACCTTTAAAGAAGTGTGAACTTCCGGCAACGGCTGTAATAGCGGCCGCCACACTTCCTGCCGTGCAACTCTCGGCAGTAACGAGTGTCAGGCCTTCTCTCCAAAACAAATCGTTAATCTCTTTACTTAAAAATTTACCTTCTACTGACATGTTGAAAACGGTTTTTAAATATTTAAATAGTTACCCGTGAATAAGCGGGCTTGTCTATAGTGCAAAAATCATTGTCCAGGTACTTGTAATAACCGGTAATTGCGATCATTGCAGCATTATCCGTAGTAAAGCTGAACTTCGGGATATAGATATTCCAACCATATTTCCCGGCATGTTCGCGGAATGAGTTACGAAGCCCGTTATTGGCTGATACCCCTCCGGCTACTGCCACTTCATTTATTTTGAGATTTTTGGCTGCTTTTCTCAGCTTATCCATTAAAATATCTACAATAGTCGCTTCTAATGAAGCAGCCAAGTCGTTTTTATGATGCTCGATGAAATCGGGATCTTCTTTCAACCAGTCACGCAAAGAGTATAGGAAAGAAGTCTTTAGTCCACTGAAGCTATAGTTATAGTCCGGAATATGTGGTTTACTGAAAGTGAACGCTTTGGGATTGCCTTGACGTGCCAGTTTATCAATGATAGGACCTCCGGGATAACCTAAGCCCATTACTTTAGAACATTTGTCGATAGCTTCTCCTGCTGCATCGTCAATAGTTTGTCCCAAAACTTCCATATCATTATAGGCCTTTACCAATATTATCTGTGAGTTTCCTCCTGACACCAGCAGGCACAAGAAAGGGAATTTAGGTTCGTTGTTGTCTTCTTCCGATTCTTTAATGAAATGGGCTAACACATGGGCTTGCAGGTGGTTAACATCAATCATTGGTATATTTAATGAACGTGCGAAACCTTTCGCAAAAGATACTCCGACCAGTAATGATCCCATCAAGCCGGGTCCTCGGGTGAATGCAACGGCGCTTAGTTGCTCCTTGGTAACTCCTGCCTTTTTAAGCTTCGTGCACCACCGGTACAATGTTTTGTTGATGGGCACGTGACGCCAATTCGGGAACCACCCCTCCGTAAGCTTCGTGAACAGCCTGGCTGGACACTACGTTGGACAACAATACGCCATTCTTGATAACTGCGGCTGATGTGTCGTCACAGGAAGATTCTATACCTAATATAATTGTATCCATATTTCTATACCTTAATTATATATATTAATGTGTCAGAATTTCAAGTCCGTTATCTGTCATAACGAAAGTATGTTCCCACTGTGCAGACGGCTGTTCGTCTTCGGTGACTACAGTCCAGCCATCTTCCTCATCAATGAAGACTTCCCATGTTCCCATATTGATCATTGGTTCAATGGTAAAAACCATTCCCGGCACCAATAGCATACCAGTTCCTTTTTTCCCGAAATGTTCTACATCCGGTTCTTCATGGAACTCTATGCCTACTCCGTGTCCGCAGAGATCACGCACTACTGAGAATCCATTTTTTTTAGCATGTTTTTCAATTGCATGTCCTATGTCCCCTACAAAA